>JAABUL010004818.1_pt1 | contig 17541 bp, 20 predicted proteins | sample 5559151 | NCBI WGS metagenome assembly JAABUL01 (sample SAMN10711876, study PRJNA513368) | rock metagenome | isolation source: Antarctica rocks | place: Antarctica: Victoria Land, Pudding Butte sud | reverse complement strand
CCTTGTGTTACGTCACCAAGGTTCAGCTGTTGCGTCCTCTTAGCTGACAGATCTGCTGTTGAAACGAGAAGTCTTGAATCGAGAGTCGCATCTGAGGTTTGCTTGACGGTACCGTAAAGAGTATTTGCTTTATTGAGGGTCTCTAAAAGGCCTTTCGAAGTTGGCTTCAAATACTCAGCTCGAGAGTCTAAAATATGTAAGCCTTACATCTTCAAATCGACGCCATTCATCCAGTCGTACCGGTCAGTTCCCTGGAGAGGTCTCTGTAGTCTTTCCGAATGACTCTGCGCTCCTCTATACTTTGATCAGGATCATAGACTGACGTATCTCCTGCTGATTCGAGCCTCTGTTCGTGAGCTGCCTGAGTCGCATTAGGCGCGTTACGGTCGCTAAGTCTCCGCCTCTTGCTTGCACGTCCTGAAGGTGGTTCTACAGATCCTGGTGTAGGTAGTCTGGTTGGAGGAGGCATCGCTCGCGCTTTGCCGTTGGCGGGACGTGAGGCTAATATCTCACGATTCTCCTTGTCCGACGAGAATGATGCTGCTGGCGAGGGTGAGCCTAGGTTCGCCGCGCGACCATCCGCCTGTCGCGAAGAAGTGTTGTCTTCGTCATGATCCGGAGGCCCCGGCGACGAGAGAACTGCCCGGCGTGCCATGTTTGACGCGTAAGTGATTGCAAAGTGAGTGTCAAGATGGGAGGTTTGCTTCAATGACGGAGTCTCACCGCCTCGGCAAGTGCTTTCTTGACAGTCGGACCACTCTTACTTCGATGACTGATACGGAATTCGGGCGCCCACAACCTCAAGCGAAAGGCAGTAGTATAACATGGTCCACGACGAGTGAGGAGAATCTTAAGAGGAAGTAATTAAGCAGCCTTAGGAGCATCCAATCACACTACGCGCATTAGCGTGACTCGTGTGAAAGCTTGTCGGTACATCTTCGGCTAATATTCGTCGTGCCAAGACTGCATTCAAAGAGACCGCGTCTTTGAGATTGCACTACTCCACTCTTTTGGTACGTTGGGCTCGATTCATTGCTCAACACTGTCGGCGATGGAGACGTACTCTTTTGCCAACTCGGGTGCCCTTGACTTCCCCGTCAACGTGAAGATGTTCGTAAGTATATCGCGAGATAGCTGGTCTTATACTGATAGCAATGCAGAGGCAGCCTGGAGGGGCGTCACATTCCCCCTCCTCTATCAACGTTATTGAAGAACCCAGATCTAAGACACGTCGGCTCAAATACGAGGTTGGCCTTGCCCGATCAACCATGAAGATCTGAGCTTACCTCGCAAGCAGCTCGCATTCGGATCTGTACGTGACTGTTCAATTATGGGCCGATTCGAAGCCTTTGACCGTCCCGGTCCAGACAGCCTATCGCTCCTTTACGAAAGGCAGAACCTGGAATGAATGGTTGGAACTGCCCATTAGCATTCCAACGCTACCCGTGAGCTCACAGCTAGCCATTACGGTATGGGATGTTTCGCCAACAGGGGGTGAGGGTGCTCGAGGGCACGCTATACCTTTCGGAGGAACTACCGTATCTCTTTTCGGTAAGGACAACACATTGCAAAAAGGGCGCCAGAAGTGCAGAATCCATCGTCACAAGGCCGCAGATGGGTTTTCTTCCACGAAGACTCCTGCTGTTCCCCAGCCACGAAAACATCGAGGTGCTAAGGATAGCAATGCGCCTTCATTGCGGCCTGAGGAGGAAGAACTGGAAAGGCTTGAGAAGTTATTCAAGAAGCACGAGATGGGAGAGATACCTCGAGTAGACTGGTTGGATCAACTTGTGTTTCGAGCAGTGGACAAGAAACGTCAAGAGGTAGAAGCGTCGGCCAGACTAGCATGGAGGTCGATGCATTCGTCCAAGCAGGTTCAAAGTGCCGCTAATGAAAGAGGGAATCCCTCATCATCAGAGGCCGAAGATGACGACGACGATGACGAGAGACATGTTTTGATTATCGATTTCCCACGTTTTGACTTTCCGATCGTCTTTACCGACCATGAATACACGCCCCCACCAATATCGTCCCTCGCTCTCAACGCATCGTCTGGGAATGTGAATCTGAAACCACCACCTGAAGTCCAGCTTGGCCCTGGTATTGACGGCACTGGTGGTGTCCCAGATGACGATGAAAATGCTCCTCCCCTGATTAGGATCTACGACCCTGAGGTTGGTGCTAAAGACAACCCAGCTGAAACCAAGCACAGGAGGCTCGTACGCAGTCAGCGTGCCGGCGTTCTCGATCGAGAACTCAAACCAAACGCAAAGAATAGAGATGAACTCAACACAATAATCTCGTACGGGCCTACGCAAGAGCTCAAATCCGATGAGAAAGACCTGATTTGGAGATATCGGCACTATCTCACGCGAGACAAGCGAGCTCTGACCAAGTTCGTCAAGTCCGTTGCCTGGCAAGATCAGAGCGAAGCCAGACAAGCTGTCCAGCTCCTACCGAAGTGGACAGAAATAGACGTTGATGATGCGCTAGAACTCCTGGGCCCTACCATTGATAACCCAACGGTCCGAGCTTACGCTGTGGATCGTTTACGGGATTCTGACGATGAAGAGCTTCTTCTCTACCTCTTGCAGCTTGTGCAAGCCCTGAAGTTTGAAAGGATGTCATCAGAGGCCGATGCTGGTGACACGGAGGATTCGTCCCTAGCAAGGTTCCTTATATCTCGTGCAACGAAGAGTCTTATGCTCGGAAACTACCTACATTGGTACCTCATGGTCGAGTGCGACGACAGCGGACCCGACCAGATAGACAAACATCGGAAGCTCTTCGCCAAAGTTGAGTTTGACTTTATGGCAGTATTGATGCAAGTACCCGGAGGACCAGAACGACGGAAGACACTTCTGCGGCAAGGCGAGCTAATCACTGTACTGTCTAAGATATCAAAGGAAATCCGCTTTTCGCGAGAAGATCGAAATCGAAAAGCCCAACGACTCAAGAAGTACCTCATGGAACCCAAGAATGAGCTTTTGACTTATGACCCGCCGCTGCCCTTGCCACTGGATCCTAGCGTCTCGATCATCGGCATATTTCCTGACGATGCCGCCGTTTTCAAGTCTTCTCTGTTTCCTCTTCTTCTTCACTTCAAGACATCCGATGGGAAAAAATATCCCATCATCTTCAAGACTGGCGATGATCTGCGTCAGGATCAGCTTGTAATTCAGATCATATCACTCATGGATCGCCTTCTACGAAAAGAAAACCTCGACCTCAAGCTCTCACCGTATCGTATTCTAGCAACGAGCGCTAATGCCGGCGCGGTTCAATACATTCCTTCGTTGAGCTTAGCAGCGGCTTCTGCCAAGAACAGGGGCAGCATCCTCCACTATCTCAAGGTTAACAACCCAGACGAGAGAGCCGATCTTGGGGTACGTAAAGAGACCATGGACACATATGTCAAAAGCTGCGCCGGATACTGCGTTATCACCTATTTACTTGGTGTTGGTGACCGCCATCTTGATAACCTTCTATTGGCCCCTGACGGTAAGTCTTTCATACTCGAATCAATGAGATATCCTATGCTAAGCCAGGTGTAGGGCACTTCTTCCATGCAGACTTTGGGTATATCCTTGGTCGTGACCCAAAACCCTTCGCTCCGGCTATGAAGCTCTGCAAAGAAATGGTTGAGGGCATGGGTGGCTCTTCTTCGCCGTACTATTCGGCCTTCAAGTCCTACTGCTTCACCGCCTATACGACGCTTAGGAAATCGAGCAATCTTATCCTCAATCTATTCGCGTTGATGGTTGATGCGAACATCCAAGATATCAAGATTGAGCCTGACAAAGCGGTCCTGAAAGTCCGGGAGCGTTTTCACTTAGAATTGAGCGAGGAAGAGGCGATAAGAGGCTTCGAACAGTTGATAGCGGATAGCGTGGGGAGCTGGGCGCCAGTAGTCATTGACACGATCCACAACATGATGCAAGGACTGAGGGCTTAAGAATTATTCTGTCGGTTCGAGCGCTGCAGACGAAAGCTCACAAATAAACGATGGCTAAACTGCTTCGGTATGGCTGAGTATTGATCATGCTGTTACCTAGTTTGATGCTTTGAACGCCTGGCCGATCTGGATGTCCCTCCCGACCGGGTCAATATCGCCGGTTTCTCCTCGTTCATTCAACACTGTGGCCACGCCAAAAGACAGAACGGGAGGGTGGCTAGAAAACCAGCCGCGCTCCACAAAGCATGCGGCCGTGCTTATCCAATTCTTGCCATCCTCGCCTTGTAGGAATCAGGTTGCCTCTTCATAATCTCTTGGATCCTTTCCGCACAGGCATTTACTTTCTCAGCCCGCAATTCCAATGCGTGGACCTCTTGTCCAAGGTCCATCATCCAGCGCTCTGTACCGGGTACTACTCACAGCTTATCAGTATCATCACTACAGATCTTCGAGTGAACCCATTGGAACCAGCGTAGGAGCAACAACCCCATAAATCTGTTGACGAGACCTACCGTGGCGAACTTCCCAATGTATTGCGTACATCCAGGGGACCATATCAAGTTTCTCGGTGTAGCTCAATGATTCTCCGGGATGTCCCAGCCTCTGGACCGGTCCGGCATGCGTGGTTGCGACGATGGATGGGTCTATTCTGGAGGCCTCCATCACTTGTGCGGGCCTGGCTTCTGCCTTGATCTCCTGCTCGGAACGAAAGCGAACGTCCGGCAGTGCTATGCTGGACACTAGTTGAAGGTGGTTCATTGACTTAGAATCGTGATTAAAGGCTGCTAGAGAGGAAGAGCCGGGAGACTCAAGGAATGCCCTTTAAAGCGTTGTATGAACCTACTGGATGATGGACCGAGTGCTACTTGAGTCGTGGCGCTCGTGACAAAATCATCTGTAACCATCCGCGGGCGTATCGCTTGTCAGTCTTCTGTCTATGGCTCAAGACTGGTCGCCTGGGTAATGGACCTCAATATACGGCAAATCCAAGGACTCTCATTTAATAAAGACCAATGACAAGCAAAAGAAAGAACTGGCATGATCGTTTTGGATGAGACGAATTCTGATCATACACGCATGTCAGCATCGAGCATGCCAACCACCATGTAGAGCGCTTGCTTTACATGCACCAGCTTTGAAAAGTCATTCTCAGCGAAAGCAACGAGACGAGCAATTCCAATGCCAGCTAGGCGAAGTATATTGTCCTGATCAAGGCCTGCACTATGCTTCGTCCTTCATGCTCCACAGCAACACTCGAATATAGCTCTACGCAGTCATGCATCAACCTTGCAAAGGGTTCGAACCATGGCTATGAGGCATTTGGACTTTGGCTGATTCCGCAATATCTACAGAAAGTCCTGCTGCTCAAAGGGGTTGAAATAATAGTCGCCCCTCATATGAGTACTATTCTAAGGCACACCGTACTCTCCTGCGCCGTCTGGCCCAACCCAACCTGCGGTCATGCCCGGGTAAGACCATCCTATTATGAAATCGAATTCGATGCGTTCAGTCAGCTTAAGCTCTTGAATTTTGTTGTAGATTTCGCCGCGCCACAGCCTTGCTCCGAATTCATTATACAGCACAGCATTCAGACCGTCCAGCGTCAATGGGCGTAACTTGCAGAAGAGCTCGGCAAGTCTTTGTTCAATATCGGAGTTCCAAAGATCTTTGCTTGTTCCTGTGTTGTGCTTCTTGTCAGCTTGAGAATCAGGACACCCTTACAATCTTATAGAGGTATTTGACCCGTCGTCTTCAATGGCACATACCTTTCTTGAGATGTTCAAGCTCGATTTCCACGTGCTGCCAGCATTCGGGATGTGCTCGCCAGAATCGCTCTCCGAGATCTTTGAGTATCTGGCCTCGCTCTTCCTCGCTGGTACCATTTAGATGCTGTTCCTGCAGATCCATTAGGCGCTGCAGCAGCTCGCCAGACCAATAAATACCCTGCGACTATATTGAACGTCAGCGGCTACCTGCGATTCATCAAAACTCGAAGGTGGTATGTACTTTTGGCTTCGGGGGTTTCTGGACCTCCTTTGCTTTAAACCACTTACTTGGCTTGGAAGCATGGGACAGTTTTGATGCCGCCTGGGCCTTGTCCGATGTGTGTCCCATCATTCGACGAGTTTTGCTTAGAGATTTTGCAAAGGGAGAAAAAATGCAAAAGTTGATGATGTATCTGGAAAACAGAATGTGGCCCGTATGGTCTTTATGTGGTCGCTCTACGGCAAACGTCATGTCCGTGATTGATGTTTGAACAAAGGAATCACTTCAAAGAGTCACAACAAGCGATCCACCTTGGAGGTCTTCGCTGGGTACATTCTGTTCCTTCATGGAATCAGGCGAGGAAGCGAAGGATAGACTTGGGCAGCTCAGTAACAGTGCATTAGTCGGGTTTCCTCAATGCCCTCGTGATTAAGCTGTCACACCGCGCAGCGGCGCGTACGTTCACCATGACTGGTTACTGAGAATCCGCCACGGTGTGAAGAATTGATATAGAAGCGCCCACTCAAAACCAGGCAAATTCGGTGACCTCTTCGCCATGCTGCATCACGGTCTAATTGCACCTTGATTTATAGTGGTTTGGACCTAAAGGTTTGATTCTAATAGTGTCATTCATGGCTGGTTTACTACGTACATCGACAATCATCGTTCTGTCGAAAAGGGGTTTTGGCTTTCGGACATTATTGGAATATCTTTCCAATTCCCTTTGATAATTCCCTCCTGTCTCGTTAACCTGAAGGAGCCCGGCCTGCGGGTATTTCCGGAATACACCATCTTCGAATGTCCCAGTCAAATGCAATTCTGTCATCCAACTTCAGCTGTTGAAGCATTCTATACGCCTCGTCATATTCTATGTCGCACTGATAGTTGACTCGGATGGTATGATATATAGTGGGAAGAGTAGAGGGACCTGCTCTGCTCTCGAAACATAGCTCGGAGATCAGCCGTGCTTTCATTTCTCTGGTCCAGAGGTTGTGTTGAGGACCTGAAAAGACCTCGTTAGCTTTGATTAAGGGCACGCCAAGACTAACATTCTTTGTTGCTCAAGGCTATTCGGAGAAAAGGGTGTCAGCACATACCTGTCCTCAAATTGGTAAGCTCAAAATCGACGGTTTTCGACGAGAAGGGGGCAGCCTCCGGATAGCTCTTCTCTAAATCCACCACGAGGACACATTTCTCGGATTCCGTGGGGAAATCTCCGTGTTTCTCCTGGAATTTTAGCAGATACTGCAGCATTGGCTTGCTCCAGTAGACCGGGAAATGCGGGCTCGTCTATCAAAGGATTAGGGATACTTCAAGTACCTGACTGAGCCAAAAACGTACTCGCTTTCTGACTTGCATTGTGCGGCTGAACTCCATTTTGCGATGTCAAGAGGATAAGTTGGGTAAAGGTTGGCTTTGGGTGTATGAAGAAGAGCTCGGTCTTTGTGGCTCTCTTATAAGTGACTGTCCAGCAAACGCTGTGCGCGTGACTGGTCCCGGACACAAGGATTACATCAACCTGTGACCGCTTCACTGCCAATTCCTTTGGTAGACATACGAAGGACTCGAGGCCCACACTCATATGTCACAGCGCACAGCGCATTAGCTCGCCTGCTTGGAAGCTTCTGTGATGGACGTTTCCAAATTATGGATATCGACGTTTCTATCAGCTGTCTGTACCACGGTCCACATGAATGACAAGTGACAGTACGCCAAACTGCAAATAGGATATCAGGAAGCGCCAACAAAAAACATTGTAGGCGCTTGCAACATGTTCTCGGCCAGCATGTACATTGTACTGTGGTCTCGGCTGAATATTCGTAGGTTTGGCTCAAATATTCCATAAGTCACGGCTCTGGCTACAATACTTGTTACACTAAATGCTTTCACTGACCAATTGAGGCGAAAAATTTCAGCGAAATGACAGCAATTCTACCTCAATGATATGCAGCTTGAATCAGCGGCCAAATAGTACAGGCCTCAAACAACAAATTAGCGGTCCTTCTGGGATGTACCATGACTCATTCCTCGCGTCAAAGTCCACTCTTCCTTCAAGCTTCAATTTCTGGACCATCCTGTACGCCTCCTCAAAGTTCAGGTCGCGATCATATTTGGACTTGAGGTCGGGGTAGATATTCTCAAGTTCGTTGGAAAGGGTTTTCCCACACAACCGGCTGATCAAGTCGGTTTTCATCTCTTCGGTCCATAACCCTGGCGTCGGACCTGAGAGCTTCGTCAGCATACTGCAAGACATTGAGGCGTTGAATACACAACGAGTTTGGTCAACAGGCTACAGGCCGCTCAGAAGATGGGGCATTCAGACGTACCCTTATGCAATCGTTCGAGCTCAGTCTCGATAATTGGCCAATAGAGGGGAGCAGCTTCCGGATATTTGTGTGTCACTATTTCTGTGATACTTTGTCTGCCGCGCCAAGAGGAATCTTCGCCCTGCTGCGAGATATCGTCCCAAAGCTGCAAGAACCATGAATGACGAGTTCTGAATTTGAAATGCTTCGCCTGGTCTATCAGCCGTTGCAAGATTGGCCCGTCCCAATAGAGGGGGAGTGGGTGGCCAAACTGTTGATCGATTAGGGACATTGACGTCTTTCTCAGTTGAGCAGAGGACATACCTCGTCTCTGATTGGCATGACTAAGTTGTAGATCTCTGTAGAAATTTCAGAATTCGGACTCCGGCGTCAATATCCTGTGTCCAGACTGGTATGGCGACAAAGAATATCTGAGAGATGCTCAAGATCGGCGGGCGGAGAAAATTCCGAAAATTTGCTTCAGAAAGGTACGACCGACTGCAGGAACTGGATGTTCTTATTGACATAACCTTGGGTAAGGCCGTTATATATGGCGTGGGGACTACTACGGCTTTGACAGTCCGAACATGAATCTATCCCACTAGCAGGGCGCTTTATGACACCAGATCTGACACGTGACTTCACGCCGTGCTACGTTACACACGACTGTGAAGCTCACTTACTTGACTCCACCATGGCAAGCGAAGTCACAGCGGCTCGCGGATTCGACCAAATCAAGTACCTAGGTTCAATTGTCGGCACTTCAACACGAAAGCCTATGATACACGGATCATCAGCGCGTCCAAAACCTAGGTGTTATCACAGCTAAAGGAAAGCAGCGGAAGCTCGACGAGCCAAATACTAGAACACAACCGAATACCTGCCTCATTCACGGCAAGGAGTTACGATAATGCTGCATCAAAGGCTTAACGTAACGACTTCAGGTGAATCAACTATGGCAATTGGTCTTCGAGGGTTTACAGGAACGGTAGGTTACATCTCAGGATGAAGCCATGCTTCCCTCTATACAATGTTGCCTTCCAATTTCATTTGCTGCAGCTTCTTGTACGTCTCTTGATCAGTCAACCCCACCCTGAACTTGCCAATGAGTGCGAACGTTATCTCGAATACCGAGTTGCAGATTTTCGCCTTGTAACTTTCAACAAGGGAACTCTCCATATCGGGCGTCCACAGCTCGCTGTCAGGACCTAGTTGCCGCCATTAGCGATGATTCCGCATCGCGTGCAAGAAACATACCTGATATCATGACGCAGAGCTCGTAATCGATCTGCGAAGCGCTTACATCGACCTCCAGGAAGTCGTGCTTGAGTCTTTTGGTAATAGAGGACGAGGCTCCTAAAAACGAGTGTTCTTCACGCCTGGGATTTAGAGCAAGCTCTTGTAGTCGCCGCAACATAGGTCCGTACTTGGGATCTAGGGCGAGCTCTCGTAATCGCCGTAATGTAGGTCCATGGAGTAAGTTCCCCAAATAACCATCCTCCTTCCGTGCTGATTAGAAATTTTGCTGTCTTCTCTTGTGCCGGCAATACTTACTTCAGAATCCTTGATCTTGATAAGAAAGGGTCTGTTAGATGCGAAAGCCATGATTTCGACTGTTCTAAGGCAAGGTTGAGGAGGTTGTTTAAGGAAGCATTGCAACAGCTGTGTGGTTTGAGACCAATGTACAGCGAGGCAGAGGCAAAGGTATGTGCAAAAGCCGTAAGCCTGTTGCTCCCTCAATGATACTCCGGTCAGTAGATACATCATGGAAACATGGAAAACAGCGCAGACCAAATACGGCAAGATGTCTCTTGCATTTACCACTCCTGGACCTTGTGCTTGGCGCGTGAGAGATTTCCTGGGTTTCTTTGTGACCGGCAGAAGTTTGCAAATCTGCCTTATCAGCATTGTCAGTAAGAAAATCATCACATGTTGTAACAGATTCACCTTCAGAACATTTTCCTCAGCAGCACTCACCACGCACACTTCCCTTCACCACAAAGCTAATTCTGCAACAACCGCCAAAATGCAATTCTCGTACATCATCTATTCCATTGGAGGATTAGCCCTCGGACAACTTTCAACAGCTCATCCCACCAACAGAACGACCATCGCAACAACCACAAACACAACTGCAGACATCCGTAAGTCAAACGGCAGTATCAAACCACCTAATTCCACACTAAAATCCGCAAAGCACGAGCAACCCTCAAAAACACCCTCGACCACGCCGGCCACCCCATCTCCCTCCCCTCAACCGTCCTCGTTCACACCAACACAACCACCTACTCCCAACACGCATACACCCTCCCCTCTGCCTCCACATGCAGCGACCTCTGCCACGACGATTCCCAGAAAAACTGCATCATGGCCACCTACAAGAACAGCACTGAGCTATGCTTGCTACACATCAACATGCAGGACATAGGGGTGCCGAAGTCCGCGCAGTGCCCGCTCGGGCTCCCGTCTTCAGGATACGAGAAGGCGGATGACCCGGCGGGGGATGGGGCTGGGTTTGAGGATGCTGATGGCGATGGGCAGGAGGCGGTGTGGATGGATGGGCCGTGTTTGGATCCGGGGGATGGTTCGGTTGGGTGCACTTTTGGGATGTAGTGTAGATGGGAGGCTCTCGGCTTTCTTTCAAGACGCTTACTTAGATGGTTTTATGTTTTGAGCAACGATTAAATAGTGGTTGTCGCCTGAGCTGCTATGATGGTCGATCAATCCATCGTCGACTCGCCGACACCTTTCTCCGGGATTGTCAAGCAATAAGGCATTACTGTCAATCGGCACCTGTAATAGTTGGCTCCACGAAAATCTCGAGTGGCTGCCATGGGACTCGCAGTGCATAAACAGGAAGCTCAGGTGACTTGTGCCTTGCAGGGACATTTACTTCTAAGGCAATCTTGTCGGCCCCTGCAGGCTAAAGCGATTTCCTTACACAACGAATTCAGAAGCCGGTGCTCAGTAACCTCCCTACCCTCTCAACTGCGAAACGATCCTCGAGACATCGTGAAATCCCTGAACGTGTAAAAAGCAAATAGATTTGTTGTGGCTAGGTACTGCGCGCGTGAGAGGAGCATGTTTGAAAGTTGCGGCACCTAACTTCCTGGTAGCTTCGCATAATAGCTGGGAAGGTGTGAGTGGATTTCCTCATTCCCTGACGTCGGACCTTTCTTCTCTGAATTGCGAGTCCTTCAGTATCTGCTGGGGGGGAGAGACCTCGTACTTTCGTCTTCCGTACCGAAAAATTTCTGACACGCATATGCACGACGAGTCTAGAAAACAAGAAATGCCTTATCAGGCAGTCGGGTATCAGCCACATCAGATTAGAATGTGGAGAATTAGCTCAGACTTGAGCAGGATACCTCAGACCCATGATGAATAGTATATATATATATACGAACCAGCGATGTGCGCTTCCAAATCATCGAACTCATACAATCTCAAGTCTCAAGTCTCATCTCTCTACTCTCTACTCTCATCAAACTTCATTGAATCCCAAGATTTCCTATACGTGAAAGACTAACATGCATCCGGCCTACATCACAGGGCTCCTCGTTGCCCTGTCACCAGCCTTAAGCTATGCCAACAGCTTTCATATTGCAGGGCTCCTCCTCGCCCTGTCGCCCGCCTTGATCAATGCCGACGTTCACTGGACAGCAAGTGCGGAAGTAACATTCACCAACGTGGATCGGACCCTAGAAACACAGTGGGGCGCTGGCCTCGATACCGACCCCAAGAAAATCACCGTCCACGGAGGTAAGTCTTCTCTTCCCCAGCCATCCAATCTCGCCCCCGCAACAACTGAACAAAACGCAACAGACGAAGGACCCACCAAGGTCGCCAGCATCGTCGAGAGCATGATCGAGCACGACGGGACGCACGCCCCAAAGCAAACCGCCTACCCGATCGTGCACCGCAAATTCCGACGCATCTCCCGCCGTGGCCCCTCCGACCACGACGACTCCTACGGCGTGCGCGAATGCCAGAGGATCTGCTGGTACGACAGCCTCAACTGCCTGGGCGGCATCTGGCTCAACAACCGGCACTACGCCTGCGTGCTCGACTTCTCGCTCGTCGACTACCACGAGCTCGAGGGCTCGGAGAAGTCGCCCATCTGCCCGCTCGGCGTCGAGAAGCACCTATACGACAACGAGGACTGGGAGGGCGATTGGTTCATGCGCCGCTTTCTGGGGCCGTGCTATAAGGGCTCGCAGCATATGGATAACAAGCATGAGTTCATCACCAGCTATGCTGAGCCTTGGGACCTGTCGGATTCGATTGAGAATCCGATTAGTTATTTGGATTACTTTACTTTTGGGGGGTATACTCCGGGGTAAGTCACGTTGACATGGTGGCTTGGATCGTTTGGTAGGTAGATTGCATCAGGTGTGACAATAACTGTTCAACCCGCGCGGGTATATCGCTGTTGGCAAGAATGCTCTCTCGTGACCAACAAGAATAAGTAGAGTTAGTATCGTGGATTGATGTGGAAGAGGCCCGACGCATCGTCGTGGATTATCTTCCCTTTCATCTTCATGGATTGTACCCTCGTATAAGTCTCTTCTTTGTTCGCAGTCAATCCCCACTCTCTCCAGAGCAATTTTGTGATCTCCTCGATCGTTCTACCATGGCAGTAGTATCGCGCAAGTGCTTCTTGTATGTCAGATTTCCATGCCTTCTGTCTCCGGCCTGTAATCATCCAGCCTGTTAGTGCACTTCTTGCCTGCAATGAAACGAAAGGTCATCTGGACCTACCAAGTTTCAGGTAATGGAGCTCGTCTTCGACCGCGTGTACAGATGCTGTCCAGTCCTTCGTGAATTTGGTAGGGTACTCTCTCTTCAAGATCTTGGCCATCTCCATTGAGTTTCTATTCCTGGGGCTCCCATCCATCCTCCTTTCTTCGTCGAGCTCAAGAGCGCGTTTCAACATAGGTCCTGTCCAGTGGCAGTGGAATGCTGGCAGTTTCTTTCTTTGTGTCAGTAGCGTCTGTTTGGAAGCGGAAGGTGACCTACTTTGGACTTCGTAGACGACTGGCTTGTAGTGGGCTTCGACGGTCCGCAACCCATCGTTGCAGTTAATTAGGTCCTAGTTTCCAATGCAAATGTATAGCTATGCTAGCTCTCGATATATTTCTAGACGCTGGGAGGCAGATGTGATTGGAGGAATCTTCTGGAGAAGGAAACGTGTAGTAGTAACACATCAAGAACAAAGAGGTGAGAGAAATGTCCACCACACCTCTTTCTTACACTTTCTCTTTGTCGAGCTTAAAGAGCGCTCGTCCAGAAATGCCACTAACACAGTTTTGGGCGCAAAAGGCAGGCTCATGAGCCATCGACTCGTCAAATAACCCATTGAGTTGGGGCGAGGTTACAGTTCTGGTCTGGAATACCAGCGCTTGGTTAATTGATAGTGCGAACTTGCGTAATAGAAGATACAACCGAAGATCACCGCCGAACTTTACCGCTAGCACTGCTCGTCTTCTGAGGTTGTCGATGCGTCTATAACCACAACGGGTCTCTGACGGTTGAGTAATATGCTGAGTGGACTGAGCAGGGCGGTAAGATGGACTGTGATCATGAACGTACCTCTGCTTCTAGCCAGTTACAGGCTTGAGTTGATCGAGTCAGATACCGTCATTGAACCGCTCGGGAGAGAGCCTTCAATTGATGTTCCTGCTTTCAGACCGGTCTGGCGCAGTCAGTAAACGTACACAAGGCTGGAGAACTACTGGTACATGCCTTTTTGTCGACTGTTGAAGCCCGAACCGCATAGGCACCGATTCGATTGATCATAAGAGTTTACTTAGCTCCGTGATAGTATCACGCATCTGCAGCTCAATGAGCACATTATCGACAGCTGACCAGTCTTAATGATCCCACAGCCTTGACACGCAACGATACGTGTTTATTCTTAGTCAAGGTAAGAAAGGATACCGCAACCACTACCTAAAGGCCTGTGTCCTGTCAGCAGATGCAGGAGAGACCAGAGAAAGTCGTTTTTGTCCAATTGAACGGTGAAGAAAAATGTAGCCGCCGACGATGTTACACGAAGTCTTTGCACGTTCTCAGCTCTATTTCCTGTGCAAGGGCTCTATTGTCCATATGACAGTCAAAGCTCGCCATAAAGTCTTATGGAGGAGACCCAGCGGCAAGCACAATCGGTCAAGATCCACAACTCTGCTTTAGCTACCCTTTGTTGCCAGAGGACCGAACTTACCAAAGATATTCACGCTTGTTCGCCACGACATATTACGGTGCTGCAGCTTTTGATATTTAGTCATTTTCCACGAATGTTCCGCATCTCTCGCTCTTCGTGTATCAGACACGCTAAGGAAAGGAGATCCCAGACTTCTAGTACATAGATAAAAGCCGGATGTAAGGACTGTGCATGACTAAGAAGGTATGACTCGGGAGATTGAAACGATCGCTTGTCAAAGACCCATTGGCATATGGGAAGATGACCTGCTCCTTCGATCACGTCCTGGCCAATACTTCCTCTACTGCAGCACTGAAGCGACCGCAGAACCAAATCTCCGGAGGATTGGGAGGCATTGGATAACTGTCCGGAATCCCCCGTCTAACCCACTTCACCTTCTTGCCTCGCTTCGCAGCCACTGTGCCATTTCAGAAGAAGGATCTGCTGATGGACATCATCGACTATAGAGGCTGATAGAGAGACTTTATGTACTCTCTCGATCTTCTGCTTGATCTGGGCGTCAGAGAAACCGTCAAAATATCAACTGTAGATATCGTTTAGGACGTCGATCTCGCTTAGCTCTCCTTTCAGCTTGCCACTGTCCTCGTTCGCGATAGCGTCGTCTGTTAGCTCTAGCATCAAATCATGCATTGTACTTGACGGGAGTGAGAGGCGATCGTACCAACGTCAAGGTGTCTAATCGCCGCCCGGACAACCTCCACATCCGTAGGCGCATACAGCTTTCCATCGAACAGCCTGGTCGTGATATCAGGGACGTCCAAATTCTTGGCTCGAAGTTTCAGCAATTTTGAAACATTTCCTTGGTCCAGAAATCCCGCTTTAGGGTCCGTTCGGTGGGTTTTGTTTGTTCTCTGGCCAGCTGAGGACCGATAAATGAGGACCAATGAAAGCCAGCCATTGACGCTTACTGTGGCATAGCGAGCAAGACCTTGAGCAGCTGGGATCTGGAGAGCGCAGATAAAGTAGTAAGATATTGTGCTTAGAACAACAGGGATTTCCATAAGTAATGAGAGCTCTGCAGACTTCCGAGAAGTTTCCGGGAGAAGCAGGGTTGAGAGGCGCTTTTATAGACTTCTACTGCCGCTCCACCATTGCGACTTGATTGACGCTGCAATGATGCTCAAGTTGTAGACGCCTGTGCTACTCCCAGCACCACATGACTCGCTACCACGACGCTTGGACTTCGAATACATGGTTGTAATCTATCTGCCGAAGCGCCTAGGTTGCGTCAAGTGGCTTCATAATGTCGAAATACGACGATCTGATTGCTCAGACTAGCGCACGCGACTAGCGCGACTCTAGTCTTGGCAATGCTCGCGTATAGTCGCTTTGACATCTTCCTTCTACATAGACTACTAAGTAATACAAGATAACATAACTACATCCTATTTCCACACATAATATCGCATGATCTCGAGTGTGTGGGACTGCTTGACTCGCTGTATTCAATCAATGACAAGGGATTGATACCGGTACAGTGGTCCATCAAAGTTCTCAGAGGTCTGAGATTGTAAGTCTGAACACTGATATGCAGGCCACTAGCATATAAGCCAACAAAGTTAGGAAACAATGCTTGGTAAAGGCCATACCTGATATCGGTCGAGCATGATTACAGGATTACTTCTTGTTACCTCTGTAATTGATTGAGATGACCGTACTGACTGTGATTGGGAAGAGTGCGTAGTACTAATGGAGCAGGTGTCCCTGTGACGGCAGCGCGCTCTTTTTGCTGGCTCCAGACTGTTCGGGCCTGTGACAGGTAAGACACTGACCAGTACAAGGTGAGCCGCTAGTAATCATTAGACGATGCGGTGATTGCTCTGATACCACCTTACTCAGGTTCCGCGGTACGCTGGAGGATTGTGGTCGCACGCACGCCTTGCAAAATATCAATGAGGTACAAAATGGGCCGAAAGAATGACCCTTGAATCGAAGCGCCAACGGGTTGTATGGGGGCTTCATTCAGGTTCCTGGTCAAACAGTTTCCAATAGAGCATATCATATCTACGCTTCTCGTATATGGTCAATATGCCGACTTCTGGGAGCGATTAGAAGACTCCTATTTCCAACTCATCTCTTTAGCTGTTGCGCTTCATCGGTCACCCAACTTCCCATCTTTTCGACGAAGGTTCTTTGCGGAGTAGGGAAGAGTGCTACCTCGCTGAACCACCGCGGCCTCCTACAGCCCCCATGGACTGCATCTGTGCGGCACTCAGCCCGATCTCCGGTAGTGGTTGCCCTTCAGCTGAAGGCTGATCTATAAACTTAATATCTATGAGATAACGAAGATATCTTCCCACATCTTCCTTACTAATGCCGTAGCCATTGGTCTTTTCAAATCCTGCGCAGTCCTTGGCATCTGTTTCCAGAATCTTGATTGCATTCGAGTCATCCAGCTCCGGTGCCCGAGTCGTCGCTGGCAGATCATTAACACAGAAGTGATAGAGTGGCATCAATGTGTGTTGCTCCTGATCTTTCTCTTGACCACCGGCCGAAACGTATTTCTCGAGCTGGTCTTTCCAGCTATCATAGCTAATTTCTGGAACATTGAGGCCGTAGTGTTCGAGAAGTGACAGAAATTCACTCATATTCAAGCGTGGATGGCCAGTTACATGAACCACGTGTTGTCCATTAGGGAGAGGATTGAGTGCAGCAGCCACGGCTATACGAGCAACGCGATCAACGGGAACAGCGTTGACAGTGTTGACAATATGCGGCCTACTCGATAGCTGGACACATCCTTTCAGCATTCGAATCAGGAAGTCGTCAGTATTGCAGACACCAGTCTTCGAGTCACCCAAGATGTAACCGGGCCGGATGATAGAGCCGCGAAGACCTCGTTCGCCAGCTGCACGGACGAGCTGCTCCGATACCCATTTAGTCTGGCCATAGCCAGTGCTCAAGCCGGTCCGACTCGCAAGCAGGTCATCATCTTCGGATACACCATGTTGCCCCATGCTGATCCGCTGCTGCGAGAGCTTGACATAATGATCAATATCAAGTACACTTGTAGAGCTGACAAATGTAAAAAGCTTGGGCTTTCCTGTGTTGCAAAGATTCATGGCGTCAAT
>JAABUL010004817.1_pt1 | contig 17544 bp, 3 predicted proteins | sample 5559151 | NCBI WGS metagenome assembly JAABUL01 (sample SAMN10711876, study PRJNA513368) | rock metagenome | isolation source: Antarctica rocks | place: Antarctica: Victoria Land, Pudding Butte sud | reverse complement strand
GTTTAATTCTTGAGATTTTATAATATTTTTAGCTATAAAGCTTCGAATTAAATCTATTAAAAGTTAGTATATTAATAAATAATTAAAATATAATAAATTACTTACTATAATCTCGAAAAATAATAGACATTCTAACTAGATAATTGTTCAAATCTAGTAAAATACGTTGTGTAGTAATTTTAGATTCTTTTAATATAAAAAGATATTCTAAATTAATACTATTTTCGCGTAATAAATCTAAAAAGAAGTTAGCAATAAATAATGTTACGACATCGCGATAAAGATCGATAACAATAACAAATAAATTAAGATCTACATAGCATCTTTCTTATTAATAAGATCGAGATAACTATATTTAGATAAGCTTTTATTAATAGAATAGAACTATGCTTTCTACAACTTATTTTTCGCATTATAGTGTTTCGTTTATAACAATTTGGTAGCTTTAATTACGATTCGCACAAGTTGTAGATAACTTGTATCGTTCTTCTATTGTTTTTAGAAATAAAAACAATACTTATTATTGCAATAATTGTTATAAATAATTTATTACAATTTCGCTTTAGTTAAGAACGATTATTCGAATTCTTTCGAAACGTTAAATTAACTTTAACAAGTTCATTACTATTCTTAAAACTTAACTAGAAGATTATTAATTTTGTTTTTATTCTTTTAATTCTTTTTTACTTTAATTATCAATTTGTTAAAGAAAGTATTGACGAGCTTTTCTTTACAATTTAGATTATTATTATCTTTCGTTCTTAGCTAAGATTCTCTTATAGTTGTTTGTTAAAAAAAAGAACGAGAAATTTGTTCGCAAAGTTCTTATTTTTTTTAAACAATTAAGCAATCGATCTCGATAACTTCAAAGTAATTACTTAACAATTTCTTAAATTAACAATTAAGTATCGCTTTAATGTTTAGTATTAAAACTATTTATTATAAAAGTCTATAGTTTTTTCTAATTTTTTTACATACTTTATTGAAGTTATTTTTTCGAAATCTTTAGCGAAGCAAGTTATAACAAAGTTAAGAAAGAGCTTCTATTTAGAAGATTTCGAAATAGAAAGTCGCATTGCGACTTTTGCACAATTTATTAAATTAATTAAGATTTTTGTAACAAGTAATTTTCGACATTACGAATCAACAATTACTATTAATAGTTTTTCGAATAAAATTGTTAACAAGCGTTTCGAGAGAAATTTCGTTATTGAAATGTCTTCTACTAAGAAAATTTGTTAAAACGAAGAAATTAATGTTATAATTAAATTCTTCTCTTTGAAGAAGTTTTCTTTAAACTATAACAAGACGCAATATACTAAAGATTGCGTTATTTTACTCTACATAATATAAATTTAAGAGCAAAAACTTAAAACGTCGAATTTTTAACTATTTATTACAAAATAAAACATTAATATTGCGATTAAAATTTATAAGATACTTTTTGTTGCTAAGAAGATTTAGTTTAAAGAAAAAACAAAAAATGTCTTCGATTTTTTTCTTAATAAGACGAAATTTCGAGATTTTATCGAATGTGTTCGTAGTAATCTTAAAGATACTTAAGATAAATTAATTAAAATTATAATTTAACGCAATCGTATTAAGAAGCGAGAACGATCAAGTTAATCTTTGCAATTATATTAAATAATATATAACATTTTTTAAACATCGCAATATTGTAAAAAAGTATCTTAGTTTTGATTCAAACTCTTTCGTAGCTTTAGTAGAAATCTAGATCGACTAAAAATATATTACGAAAAAATTAAGTTTTCTATTTAGAATTAATTTCGTTTATTTTTTTATTATTTAATTGTTAAATTTAATCGCGATAAAGAATTACGTAATTGCGACGATCAAAATCGCAATCAACTCGTTAACAACGATAAATTTTGAGAAATTTATCTAAACTCTTTCTTAACAAAGAAGAGATCTTAAGAACGATATTAGAAAAGTAAATACGTCTCTTAGATTGCAAATCACAATTTTAATTGTTTCTTTGTCTACGTTATAACTCTAGCAAAAAAATATAATTATAATCGTCTTAATTAGCGCTCTTCGTCTTTGTTATCGCAATCTCAAACATCTTTTTCGCTAGCACAACGTATTTTAACTTTAATAAATTTTGTACGACGCAAAATCTAGCACGTTCGAGCAATAAATAATTTTCGTCGCTTTGTTGAAGCTTCGCGACTATCTTATTATCGCAAGAGAAATTATTATTACGTTAATAAAAAAATTATTTGCTCGTAGAGATAAACTATTATTGCGACTTATTTGTTGTTAATTATTATCGCAATTTATTCGCTAAATTAAATTATTATTAAAAATTATTTATTATCGATTTTTAATGCAATTTATTCGTCGAAGCAAACTATTATTGTAAAGAGAGCTATAAATTATTGTTATCGCAAGCTTGTTAATAGACAAATAAGGCTTCAAGCTATCGCTCTTTCTTACGTAATAATTGTCTTAACTTTATATCTAAAATTAATTAAAAATTAAAGTTTATCTTTAATAAATTACAATTAAACGCAATAAAATATTAAGAAGCGTTTAATAATTATAAAGATCAAAAGTTGAAATATTGACAAAATAAAAATTATTAATGAGACTATAATCGCATCTATAATTGCAATAAAATGCGCTCTTTACGCGAATTAAAATATTAACAAGATAAACGTCAACATAACAATAAATGAGATTGCGATAAACGCTTAACTCAAGAACGATCGCTTTGCTCACATAATATTATAATATAAAATTTTGAAAAATAAAGCGTCGATTTCTTTATTCGTCGTTTTCTTCAAATAGTAGAGTTCGAAAAAGAGCGATTAGTTCTTCAAGTACTTTTTATGTGCTTAAAAGAGACTACATTAAAATAATATATCGATCTTTCTTATATAATTTGTAGTAAAATAAACGAGAGTTTGACGATCTAGAAGAATAAATTGTTTCGAAAATATTGTTTAAACAAGTTTAAATTCTTAAAAAAGACAAAAAAGACAACTTTTTGTTTCGAAAACAAAAAACAAACATTTAATTAATATTTTATTAGAAAAATTAATTTTCTTTACGATGTTAAAGTGCAAGATAAAAACATTATCGTTTGTTATCTTTAAAATAACTTGAAAGCATAGCTAGCTTTAACAACGTTACTAAGAGAAAACAACAACACTATTGAGATCTTTAATTGACGCGTAAAAAACAATGAGCAAGCAACACGTAAAATTTGAAATTTGAACAAGAAGTTAACAAATCGCTTCTAGACTTAATCTTAAAATTAACTAGATTCGCGTAACATCGCAATCGTATTAACAATTGTCTAAATCGAACAACTAATAAACAATTATTAGCAAGTTATTAACAAGCTAGTTGTCTCTACTATAGTTGTCGTATCAATTGAGAAGAAGATTCTTACTCTTATAGGCAACAATAAGATGTCTTAGATACTTCGCGGAACGATCCAGGTTTGGTCCGGGGTTTGGACCAAAAATCTGGACTTAACCTGGATCGAACCCGAAATACCCAACCCGAACTAGGGTTATTTCGATAAAATACGCAAGTTAGCGTATTGAAACTTATTTGTGTAATAAACTAGTCTATTTTAAGTAGTAATATTCAAAAATTAGACAAAAATCTTTAAAACTCAATTTTTAAGATCAAAAACAAGAAAAGTTAAACCTAGAAAACTATGGCGAGAGAGAGAGCAAGTCGTACACTATCCAACTCGTTCCGCGAAGTAGTCTTAGAAGATGAAGCGATCTTGTTATTATTGCGAAGACAATAATAGGAACAATTTATGTATTTTTGTTACAAAGATTATGTTGACGAACGCAATTATTAAGAATAATACGCATTTCAAGATTATATAGTTGAATAATAAAAACATAAAAACTCTTTTCGCTTTACATATTGCGAAGAAGAAGAAAAACTAAAGTCGCTAATTAATAATCTCGACTCTATTAAAAATCTTATTGACGTTAAAAAGCAATATTATTTTGTTCGCATTTATAATCGCTTATTATTTCGAAAAAATATTTTTCAATTTTATTTAACATTTTTTTATGCTTTATTGTAAAGTTTTTTTGAAAGCGCTTCTAAGCAAAAGTTATCTTTAGAAATTGTTATAAAGAATGCGAAAATCTTTATATCTATTACTATTACAAAGATATTTACAATCTTAAAACTTATTAAACAAGAATCGAAGCTTAGTTTGATTTTTTTAATATATTTGAACGTGTCTATTACTTGCTATTCTAGTATTAGCAAGTTATATATTTTATGTCTCGATATTAACTTTAGATTTATTCTTATTAGCGAACGTACATATTAAGCATTCTACTTTTATATTTTAACTTATCTTATAATAGAGAACAAACGACTAAAATGTAAAGAAATAGACAAAATCGTTATTTTTACGCTTTGTGCTAAAATATTTTTCCGTCTTAAGAACGACAAAAGTCGAATAAAAATTGTTATTAAAGAAGCTTACATTATGTCTAGTTTATTATGCGATATAATAATTAAAATAAAACTCTTAAAATCTAATTAAAATCTAATTAAATAAAACAAGAGTAAAGAAAAACAAAATTACGTATTCTTTTGCAATCGACGCTTTCTTATATAAACAATTTCTACAATTGCTTTATTAATAGTTAAGAAAACATTTTTAATTTTAGTTTTTATAATTAAAGCAAACGTAATAAAGCTTTCTAAGCGATATTATTCTTATGTACGTAATGTTACTATTTATGCCTTAGAAATCACAATACTAAATTTTAATAAAAGAAAGAATATTTTTATACGTTATAAATTTTTGTTTGTTAAGACTTCTTATCTTTTTTAAGCTTTTTTTTACACTTATTTTGCTATAGAAAAACTAATTATTGCGATTAGCGCAATAATTAAATTAAATTAATGTGTTATCTCTATAAGCAACTTTAAGCTTATCTTTTTAAAGATTCGTAAAAAGTAGATTTTAAATTAAATTAATAATCTCGTTAAAACTACGCAATCTACGTTAGTAATTAAAGTGAATTTCGCAAACGTATTTATTAACAAGATTTATATAAAGTCAAATATGTCTTATCTTGTACAATTATTAAAAGAAGAGAATAATAAGATAGATATATTAAATTATTAAGAAAAAGAATATAGAGCTAAAGTATAAACAATTCTTGATTGTTATTACAATTTTTTTTGCGCAAAACTAAACAAATTTAACAACAATATTAAGATGCTAATGTCATTTGTAAACGAAAATAACGTTATTGATCTTAAGTAAACGTTATATTCTTTTATTGCACGAAATCGCAAAGCAATTAATAATATATTAGATTCGCTTATGCGTTAAGATCGACTACAAAAGATTTCTTTAAAAATTATTTTATCGATTGCATTATTAACGTTTGTAATTTAGAAAAACAGCAAATTACAAATAATAATTGATTTTCGCAAAATTAACACTTAATTATATCTAAATGCATACTCTTTATTGCGTCAAAATATTATACTTGGCGCTCTAAAAGAAGTTATAATTTTTAGCTTCGTTAATTTTATCAAAAGCTTCTTTTAGCAAAGTATTAAATCAAATAATTAATAAAAAACAACTCTAGTAACGTCTTATTAAAATCAAAAATAACTTATAGTGTTTACAATAAAATTCGCAAATACGTTAATCTTCTTTTAGTATCGCATAAAGAAATTATTGAAATTATATTTGTAATAATTTGTTTTAATTTATATTAATAACATTATAATCTATTCGCAAACACTTAATTAATACGTTTAGCATTTCGATTAAGTTCTAACTTTACTAAAAAACAACAATGTTACTTTAGTTTTATCAAAATGTTACTTTGTTTACTCTAGTATTAAGACGCTAAATTATTATATATTTTAGCTAGATTTAAGCATTATTAAGAAGAAGATAAATGCAATTAAATTTATAAAGTTTTTACGAAATCTTAAAGATCTTAAGATAAATTTAGAATTTTTTAATTACTATCGTTAATTTGTCGATTACTACGTCGCTATAATTCGATCTTTTGTAAAATTAAAAATTAAGAGTTTTATTAATAGTCTAATAAATAAACGCTTATAACGCGAATATGTAACGCAATTATGTTTTTGCTAGTAATACAAAAACAATTGCGATAATAAATTAACTAATACTATTTTTGACGCAAATAAGAAATGTTAATAAACGTAAAAAACACTCAAGTTTGTCTTATATTAAGCGCTAATTTCAATCTATTTTAACTTTAATAAGTTTTTTATTTTTTACGTTAACAATAATAAAGAGAAGAAATTTAAGATTGCAATTTATTAATTTAATAAAAAAGAAATTAAAAGATCTATTTTGTTTCTCTTTAAAAAAATTGTTAACGTTAAAACAAAATATTAAATTACGAAACTTAAAATTGACGCGTTTGTTTAAGCTTTAATTAGATTGTCTTAATATTTTAACAATAAAACTTTTATCGTAGTTATAAATTATATTGTTTTAAGAGCAACTCTATAAAACAAATTTATAAATTGGCGTTTTGCAAAATTCAATAAGTAAGCTATGTATTTATTCACGTACTTATTTCGAATAATTATAGTTTATTGTCTCAAAAAATGTTAGGATTAGAGCTTTAATAACTAGTATGTAGTTGATTGACAAGAATACTAGCTATGCAAAACTAACTATGTATAGAAAATAAGTATAAGTACTATAAGTGCTAAGACGCTAGACGTTATTCGTAGTATACTCGAGACTAAAAAGCGAAAACTTGAAGAGTAATCGAAGAACAAAATCTATTTAACTTAAAATCGTAATATTACTTTTCTTTTTTACTTGCGAATTTCGACAAAGCAATATCGAATTTCTTAGTTAACGTTTCTAGTTAACTTTAATTAATTTTAGATGTTTGTCGAATACAAACTTCGATTAATATCAAATATATATTAAGTATTTTTTAACAATTAAAATTGAAGTTTTCGATACGCATTAAACAAAAAAAAAATTTGTCGAATAAAGAGAGAATAATTAAAAATTTTAAAATAAAATATGCAAAAAATAGTAATATGCAAAGCAAAGAACATATATGTTGCGAATAATGTTTTAATTAACTCTTAATTATCTTCGATTAATGTTAAATACGTTTATTAAATACAATCTAATATTCGAAATAAAATGTTGAGCAATTGTCAAATAGCGAAAATTAAATATTAAGCAATTGTTAAGTAGTAAAAATCGAGTTTTGAGCAATTTGTTAAGCAACGACAAGGTCGAAAGAAAAAAAAATAAATAAATAAATTTTAAGAAAATATTAAATATAAAAAAATAAAAAAAAATACAAAAGATTATTAATTCTAATTTTAAGAGAGAATTTAAATTATATAACGCGAAAATTGAAAAATCGATTACATTTAAGAGAGTTTAATAAATCAATTAGTTACGTAATTTAAGAGAAAGATCGATAACGACAAAAGAAATAGCAACGACGAAAAGTCGAAATTTGTCAAATTTTGACTATATTTAAATACGTTTGTCTAAATCTACAATATAAAGAGACAAAATAACGTAAAAGTGTCTTGACAACAATTTATACACAATCGTGCATATATTTAGAAATGTTAAATTAATTTTAATTTGAAGAATCTTTAAAAGAGACAATTATAAAATGTCTAGTAAAAGCACTATAGAGGCAACAACAAGAATTTTAAATATATGTCGATTAACTCTTAACAATAGTAATGTATTAATAATGCGTTTTTGAAATTCTTGTTAAGTGCAATAGAAGACAAAATAATATATTGAATTTAATTTTAATTACAAATGCATAACAAGTAACTTTTAACAATAATAATATATTAGCAATGCGTTTTTAAAATTGATTCTAAATGTAACGACGAAAACTATAAATATATATTAAACAACGTCTTAACGTCAATAATAATAAAATGCAAAAACATATAAGTGCAAATTATTCTATTTATTAGATTTTTAATTAGAAGACGTCTTAAATATTTAATAAGATCTCGTTGCGTCTAGATATTAGTAATAAAAATTAACAATAAAATTAAGACAATTGTTAATTATAAAGTAGTTTAGTTATTTAAATCTATCGTTGTAGTTCATGTAGTTTATAAAGAGAATTTAATATTGTAGTATTTTGCGTTTGTAATCAATAACAATTAGATTTAAATTTACGTTATTATTATTTTTACGCATGTTATATTGTAATATTTTGATATTTTTGACATAATATTCGAAATTGTCGTTAATATTATTAACAATATTAATAAACAACAAAAACTTAATTTGTTAATTTAACAAGAATTTGCTTTTGTTAAAATGCAAAAATTATAAATAAAATATTAAATAAATCTTTATTAAGTTAAGTAATTCTAATTCGTAAATATAATTGTTAATTGCTTAAATAATTTTATAAAGATTTGTATTTTTATGCTTTAAAGACTTGTATAATTAAGTTGTTTTAATATTTCGAATATTAAATATAACTTAATTATTAACTTTAAATTTTAGAATTGCAACGCGTTTATAATTAGCAAATTCTACTTATTTAACTTAAGTTTAAATAAGTTTTTAACAAAAGAAGTTTCGCAAAATCTTAATTTTTTTAACAATTTTGTTAATATTTTTTATATTGCGACAAGCTTTAAGCGTAACGTTGTCAAAAAAAATTATAAGTAACTTTAAACTTAATCGTAACAAATAATTTTTAATAACAAAGAAAAATAATAAGTTAATAAATTTGTTAGTATAATTGTTTGCGACAAATTCGACAATAACAAGATAATTAATTTAGTTATTTTAATTGTATTGTATATATATTTGAAGATATTACTTAAAAGCGACATTAATGTTTTTAATTTAATTGTTAATTTCTAAATAAAACGTAATTAACAATTTAGATTTAATCTTTAATCTTTTGCAAAAACATTATTAAAAGTTGTTACGCTACTACTTCCTAAGAGATCTTAGAGATATTAGAGAGAATTATATTGTTAAAGAGATTTGTAAACGTCTTCAAGCAATGCAAGCAATTATTTAATAACAAGAGTTACAACTAGATGTAACAATAACAATAAATAAGAACTTATTTTAAATTAAATACGATTCATAAAGAAGTTGTGTTCAAGAATCTATATATTAAATGAAATTCTTTTTGCTCTTTTTGCTTTTTCGCAAAGCAAAGAAAGCAAGTCTTTATACTTTTGTTGCTCTCTTAGAAAGCAAAGAGAGCAATGCTTCTAATATTTTTTCGCAAAGCTATAAGAGCATATGTCGCTATTCGTTTTTAATGCTACATATTGTGCGTAGACTATATATTGGCGTAGATTCGTAACACTATTTTCTTTTTCTTTAGACTTTTGTTTCGAAAGCAAACTTTAACATGTCTCGTATTAAGTTCAAAGTTTCTTTTTATTAACGTCGTCTTATTTAAATTGCACAATTTAATATTTTTTGTGTTGCAATGCGCTTCTATTATTAATGTGTTCGCTTAAATAAACAATGTCGTATTGCAAAGAGTTTCGATAAGTGTGTAAAATGTCTTTGTGATAATTATTCGTGCGATTTGGCGTCTTTAAATATCGTTCGATGACGTCGCTTTAAAAAATAACGTAAAAAATTAAAAGAAAAGCTTCGTGAGACGAATGCGAAGCAATAACGACTACTTCGTCAACTCGATTATTTAGAAGAGAAACAACAAACAATGATAAATAACGAGTTAAAAAACTTGAAAAAAATGATCTCATTAAGCTCTTTTGTTAATTCTTTTTTTTTAAGTTCTTTAATCGATGTGATTTCGAAACAAGTCGTCTTTCTTAATATTATGAAAAAATGATCGTTTATTTTTTTGATTTCTTTTAACGAAATTGCTACAAACGATGTTAATAATGCTTCAAATTCTTAATAGATTTCTAAGTGTTTTTAAAGATAAAATATCTCTTTCATTTAACGAAATATTTTTGACTTTTTTATTGTAGAATTTTTTCGATTTTAAATTGTTTTTTCTTTTGTTAATAAAAATAAAAGATGTCTTATAAAGGCGTGATTAAATTTGCTAATTTTAACAATAATATATGAAATATTAGAAATACTTTGACGTTCTTAAGTAAGTCGAGTTCGTAATTAACTAATTTTTTAGTTTTTTTAACAAGAAACGATTCGACTTTGACATGATTTAATTTCTTGTTTAATTTCCTTATTTTAAGATTTTTTATAAAAAGATATATTTTATTTTTCTCTTTTAGCTAAGATGTCGTTTTTCGCTTTTTATTTTAATATTTAATTAACTTTTTTTGCATTTTTAAGATGTTGTCGTATATCTTTTTTAGTGTTGTTATTCTTTTTAATAACTAATTGCGCAAATAAATGCGTACGCTTTTTCTTAAAAAGATTTGATTTCTTGTTATAATTGACGAAGAATGAAGTTATTTTAATGATATTCGAAATCTTTGCATTGAGTGTTAATTGTGTCATAAATAAAAATAATACTTAATTGCTATAAATATTGTTGATGTAATGTCTTAAATATTGCTCAAAACTCTAATTTGTTTTTTTTGTTTAATCATTCGTAATTAAGTGATAGACAATAGACATTTAAAGTTTTGTATTTAACATTAAGAGAAGCGTCTTTCAATAATTAGACGTGAAAAGCTTGTCTTTGTCACTAGTTAGTCTCTTAAATATATCGTGATATTATATGAGTCGATTTAATATAATGTATTTTAATTGTTTTACGATGAACTTCTCTTTGCATGCGATAATATGTAAGTACTTGATAAATTTATTAATCATTACTAATATTAAATTATATTTGTTTTCAATTGTTAGATTCGTCGACTTTAGCAACTTAATAATAAAGTTTATTGTGACTTTATCTTATAACGATTTAGATAATTTCTAATATTAGATTTCATCATAGTTCGCATATGTATTATGTTTGTTTTGTTAATAATTAAGATATCGTTTAATGTATATCTTAATAATTTGTCTTATCTATAAAAACTAATAATGCTAGCGTAAAAGCTAAAGAGTTTTAGTTACTCTTAAGTGCTTTTGCAATAATTCGTCATAATGCTCTTTTATATATTCGTCAATCTTATTAATAAATATCTAAAGTTTTTCTTTCTTTATTAAAAACTCTTTTGTATTGTCTTGAAATATTCGTAGTGTAACATTTAGTTCGTATTTGTTTACTAATAATGATTCATTTTAATTGATCTTAAGTATGTTATAATTAAACGATTCTTTCGTTTTTATATAATTATTTCTTCTACTAAGTGCGTTCGCTTTATCATTATCTTTGTCTAAAATATATTATATTTTGAACTTATATTATTCAAGTTTTTCTAATTATCGCACTTGTCTTCTATTAAATTGCTTAATAATAGTAAAGTGCACAAAATTTTTGTAATTTGTAAGAATCGTAAGTTTGAGTAATTCTTTCGTATATACTTTTTATAATTTTAAAAAAATTACTATAGCAAGTAGTTTTTTATTGTAAACATCATAATTTTGTTTAATTAACGAAAGTTTTTTCGAAAAATATGTTATTAAATGTTATATGTTTTTATATTTTTAATTAAAGCATACATTAATAACTAAATCTAATGCGTCGATTTTAATTTTATTTAATAATTGCGAATTGTACATTTTTAATACTAGCTTCTTCAAGCATTTTAATTTAAGATTTTAAAATAATTTCTTTTCTACAAGTTCTTATAATCATAACGTATTTTTTTTCGTAAAATTCGTTAATAATATCGCGTTCGTTAAGTAATTTTTGATGAATTTCTTATTATAGTTTATAAAACTTAAAAAGAATTGTACTTTCTTAATATTTATCGATAATTTTTATTTTTTAATTGCTCGTAGCTTTTTAAGATTTATGCGTATTTTATGTCGTTCAACGACAAATTTAAAGAAATTAATTTTCTTTTGAAGAAATTCGCACTTCTTTAACTTAAAATGTAAATTTTTTATATTTAGACATTTTAATACTTTGAAAACATAACTAATATATTTTTTCAAAATTTTTAAATAAATTATGATGTTGTTCAAGTATGCTATGATAAATTGATTCAAATATTGTCGTAATGCATCATTAATTATTTCTTAATACATTGTTAAAACGTTCGTAAGTTTAAACGACATTATTATGTATTTGTATAATTTATATTGTATGCAAAAAGCTATCTTTTATTTTTTTCTTGTTTTTATTTTAATTTAGTTGTACACTTCTTGTAAGTTCAATTTAATAAAATACTTTATTTTAAATAGTTAATTTTGAAGTTCGCTAATATTAAGTAATAAATATTAATTCTTAATCGTAATATTGTTTAGCTTTTGATAATTAATATATAGACGAAAAATTTCATTCTTCTTTAATACAAAAAGAATCGAATATCTTGTCTATAATTAGGATTTTTTAATAAATTTTTTCTTTTCGTTTTTTGCTAGATATTCGCGAAGTACTTTGAGCTTCTTTTTGAATAAAGCATATATAAATTCAAACGTGAGCTATTTGCTTAGTTTAAATCTAATTTCATGATTTTATAATTAATGTTTAAAGAGAATCTTTGTCGTTTTCTTTTCTTAAAATAGATGCTCTCAATTGTTGTATATTCGTGATACGTATTTTAGCGATTTCTTCGTTGTATCAAATAGTTCAAAGCTTCTAAAAAGTTCGTAATTTTTTTCACTTACTTTAACTTTGTAACTTAATTAATTTTTATTAATGCTTATTAAATTAAACTTTATTAAATCGTTTTTTTGCAAAAATGCAAACTCGCTACTTGCGATCGATTTTTAATTTAATCTTTTATCTATTATTAAACGCTATTAATGCGTAAATTGAATGTGAATTACGTAATCACATTGCGCAAATTTAAGTACTTATATATTTTAGTCAACTTTTAAATTGTGTTGCTTTAATTAAAGCATTTCTAGAACAATATTATAAGTAATTATTTTCACTATATTAAAGATTAGTTTTTCGTGATGTTGCTAAATAGTTATCGATAATAATTTCGTTTCTTTGTTCACTTTTTCATTCTTGTTAAGTAATGAATTTTTATCTACAATTATTAAGTTGTATGCGTTAAGCTTCTTTTAAGTAAAGTATTCTTCTCTCTTAATAAAAGCTCTAGCTATAAAATTACTTATCGCATCAAAATTGATCATTATAGTAAGTCAATAATTATTGATCTTAATTGATGTGATAAAACATTGTACGTGTGCTATTAAGTTTAGTTGCTATTGTTAAGCTAACATATTGCATTCCTCTAGTATGCTCTTTATTAAAAAATTTAAACTTTTCTTTGTTTTTGTGTTGCGACTTTTGCTTCGAACGTTTGCTTGCGCTAAACTTCTTTTCTATGTTAAATTAATAACTTTAATTTTCTAAAGAACTAATTGACTTCTTCTTTGTTTTTTAGATAAGTTTAGCATAAGTCGTTATAGCATTTTGTTTAATTAAGTGTCGCATGTTTCTTTGTTTTCTCTATCGCTTGTTTAAATAAATTAACATTATTTAATTGTTGTTCGATTTTTTTGAAAATATCTCTTTTTATAGTGGCGTCGCTTTTTAGCGCTTTCTCGCATTTATTTACGATTTAATTTATTTGTTGTTTCTTCGATGAATTAGCTAAAGTCTCGAGATGCTTCGTAATGTCGTTTAGACATTCGTAAAAATTCTTTTAATTATATTTGTCGTTTAAGTTTGTTACTAAATAAAAATATAACATTTTTAATCGTTTCGTTCTTATAGTTTCATTAAGTATTTAATTAACTTCTTGCGTAAATGCGAATGCTTTGTTTAATAATTTTTATCTAGAACTTTCTATAATTAATTTGAGTTTTCTATTAGATAGTAGTCGTCATTTGATCTAGTTTTGAAGATGTTTATCTTTGTGTCAATTTGCTTCTTAATGTCGTTCTAGCTATTAAGTATCTCTCTTAACATAGCATTGATTTATTGACGATTTATTAAGTTTTGTAATTAGCAATCTTTTGCGAAGTGATTCAATTTGTCACATAAATAGCACGTTTTTTAAAATTTGTTACTTTGCTTTTCTTTAAAGTTTTTCTCTTTACGTTGTTAAGTAAAATTTAATTTCATAAATGTAGATTTACGATAATTGAAGTTACTATACTTTTAATTAAAACGAATTTTTTTTTACTAATATTTGATCGTTAATTCAAAGAAGATTTCTACTTTTTCTTAAGATTGATTGTATTTTTTTTTCATAGCTTTTTCGTACAACTTGTCGTCGAAATCGATAATTATCTCGATAAGATCAAATATATTGTTAAGAATTTTTTTATCGCACATAATTTCGTCTTTTAGATTGTTTTTTAAATTTCGTCGAAACATTGTTATAAATGCGACATCGTTTCATTCGATTAAATTGACATACTTTTGAAATCTAACGACGTAGTCTACTATAAAGATTCGTTGAATTAAATGTTAAATCACTCTTTTCGCAATTTGTTTCTCGTTAAATGTTTCAAAGATTCTTCGAAGCTCTCTTTTAAAGTTATTGAAGTTTATGAACATTGTACAAGAGTTTTCACTATTGTTTTTTAAATATTTTTGTAAGTTTGATTTAAGCTAATGTTAAGCTCTTTCTTTAAGAAATGTCGATGCAAAAATTGTCTTTTAGTTCGCTAAAACAAGATAAAAGATAAAATAGATATTTATTTGCATAAGCTAGTTCTTTAGATCAATACAATCTTTATAATAGATATCGAGTTTATTGATTTTAATTTTGTCGTCTTTTATAATTGATAATTGACGTAATGCTAATAAGCTAGTGCTTAAGATAGAAACGCGTTGATCTAATATAAACATTCTTAAAATGTTTAAAGTGTTACGCTACTATTTTCTAAGAAATCTTAAAGATATTAAAAAGAATTATATTGTTAAAGAGATTTGTAAACGTCTTTAGACAATGTAAGCAATCATTTAATAACAAGGGTTGCAACTAGATGTAACGATAACAATAAATAAAAACTTATCTTAAGTTAAACACGATTCATAAGGGAGTCGTGTTCGAAAATCTATATATTAAATAAGATTTTTTTTGCTCTTTTTGCTCTCTCGCAAAGCAAAGAGAGCAAGTCTTTATGCTTTTGTTGCTCTTTTAAAGAGCAAAGAAAGCAATGCTTCTAGTGCTTTCTCGCAAAGCTATAAAAGCATATGTCGTTATTCGTTCCTAGTGCTACATACTATGCGTAGACTATATACTAGCGTAGGCTCGTAACAAAAGTAAGCGATAAATTAAGTATCTTTATCGAAAATAATAATAATTAAGAAGCTCTTAATGTGTTAAACAAAATCAATAAAAATCTAAATTACAATTTTAACTTTTAAAGAGTTTATAAGTATAAACTTCTTACTTTTGAATAATTTATTAATTATTATTAAAATATATTAAAAAATCTTTTCTTTATAACAATATAACAACAAAGAAATAATAAAGTTGCAAAATATATTTTATTAATAACGATTTAAAATAAACAAAGATTTTAGCAAATTATACTTATATTTGCGATATAACTTAACGTACTTATAAATCGAACAACTTTTAATATATTTTTTAACGTTTAAATACAATATAAATTAATAGTAATAACACTATATTTTTTTAAAAGTAATTGTTCGATTTAAATATTTAATGCTTAATAATTTATGCTAGAATTTAATTGCTTCAACTTGAAGAATATTATTTGTACTTCGAGACATATATATTTTGTTTCAAATAAATAAATATTTAGTATTAATTGTTAAGTGTTTAATTATTGTACAATTTTCGAATTTTAATTTAATTGTTTTGCAAAAAATAATTAGAATCTTTTGTTTATTAGTTTTTTTAACTTAGATAATTTGTTTTATCTTTTTGTTATATAAATATGTTTTTAATATTTGTTAAACAAAAACTTCGAAATTAAGTTTTATTTTAAGTTTTTTCTCTTTTGTTAAATTGATTGCGACAACAAACAAAAGTTAAATTGTAAAAAAAATTGCGAATTTAGACAAATAAGTTGTAAATAAAGCAAGTATATTAAAAGAGAAAACAAGATTAACAATTAAAAATAACAAAACTATAAATTAAAAAATTGTAAATGCAACAATAACAAACGACGAAATTAAAAGAAAAAATTTAGTAAACCGAAGTTTGTCTTGTTAAAGTAATGCAAATATTATAAATAATAAAAGCGTAAATAATTCTATATCTTCGTTAATTGTTAACGAGATTTAAGTAAACTTCTTGCAAGTTTTTGCGATTTTTTTGTTAACAATTAGTTTAAACTCGATAAAGTCTCGAAGTAAATAAATTAACTTTGTTATTAAATTGTAGATAATACTTAATAGTAACAAGATTAATGCGACAACTTTAATTATATTTAATTTTAAGTTATATTGTTTAAGAATTGTTTATTGTTAAAACTAATTGCGAAAGTTATTGTTATTAGAGAGCAAATTTTGCGATCGTCTAATTAGATTATTTGGCTTCGCGTCTAGCACGTCTAATTAATAAATAATTTTAAAGTTAAATTTAAACAAAAATTCGATTTAATAAACTTAACAACAATTAAGTTGCTTAATAGTTATAAAATGCTTTAAATTGCAATAATTAATAATAATTTTAATAAATTGTTTGATAAGTATATTAATATATTTTAAATATTACTTTTCGAAAATGCGAACAATAATTAATAGCTTTTTGTTATAGATTTCGTAGTTGCACTTTGTGAACAATATAATTTTAAATATATAGATTATTAAATAAAGCAATTTATTTAAATTTATTTAAAATAGTACGACAACAATTACGAAATCAAAGATATCGCTTTCAATTTAAATCTCTAAATTAAGATCGAAATAATATAAAATAAATTAATTAATCAAGATTTATTTAAGAGTCTTAAACGCAAAATCTTTAAAATTGTTAAATTGTTATAAAAAACTAAGATTTTTATTCTTAAATTTATTAAGCGCTAACAAAGATTTAACTAGACTCAAATAGTTATAAATAAATTGTTAATAAAGATTGACAAAGTTTAGAAAGATTTACACATTACGTACGCAAATAGAAGCTTTTTACTTAAGAATATATTTAATTTTCTTAAAATTTATTCGAATTTCTTCGATAATAATAATTAAATTTAAATATTTAACTTGTTTAATAAAGAAGATATATTTGTTAATATTTAAATAAAGACTTGTGTTATAAAGCTTAGCGAAAACTTTGTTTATATAATTTTTATATTTTGTCTTAATATTATTGTAAATTAAGATATTATTTATGTAAATAATGCAAAAATCGTTTAGATAAAAACTAAAAATCTTATTAATAAAAAATTAAAACGTAATTAAAATATTGTATAGCTCAAAAGATATTACAACGTACTTAAATAAATTGTAACAAATAATAAAAATTGTTTTGTATTTGTTATTAAAACGTATTCGAATTTTGTTAAAAATTGCGATAATATTAAACTTGTTATAATATTTAATT
>JAABUL010004813.1_pt1 | contig 17557 bp, 16 predicted proteins | sample 5559151 | NCBI WGS metagenome assembly JAABUL01 (sample SAMN10711876, study PRJNA513368) | rock metagenome | isolation source: Antarctica rocks | place: Antarctica: Victoria Land, Pudding Butte sud | reverse complement strand
TGGCCCGGCGCGCATAGACCTCCGTCACCGGCAACGGCTCGTGATTTGGGTGCTTATAGGCCGGTTGCGCATGGCACCCCGGCCCCCTCCACGACCGCGTCGACACCCCCGCCGCTGGCATCGATCTCGTGCAGATAAAGCTCGATCGCGGCGGCGCAGGGCAGCATCGGCCGCGCAACCGGGATCGGCTCGCCCCGCCCTCACACCCTGCCCCCCCACCATCAGCCATTCTGGGGTCCGCCCCGACCATCCCTGGCCAGGGTAGGGGAGCGAGCTTAAGGATCGGTTAAAGCAACGACCGATCCGTCGCTTCTGGGCTCAGCTGCGCTGTATGGTCAGCCGCTGCCCGAACCGCGGCGTCCGCTCCACCCGGGCGCTCGTCCAAGGCTCCTCGGTCCGCACCGGGCGCGTCCGGTTCGGCCGCTTGGCCACGATGCACATCGTCGCATCCGCCCGCCGCACATCGACCCGGCGCCCGCCCGGCCGCTCGGCCGCGACCGCATCGATCGCCGTCTGCACGATCTTCTCCGGAGCCAGCTCGACCAGGCCGTGCCCCTGCGTCTCCCCCGTCAACGGATCGCGCACCAGATAGGCCCGCAGCACGATGCCATAGGGGTCGAACAACTCGGCCAACTGCTCGTCGGTGAACCCGTGCGGCAGATTGGCGACAAAAACGTTTCCTTTGACGACGTCAGGTCGCATGGGTGGCCTCCTCCAGACGGCGGGTCGACCGCGGCGCGCCCGTCGCGCCCGTCTCCCGACCAGTGAACTCGTTCATCGGCAGCGACGACCGATGCCCGACCGCGGCCAGATTGGCCTCCAGCCAGCGCTCGGCCGCCGCAGCCCCGCGCCGGCGCTGCTCGGAGAACAGTGGCCAACTCGGCTGCAGAGTCTCCGAGGCGGCCGCCTCGTCGGCGCCGGCCGGGCTGATCATGTGCAGGCGCGCGTCCCGCAGCCGCGTCAGCGCCGGCGTCAGCGCCGCCATCTCCGACAGCGATGCCTGCGCCAGCGCCAGGCTGCGCAACTCGGCGCGCAGCGGAGAGCCGAACGTGATCTCGTTGACCCGGTCCTTCACCGCCGCCGCCCCGTGCGGCATCATGTGCCGCTCGCTCGGCGTCGTGCGCACGATCAGCACGTCCCCCGGACAGCCCGCCTCGATCAGCGGACGCACCGGCGGGTTGCTGCTATAGCCGCCGTCCCAATACGCCTCGCCGTCGATCTCGATCGCCGGAAACACCTGCGGCAGGCACCCCGACGCCAGCAGCGCATCGAGGCTCACATCGCCGCCACGAAACAATTTGGCCTCGCCGGTACGGACCTTGGTCGCCGCAACGACCAGCTCGGGCGCGCCCTCCTGCCCGAACAGCGGCGTGTGCAGCAGTTCCGACAGGATACCGCGCAACGGGTTCAAACCGAACGCGCCCACATGCGCCCCCATCGCCGATCCCGCCTTGCGCACCGCGTCAAGCATCGGCGCCATCGACTCGGCGATCATCTGCAGCCAAGCCCCCGACGGCCCCGGCAGCGAACCGGCCGAGATCGACACGCGCTGCCAGAACGTCGCCAGCAATGCCTGTGCCCGCGCCGGACCACCTTCCGCCAAACCCTGCACCAGCATCGCCCCGTTCATCGCCCCGGCGCTCGTGCCGCTCACAACCTCGATCCGCAGCGACGTCTCGTCGAGCAAACGCTCCAGCACGCCCCAGGTGAAGGCGCCCAGCGCGCCGCCGCCCTCGAGCGCGAGCGTGATGGGCCGACCCTGGCGGCCGGTCGGAATGGGTGGGGGAGGGGGCCTGGTATCCATCCTCCACACCATGGACATCGTCATGCTGCAGTGCAACATCGATGTGCGAATTCGTGTATCCCGTCTGCCGCCGCCGCACAGGCACGTGGCTTGCTTGGCCTGACCCGTCGCATGGTTGGGAGCTGACACAGTGAATGAGGCGAAGACGGCGCTCGGACTCAAGATCCGCGCCACCAAGAAGCAGAAAGGCTGGACCTGGACCGACGTCGCGTCCCGACTCGGGCACGCCCCGGTCTGGACCACCGCCGCTTGCCTGGGCCAGATGAGCATGACCGCGGAGACCGCCGAAAAGGCCGGCCTCCTGTTCGACCTCTCGCCCGACGAGGTCGAACTGCTGCAGGAGGCGCCCTACCGCGGCTCGCTGCCGACCCAGGTGCCGACCGACCCGCTGATCTACCGCTTCTACGAGTTGATCAGCGTCTACGGCACCACCTGGAAGGAGCTGATCCACGAGGAATTCGGCGACGGCATCATGAGCGCCATCGACTTCGACATGTCGCTCGGCCGCCAGCCCGACCAGAAGGGCGACCGCGTCCGCATCGGCATGTCCGGCAAGTTCCTCCCCTACAAAACCTACTGACATCTAGCGAAGCACCAACGCTGCTGCCAACGCCACCGCGAGCAGCAGCGCGACTGCCTTCCAGAACAGCACCGGGTCGCGCTCGGCCAGCGGCGTGCGCCGGGCCGCAAGGTCCGCATTCGGATGGCGCAGGTCGAAGACGAACTCCGACACCGCCTGGTAGCGCTGCGCGGGGGAGGGATGCACCGCGCGCCGCAACGCCCCGTCCACCCAATCCGGCAGCGCCGGCCGCCGCTCCCGCGCCGAGCGGTAGCGCAGCCCCCGCAATTGCCGCGCCGACCGCACCTGCGCCGGCGCCGCGCCATACGGCAGCCGCCCCGTCAACATCTGGTAGGCGATCACGCCCAGCGAGAACTGGTCCGACGCCACGCTCGGCGGCTGCCCGAGCAGCACCTCCGGCGCGCTGTATTGCGTCGTCCCCAACGGCCCCGCCTCGGCGTCCTCCAGCAGCTCCGCCACCCCGGCCACATGCGTCGCCCCGAAATCGACGATCACCGCCACCCCATCGGCCGAGATCATCACGTTCTCCGGCCGCAGGTCCGCATGGATCATCTCGCGCCGGTGAAACGCCGAAAGCCCGGCCGCCACCTGCTCGACGATGCCGCGCACGGTCTCGACCGCCGGGTCCGGATGGTCGCGCATCCACTGTGCCAGCGTCTGCCCGTCCACGAACGCGAACGCCAGATACAGCGCCGTCCGCGCCCCCGAAAGCGGCCCCCTCTGGCGACCACGGCTTGAGCACGTGCGCGCTGGACACCCGCCGCGCGACCCAATCTTCCATCATGAACCGCCGGAGATACGCGGGCTCGTGCCGCAGCGCGATCGACGGCACCTTCAGCACCGCCTGCCCACCCCCGGGCGCCGCGGCCAGATACAGATGACTCCGCGCGCTGTCGTGCAGCGTCCGCACCACCCGGAACCCGTCCAGCACCGTACCGGGCTCGAGCAGCGGCGCTGGCGCCAGCGTCCCCGCCTGCTCCAGCGTCCCCGCCAGACCCGGCGGCGGCACCGCCTCCACCCGCACGAGCTGCACCGTCAAATCGTCCGTGCTGCCCGCCGCCTGCGCCAACGCCACGATCTGCCGCGCCGACTCCCCCAGGTCCGCCCCGATCGCCGCCGCCATCGCCCCGGCGCCGACATGGTCGTGCACCCATCGGTCGTCAGCACGAACACATCGCCCCGCTCGAGCGCCACCGTCCGATAGTCGATCTCCACATGCGGAGCCGCCCCCAGCGCGCGGGCCAGATAGGTCTGATCCGACGACTCCGACACCCGATGGTCCTCGGTCAGCGCCTCCAGCGTTCGGCCCGAGCGCCGCGCGACCCGGCCGTCGCCGACATGGAACACATGCCCCGTCCGCCCGCGCAGGATCAGCGCGCTTAGCGTGCACACATAGCCGCGGTCCCGCTCCAGCCCGCCCATCGCCCGCCTCCCAATCGTGCGCCGCGTCTCGGCATGCAGCCAGGCATTGGCCGCCGCGATCACCCGGCTCGCCGAGCTCTTCACCGTCCACCCCTCGGGCGTGCAGTAATAATCCTCGAGCACGCTGCGCACCGCGACACTGCTCGCCACGTCGCTGACCCGGCTGCTGCCGATCCCGTCGGCGATCGCGACCGCCACCCCCTTCAGACCCAGCGCCGGCTCGCCAGGCACCACCGCGCCATGGAAATCCTGGTTCGCCTTGCCCGCGCCCGCACGCGTCGCCTGCCCGATCGTCACGACTAGCCCAGCCGTCCCGACGCCGGTCACCTCGTCAAGCGTGGCGGCCGGCGGCACGGTCAGAGCCCTTTTGAGAATGCGCTACGGCGAGTCAGAGGTGCCAAGCCCACGCCGGATGACCGCCGTAGTAGCATTGTCAAACGGGTTCTCAGCTCAGCACGAGCCGCTTCGGCGCCGTCCGCACATGCGTCGAATACAGCGTCAGCCCGGTGAACGTCAGCCCGCCCACCAGATTGCCCAGCACCGTCGGGATCTCGTTCCAGATCAAGTAATCCATGATCGAGAAATGCCCGCCCATGATCAGCCCCGACGGGAACAGGAACATGTTCACCACCGAATGCTCGAACGTCATGAAGAAGAACACCATGATCGGCATCCACATCGCGATCACCTTGCCGCTGACCGTGGTCGAGATCATCGCGCCCACCACCCCGGTCGACACCATCCAGTTGCACAGCATCCCGCGGATGAACAACGTCAGCATCCCCGCCGCGCCATACTTCGCATAGCCCAGCGTCCGCGCCTCGCCGATCCCCGCGATCACTTGGCCGACCTTGTCCGGCGGCGTCGAGAAGCCGAACGTGAACACGATCGACATCATCACCGCCACCGTCAGCGCGCCCAGGAAGTTGCCGACGAACGTCAGCCCCCAGTTGCGCAGCACGCCGCCGACCGTCACCCCCGGCCGCCGGTCCAGCAACGCCAGCGGCGCCAGCACGAACACCCCGGTCAGCAGGTCGAACCCCAGCAAGTACAGCATGCAGAACCCGACCGGGAACAACGCCGCACCGATGATGGAATAGCCGGTCTGCACGTTGATCGAGACCGCGAACACCGCCGCCAACGCCAGGATCGCCCCGGCCATGTACGAACGGATCAAGGTGTCGCGGGTCGACATGAACACCTTCGACTCGCCCGCATCGACCATCTTCGTCACGAATTCCGAGGGAACTAGGTAAGCCATCTCAGGGTCTGCTCCGATCCTTGCCGCGCCGCGTCGCGCCCGCCTTGGCCATCCAGACGCAACGATCGTGCCGCGACGTCCAGCCACGCCACCGCCGGCCCGCCCTAAAGGCCGCGGCTCGCGATCGGATCAGCCGCCCATGTCCTGCCCAAAAACAAGGCAGTTCCGGCGCGCTGAACTCAAACCGTCCCTGGCCCGCCGGTTGCATCGCGACCGTGCCGCCAAAAGCCGGTCCAGGAGAGACGCCATGACGACACTATCCCGCCGCCGTGCCCTGCAAACCGCCGGCGCCGCGATCGGCAGCGGCGCCATCACCGGCTTTCCCACCATCTGGGCCCAGAACATCAAATCCGTGACCCTCCGCCAGTTCGGCACCGGCGTCTCCAACCTCAACGCCATCGCCGACAAGGTGAAGCAGGATCTCGGCTTCACCCTGAGCATGACCGCGCTCGACACCGACGCCGTCACCCAGAAAGCCGTCACCCAGCCCCGCTCCTACGACGTCGCCGACATCGAATACTTCCTGTGCAAGAAGATCTTCCCCGCCACCGTGCTGCAGCCGATCGACGTCAACAAGATCAAGCTCTACGACAAGATCGTGCCGATCTTCACCACCGGCCACCTCACCCCCGACACCCCCATCGCCCAGGGCACCGCCCCCTCCCGCGTCAGCTTCGTCGACGGCCCCGCCTCGACCAAGTTCGCGGCCGCGCCCACCGAGTGGATGACCATCATCCCCACCATCTACAACGCCGACACCCTCGGCATCCGCCCCGACATGATCGACCGCCCGATCCGCCAGTGGAAAGACCTCATCGACCCCGCTTTCAAGGGCAAGGCCTCCATCCTCAACATCCCCGGCATCGGCATCATGGACGCCGCCATGGTGATGGAATCCGCGGGCCTGCAGACCTACGGCGACAAGGGCAACATGACCCGGCCCGAGATCGACAAGACCATCGCCTTCCTCATCGACACCAAGCGATCCGGCCAGTTCCGCGCCTTCTGGAAGACCTTCGACGAGAGCGTCAACCTCATGGCCTCCGGCGAAGTCGTCATCCAGTCCATGTGGTCCCCCGCCTCACCGCCGTCCGCGCCAAGGGCATTCCCTGCGTCTACCAGCCGCTCGCCGAAGGCTACCGCGGCTGGGGCGGCGGCCTCGGCATCGCCAAGCACCTCACCGGCCTGCAACTCGACGCCGCCTACGAATACATCAACTGGTACCTCTCCGGCTGGTGCGGCGCCTACCTCAACCGCCAGGGCTACTACAGCGCCGTGCTCGACACCGCCAAAGACAACATGAGCGCCAACGAATGGGGCTACTGGATGGACGGCAAGCCCGCCACCGCCGACATCACCAGCCCCGACGGGAAGGTCATCGCCAAGCCCGGCGACACCCGCGACGGCGGCTCCTTCCACGACCGCATGAGCCACGTCGCCTGCTGGAACTCGGTCATGGACGAGGACCGCTACATGATCCAGAAATGGAACGAATTCATCGCCGCCTGATGTCCAGAACCACCGCGATCCGTCACACTGGGCCGGTCGGCCTGCTCACCACCCTGCAGGTCGCCCCGCTCGCCCTCCTGCTCGCAGGCTTCGTCCTCGTCCCGCTCGCCGCCATCGTCGTCGTCAGCTTCCTCGACTACGACAGCGTCCGCATCCTGCCCCAGGGCACGCTCGCCAACTACGCCGAACTGATCGCCTCCAGCGTCACCTGGCGCACCTACCTCAACACGCTGCGCTACGCCGCCATCGTCTGGGCCATCACCCTCGTGCTCGGCTTCTTCGTCGCCTATGTGCTCGCCTTCGTCGTCCGCGGTGCGCTGTGGCAAACCGCGCTGTTCCTGCTCTGCACCATCCCGTTCCTGACCTCGAACATCATCCGCATGATCGCCTGGGTGCCCTTCCTCGGCCGCGAGGGCCTGCTCAACCGCGCCCTCCTGGCCACCGGCGCGATCGACCGCCCGCTCGAATTCCTGCTCTTCTCCGATTTCGCCGTCATCCTCGCCTTCGTCCACCTCTATACGCTGTTCATGGTGGTCCCGATCTTCAACACCATGATGCGCATCGACCGCAGCCTGATCGAGGCCGCCATCGACGCCGGCGCCGGGCCGTTCGGCGTCGTCGGCCACGTCATCGTGCCGCTCTGCAAGCCCGGAATCGCCATCGGCTCGGTCTTTGTGCTCACCCTGGTGATGGGCGACTTCGCCACCGTCCGCCTCATGTCCGGCGGCCAGAGCGCCTCGGTCGGCCTCATGATCGCCAACCAGATCGGCCTGCTGCAATACCCCGCCGCCTGCGCCAACGCCGTCGTCCTGCTCGGCGTCGTGCTGCTGCTGATCGGCGCCATCCTGCGCGCCGTCGACATTCGCCGCGAGCTCTGATGGCCGCCGCCAGTCTCCGCCGCGCCCTGCTCTGGCTCGGCTTCGCCCTCTTCGTGCTCTTCCTCTACGGCCCCATTTTCACCATCGTCGTGCTCGCCTTCCAGGGCCCCGACGGCGGCCTGACCTTCCCCATGCGCGGCACGTCGCTGCACTGGTTCCGCTCCTTGTTCGCCCAGCAGGCGGTCGGCGACATCTGGAGCGCGGCCGGCCGCTCCTTCGTGCTGGCGCTGATGGTCATGACCGCCACCGTGGTCATCTCGCTCCTCGCCGGCCTCGCCTTCCGACGCCGTTTCCGCGGCTCCGGCCCGCTGCTGACCCTGACCTTGGTCAGCCTCATTGTCCCCTCGATCCTTATCAGCCTCGGCGTCGGCCTCGTCTTCAGCCAGTCCGGCCTCGACACCGCCTGGTGGAGCTCCGCCTTCGGCGCCCAGCTCACCTGGACCGTGCCGTTCGGCGTGCTGATCATGTTCGCCGTCTTCAACCGCTTCGACCGCTCCTGGGAGGAAGCCGCAAGCGACCTTGGCGCCTCCGCCTGGCAGCGCTTCGCCCACATCGTGCTGCCCATCATCCTGCCCAGCGTCATCGGCATCGCGCTGTTCGGCCTCACCCTCTCCTGGGACGAATTCGCCCGCACCCTGCTCGCCGCCGGCAGCGACAACACCCTCCCGCTCGAGATCTTCGGCATGACCACCAACGTCACCACGCCAGTCCTCTACGCGCTCGGCGCCTCGACCACGGCAATCTCCTTCCTCGTCATCGCCGCCGCCCTGGCCGCCATCCTGATGCTGCGCAAGCGGGCTCTAACCCGAGGCGAACCAGTTGCCGTGAAATCCCGGCGGAATCCGGTGCGGTAAACGAACAACCGCCACCGGTGCCGCCTCGAACCGGCGCGCATCCAGCACCACGAAATCGGTCACCTCATCCGCCCCATAGACCACCAACCCGACCACCCAGCCCTCGTCCTCCTCGGCATCGTCGCGCGCCGGCACGAACAAGAACTCGCCCGGCACGCTGCCCTCGCCGAACTCGTGCACCGCCCGCGTCCCCGCCTCGAGGTCATGCTTGTAGAGCTGCGTCGCCCCCACCAGCTGCGTGTTCCCGTCCGCCGGCACCGACACCGTATAGACATACCGGTAGCCCCGCCCGAACCGCCGCTCGTCCATCCGCGGGAACTCCTGCGGCGCCGGATCCAGCACAAGCCGCTCCACCGTGCCCGCGGCCGGGTCGAGGGTCCAACGCTCAAGCCGCCCGAGCTGATCCAGCCCGCTCCCACGCGACGCGAACATCGTGTCGTAGGCGATCACATCCATCACCACCCGCGCATCCATCGTGTCGAACGCGTTGGCGACATGGAACACGAAGCACCGCTCGACCGCGCACCAGACGATGTCCTCCGCCCCACCATCCCGCGGCAACAACCCCACCCGCGCCACATGCTTCGGATTCCAGCGGAACGGAAACGACTGCCCGCCCAGCACCGCCCGCATCGAGAACGTCACCGGCAGGTCCAGCACCACCACGAACCGCTGCGTCAGCCCGCAATCATGGATGCACGGCCCGTGCTCGACCGGGATCACCACCTCGCGCACCACAAGGCCTGCCGCCGAAACCACCACGTGCCGCACTGAATCCCATACGCTGCCGTCGTATGCGATCGCATGCTGCTCCCCCGTCCTTGGATCCCGATGCGGATGCCCGCTGAACGACCCGGCCAGCGTCCCCTCGAACGCGCTATACCGCTGCCCCTCCAGATCGTCCGACAGCTCGACCGGGTAACTCCCCGCCTCCACCACCGCCACTGCCCGCCCGCCGATCTCGACCACGTTCGTGTTGACCGTGTCGTTCCGCCCCCGCCGCGGACCCGGCGCCGCCGCCCGCCCCAAAGCCGCCGCCGCCAGCCGCGACCCGATCCAGCGATTGCGATACCAAACCGCCCGCCCGCGGGCGATCGCCAGCCCATGCACCATCCCGTCCCCCAGGAACCAGTGGTGCGACCCCGGGTCGGCCTGCACCGGATTGGCCCCCATCTTCAGATACCGCCCCGAAAGCCCCGCCGGAATCGTCCCGCTGACCGCAAGGTCGTGCAACGTCAGCTCCGACGCCATCGGCCGATGGATCCCCGCCAGGAACGCCCCATCCCCCGCCGGCCGCCGCCACCGGTTGAACGCGGCAATCCGCTCGACCGCCCGCTCGGCGATCCCGCGCACGGCGGACTGGACGATGTTCGGCATGGCGCGCGCTCCTTGACTTCAGTGAGATGCCGCCGCCCCGCTACGACGCAACCCCTCCCGCCCAGCCGGCCGCACCCCTACACTGTCCCCATGCTCGACCACGTCATCCGCAATGCCCGCCTGCCCGACCGAACCGACCCCGTCGGCATCGGCATCGTCCAAGGCCGGATCGCCGAGATCGGCCAAATCGCCGCCGACGCCCCCGCCTTCGACGCAGACAACCGCCTCGTCTGCGCCGGCTTCGTCGAGACCCACATCCACCTCGACAAATCCGCCATCCTCGATCGCTGCCCATGCCAGGGCACGCTGTCCGACGCCGTCGCCTCCGTCGCCGCCGCCAAGCGCCACTTCACCGAGGACGACGTCTACGCCCGCGCCAGCCGCACCCTCGAGCGCGCCATCCTGCAAGGCACCACCCGCATCCGCACCCATGTCGAGGTCGACCCCCGCATCGGCCTGACCAGCGTCCGCGCCCTGCAACGCCTCAAGCGCGACTACGCCTGGGCCGTCGACCTCGAACTCTGCGCCTTCCCCCAGGAAGGTCTCCTCGACGATCCCGGCTGCGAGGACGTGCTCACCGCCGCCCTCGAAGCCGGCTGCGACCTCGTCGGCGGCGCCCCCTATATCGACCGCGACCCCCACGCCCAGATCGCCCGCATCTTCGACCTCGCCCGCCGGTTCGACCTCGACATCGACCTCCACCTCGACTTCTCGCTCGACCCCACCAGTCTCGACGCCGACGAAGTCTGCCGCGTCACCGACGCCGCCGGCTGGGGCGGCCGTGTTGCCATCGGCCACGCCACCAAGCTCTCCTCCCTCGAACCCCCGCGCTTCGAAACCATCGCCCGCCGCTTGGCCGCAAGCGGCGTCGCCGTCACCGTCCTGCCCGCCACCGACCTCTTCCTCATGGGCCGCGACCAGACCCACGACATCCCCCGCGCCGTCGCTCCCGCCCACCGCCTGCGCGAGCACGGCGTCACCTGCTCGATCTCGACCAACAACGTGCTCAACCCGTTCACCCCCTACGGCGACTGCTCGCTGCTCCGCGTCGCCAACCTGTTCGCCAACGTCGTCCAGATCGGCGACCCCGCGGGCCTCGCCGGCTGCTTCGACATGATCACCACCCAGGCCGCCACCCTGCTCCGCCGACCCTACGGCATCGCCGTCGGCGCCCCGGCCGACCTCGTCCTGCTCGACTGCCAAACCCCGTCCCAGGCCATCGCCGAAATCGCCCCGGTCCTCGCCGCCTACAAGCGCGGCCGCCACACCGTCGAGCGCGCCCAGCCCCGGCTCCTCACCCCACCATGACGATCGGCACGGCCTGGCATCCGATGGCCGTCGCCGACCTGCCCGACATCCAGCGCGCCGCGCCACCTGCTCGCCGAACTCGGTCAGGAACGTCAGCCTGGCGCTCCGTTCTAAGCACCTCAGACTACGCCAAAACCATTAACCGCGAGTAAAGCGCCGCGCCACGGTCAGGCCTGCACCCCCTCCACATACCAATCCATCTTCAACAAATCCGCGTCCGCCATCGCCGACCCGGCCGCCACCCGCGCCACCCCCTTCTGGTCGCGGATCGGCCCGCTGAACGGATGCAGCGTCCCGCCCATGATCCCGGCTTTGACCGCGTTGGCCGCCCTCTCCACCTCCGACGTCACCGACGGCCCATACGCCGCCAGCTCCACCAGACCCTCCCGCATCCCCATCCACACGCTCTGCGTCCGCCAACTCCCGTCCAGGGCCGCCTTCGCCCGCTCGATGTAATACGGCCCCCAATCGTCCACGATCGCCGTCACCTGCGCGTCCGGCCCGAAGCGGCCCATGTCCGACGCCTGCCCGAACGCCAGCACCCGCCGCTCCTGCGCCGTCTGCATCACCGCCGGGCTGTCCGTGTGCTGGCACAGGATGTCCGCCCCCTGGTCGATCAGCGACTTGGCCGCGTCCGCTTCGCGTCCCGGATCGAACCACGCGTTCACCCAGATCACCTTGGTCTTGAAGTCCGGGTTGACCTTGCGCGCCGCCAGCGTGAACGCGTTGATCCCCATCACCACCTCCGGGATCGGCACCGAGCCGACATACCCCGCCACGCCCGCCTTCGACAGCATTCCCGCCATCGTCCCGCACACCGCGCGCCCCTCGTAGAACCGCCCGTTGTACTCGGCCAGGTTTGGCAACGTTTTGTACCCCGTCGCCTGCTCGAACCGCACGTTGGGAAACTGCCGCGCCACCCGCTCGGCCGGGTTCATGAACCCGAACGACGTCGTGAAGATCAGCCCGTGCCCGCTGCTCGCCAGCTGCCGGATCACCCGCTCCGCGTCCGGCCCCTCCGGCACCTTCTCGACGAAGCTGGTCTTCACCGCCCCGCCCAGCGCCGCCTCGACCGCCCGCCGCCCCTGGTCGTGCTGATACGACCAGCCGAAATCCCCCACCGGCCCCACATACACCCAGCCGATCTTCAACGGATCCGCCGCCCGCGCCCCTGACGCGATCGCCGCACTCGCCCCAACAAAACCTCGCCGACCGATCATCGAAATCCTCCCATCACGTCGCCGCCCGGAACGGCCGGCCCAGGCAAGCCGGCGCCCCGAACCGCCCCCGTCCCGAAATCAACACCAGCACCGCAATCGTCGCCAGATACGGCAGCATCGCCAGGAACTGCGTCGGCACCACCGCCATCCCGCTCCCCTGCAAATACAATTGCAGGATCGAGATCGTTCCGAACAAATACGCCCCCGCCAGCACCCGCCAAGGCCGCCAAGCCCCGAACACCACCAGCGCCAGCGCGATCCAACCCCGCCCCGCCACCATGTCCTCCACCCACATCGGCGTATACGCCAACGACAGGTCTGCCCCCGCCAGCCCGCTCATCGCCCCCCGAACAGCAACGCCCAAGCCCGGATCCGCAACACCCCATACCCCAGCGCATGCGCCGACCCGTCCGCATCCCCCACCGCCCGCAGCACCAGCCCGCCCCGGCTGCGGCCCAGGAACCACGCCACCCCGGCCACCGCCACCAGCGAAAAATACACCAGCCCATCCTGCCGCAGCACCGCCACCGGCACATCGAGCCGCGGCAACGGCGCCAGCGGATGCCCCTCGAGACCCGCCCCCGCCAGCGCGCTCAGCCCCACCCCAAAGATCGTCAGCGCCAGCCCGGTCGCCACCTGGTTGCTCGAAAGCCCCAGCGTCAGCACCGCGAACAACGCCGACATCCACGCCCCCGCCAGAGCCGCCGCCGCGATCCCCAGCACCGCGCTCCCCGTCACCGTCGCCGCCGCGAACCCGGCCACCGCGCCCACCAGCATCGTCCCCTCGACGCCCAGGTTCAGCACCCCGGCCGTCTCCACCACCAGCTCTCCCAGCGCGGCCAACAGCAACGGCGTCGCCGCCGTGATCACCGACGCCAGCAGCGACAACATCACCACGCTCGTCACGTCACCACCCGATAGCGCACCAGGAAATCCGACCCCAGCAGGAAGAACAGCAGCAGCGCCTGCACCAACCCCACCGCCGCGTTCGGCAGCCCCAGCTCCACCTGCGCATTGTCCCCGCCGATATACGTCAGCGCCACCGCCAGCGCCGCCGGCACGATCCCCAGCGGATGCAGCCGCCCCAGGAACGCCACGATGATCGCCGTGAACCCATAACCCGGCGACAGCTTCGGGATCAGCTGCCCGATCGGCCCCGCCGCCTCGAACACCCCCGCAAGCCCCGCCAACCCCCCGCTCGCCAACAGCGTCGCCCACACCACCGAGCCCTCGCTGAACCCCGCATACCGCGCCGCCGCCGGCGCCGACCCCACCGTGCGCAGCCGGAACCCCGCCATCGTCCCCGACAGCACCAGCCACCCCCCGACCGCCACCACCAGCGCCACCGGAACCCCCGCGTTCAACCGCGTCCCCTCCAGCAGCACCGGCAACACCGCCGCTTCCGAGAACATCCGCGACTGCGGGAAATTCAGCCCCTCCGGATCCCGCCACGGCCCCAGCACCAGCCACGCCAGGAACAGCCCGGCCACATAATTCAGCATCAGGCTCACCAGGATCTCGTTGACCCCGAACCGCGTCCGCAACCACGCCGGCACCGCCGCCCAAGCCGCACCCCCCAGCACCCCCGCCACCGCCATCGCCGGCAGGATCCAGCCCCCCTCCTGCCCATACGTCGCCAGCGCCACCCCGCCGCCCGCGATCGCCCCCATGATCAGCTGCCCCTCCGCCCCGATGTTCCAAACCCCCGCCCGGAACCCGGCCGCCAACCCCACCGCGATCAGCACCAGCGGCGCCGCCTTCAACGCCAACTCCGCCAACCCCTGCTCGGACCGCAACGGCTCGACGAACATCGCCGCCAGCGTCGCCCCCGGTGCCTTGCCCAGCACCGCGAACAGCACCCAAGCCGCCGCCAGCGTCCCCAGCACCGCCAACACCGGAATCAGCCAAAGCAACGCCCAGCCCAATTCGCCCCGCTTCTCAACCCGCATCCACGCCCGCCATCAACAAACCGATCGCCGCCGTGTCCGCCCCCGCCGCGACCTCCCGCAGCACACCCCCCGCCATCACCGCCATCCGGTCCCCGATCGCCCGCAACTCGTCCAGATCCTGCGAGATCACCACCACCGCCGACCCGGCCGCCGCCAACCCCAGCAACGCCGCATGGATCGAACCCGCCGCCCCCGCATCCACCCCCCATGTCGGCTGCGCCACCACCAGCACCTCCGGCCGCTGCAAAATCTCCCGCCCCACCACGAATTTCTGCAAATTCCCGCCCGACAACGCCGCCGCCGGGCCGGACCCCCGCACGTCGAACGCCGCCACTACCGAAGCCGCGAACCGCCCGATCGCCCCGCGCCGCAACACCCCCAACCGCGACAGCCGCATCCGCCGCCACCCTGTCAGCAACCCATTCTCCGACAGGCTGAACCCCGGCACCGCCGCATGCCCCAGCCGGTCCTCCGGCACCGTGCACAACCCGAGGCCCCGCCGCCCGCCCGGCCCGATCCCGCCCACCGCGCGCCCATCCAGCAACACCGCGTCCGGCTGCACCCGCCGCTCCCCGCTCAACGCCGCGAACAATTCCGCCTGCCCGTTCCCCGCCACCCCGCCGATCCCCAAAACCTCGCCCGCCCGCACCGAGAACGAAACGCCCCGCAACGCCGTCCCATGCAACGAGCCCGCCACCAGGTCCAACCCCCGAACGTCGAGCCGCACCGCCCCGGCGCGCCCGACGCGCCGCGGTAGGGCAGGGGGCGCCGCCCCGATCATCATCGCCGCCAGCCGCCCTGCACTCTCCGCCGCCGGCACGCACGCCCCCACCGCCCGGCCGCCGCGCAACACCGTCGCCCGCCCGCACAACGCCCGGATCTCCTCCAGCTTGTGGCTGATATACAGGATCGCGCACCCCTCCGACGCCAACTGCCGCAACGTCGCGAACAGCAGCCCCGCCTCCTGCGGCGTCAGCACCGACGTCGGCTCGTCCATGATCAGCAACCGCGGCTTCTGCAACAGACACCGCACGATCTCGATCCGCTGCCGCTCCCCCACCGAAAGGCTCCACACCGGCCGCGCCGGATCGAGCGGCAGCCGATACGCCCCGCTCACCGCCCGGATCCGCTCGGCCAATCCCGACCGCGCATCCCGCGCCGGCAATCCAAGGGCGATGTTCTCCAGCACCGTCATCCGCTCGAACAACGAGAAATGCTGGAACACCATGCCGATGCCCAACGCCCGCGCCGCCGCCGGGCCGGCGAGCCGCAAGCCGCGCCCCTGCCACAGCATCTCCCCCGCATCCGGCTGCAACAACCCGAACATCATCTTGACGAGCGTCGACTTCCCCGCCCCGTTCTCGCCCAGCAGCGCATGGATCTCGCCCGCCTCGACGCGCAGCGAAACATCCGCATCCGCAACGACGTCGCCGAACCGCTTCGTGATCCCACGCATCTCCAGCAGCGGCGGCATTCCGATCCCCAAACCCCGACAGCAGCTTCGCCGCCCGACCGTTTGGCACGCAAGCCCCATGCCATCCGCGACTTAACCCTTGTCCCAACGCCACCGCTCTGGAAACCTGCACCGGTGTCCAGAACGCTCGCCAGCCCCGCCTCCGATCACGTCACCCCAGCCGCCTGGAGAGCCCTCGCCGGATCCGCCGTCGGCTACGCCATGGACGGCTTCGACCTCCTCATCCTCGGCTTCATGCTCCGCGCCATCGCCGCCGACCTCGCCCTAACCCCCGCCCAGGCCGCCTGGCTCGTCACCGCCACCCTCATCGGCGCCGTCCTCGGCGGCATCGTCTTCGGCATGCTGTCCGACCGCCTCGGCCGCGTGAAAGTGCTCACCTGGAGCATCGTCCTGTTCGCCGTCTGCACCGGCCTGTGCGCCCTCGCCCAGGGCTTCTGGGACCTGCTCGCCTACCGCCTCCTCGCCGGCATCGGCCTCGGCGGCGAGTTCGGCATCGGCATGGCCCTCGTCACCGAGGCCTGGCCCGCCGCCAAGCGCGCCCGCGCCGCATCCTATGTCGGCCTCGGCTGGCAAGCCGGCGTGCTCGCCGCCGCCCTGCTCACCCCGCTGCTGCTCCCCACCATCGGCTGGCGCGGCATGTTCGCCATCGGCCTGCTCCCCGCCTTGGCCGCCTACGCCATCCGCCATAACCTGCACGAACCCGAAATCTTCACCCGCAGCGCCACCCCGTCCCGCCCGACCGCCTCTCTCCGCCTGCTCCTCGCCGACCGCCAAGCCACCCGCAGCACCATCGGCCTCGTCATCCTCTGCGCCGTGCAGAACTTCGGCTACTACGGCGTCATGATCTGGCTGCCCAACGACCTCGCCACCCGATTCGGCTTCGGCCTCACCCGCTCCGCCACCTGGACCGCAATCACCATCCTCGGCATGGCCATCGGCATCGCCGCCTTCGGCCACGTCGCCGACCGCCTCGGCCGCAAACCCGCCTTCGCCACCTGGATGGCCGGCGCCGCAATCATGGTCGTCCTCTATTCCACCCTGACCGACCCCACTGCCCTCCTCCTCGCCGGCGCAATCATGGGCTTCTTCGTCAACGGCATGCTCGGCGGCTACGGCGCGCTGATGAGCGAGCTCTACCCCACCGCCGCCCGCGCCACCGCCCAGAACGTCCTCTTCAACATCGGCCGCGCCATCGGCGGCTTCGGCCCCGTCGTCGTCGGCGCCATCGCCGCCGCCCACGGCTTCGAAACCGCTATCGCCCTGTTGGCCATCCTCTACCTCGTCGACCTGCTCGCCCTCTGGCGGCTCATCCCCGAACGCCGCGGCGCCGCCCTGACATGACCGCCCCCGACCAAATCGCCTTCCGCCTCAACGACAGCGAAGTCGTCGTCTCGCAGGTCATCCCCGCCACCACCACCCTGCTGCACTGGCTCCGCACCCATGCCGGCCTCACCGGCACCAAGGAAGGCTGCAACGAAGGCGATTGCGGCGCCTGCACCATCGTCCTCGAGCGACCCGGCCAGCGCACCCCCCTCAACGCCTGCATCGTCACAATCGGCCAACTCCACGGCGCCGCCATCCGCACCGTCGAAGGCCTCGGCCGACCCGGCACCCCCCACCCCATCCAGACCGCGCTCGCCGAAGCCGACGCCACCCAATGCGGCTTCTGCACCCCCGGCTTCGTCATGGCCGCCTACGCCTTCGCCACCCAGCGCGGCGACCTCCACGACGCGCTGGCCGGAAACCTCTGCCGCTGCACCGGCTACCGCCCCATCGTCGACGCCCTCGCCACCCTCCCCACCGACGACCACCCCCCCCCCCCCCCCCCCCCCCCCCCCCCCCCCCCCCCCCCCCCCCCCCCAACACCCACACCACCACCACCACACCCCCCCCCCCCCCCCCCCCCCAAACACCCCACCCC
>JAABUL010004811.1_pt1 | contig 17558 bp, 15 predicted proteins | sample 5559151 | NCBI WGS metagenome assembly JAABUL01 (sample SAMN10711876, study PRJNA513368) | rock metagenome | isolation source: Antarctica rocks | place: Antarctica: Victoria Land, Pudding Butte sud | reverse complement strand
GCATGGGTTCACTGTGTGGAAGTAGATGAGACCAAGAATCGCCACTTTTTCATGATAGCTTGTAGACGGATTTATAATCGCTAAATAAATTGCGAGTAGGTTGATTTCCTTTTCGCAGTTCAATTGAGCCTCGAGCCTCATTCTATTCTGTTTGCAGTAGGGAGAGCTGTCATTGTTTGCCCCAATGTGCACCACCGAGCCTGTAACTGCCCCTGTCTTCCCTACTCCGTACATAGAGGTACTGGACGCACCCCCAATATATGCGAATCTTATCTAGTTCGGCCTAGATCTTGCCCAAGTGTAATGGTCGCTTGACAGTGTGTAGTTAGGCAAGAGGACCCTCCTGGTGACCCAGAGACCGGGGAGGAATTCTTCCCCCAAGCCTCAGATCTTCCTTATTTAAGAGCATAATGCTAGCCTGAAAGCGTACTTAAGGCAGCTCACCCGAGGGCGACAATCGACCATAAGCACACGCAGGTCAGCCGCACTTCGCAAGTCGAATAAGAAAAATCAATTATATCAATTATCGAGCGCCCAAGACTAGACAACTCAATGAGTAACAATTGGCTGATTCTGCTAATTCAGAAATGTCAGGTCATTGGTCTAAACTTATCTTTTACATGTTTTGACATATTATCTTAGTAGCGAACATGAAATATTATTGCTAGTGTTGGTGAGCTTTCTTCTTCTTGGAATGCTCAAGCAAGTTGTCTACTTACGTAGCGGAAATTGCTTGTTCCTTGTTATAGGTATATGCTCCTGTAGATGAGAGATAGAGAACGATAACGATAGGACTACGATACTCGAGACTACTATTATTGAGTGGCTCTAAGGCTATGTACAGAGAAACCCTGTGATTAACTTCTGCTTACTTAGTTCTCGGCTTTTGTTGTAGTTTGTGTAATCCAAGCTGAGTACTCATCTTACTCTTAAAGTCTAGTCTAATTGACAGTACTCTACAGGATTCTCTTTTGCCTTATAGATTTACTATGCGTCGAATCACAATTACTCATGTAATGTTTCTTGTAAATTCGCCGACCCTTTTAAGCCTTCTATTATTCTATTTCTTTCTACTCACATCCGTCTCATCGACTATATCTGTCAATCATCACTCGAGAGCTTCGAGTCAGACATACAGGAGTGTGGCATACTATCTCAATTGGTAGGATATGATATTGTGTGGCTATTCTATACGCAATCTTGGACTAAAATTGGGTAGGGCCATCTATGCGCGCGGGTTCCCACCTCAGGACTTGACTCCAGATACTCTAACACATGTTCACTACGCCTTTGCGAACGTGTCTCCTGAGAATGGTACGGTGTGAGTATCTTCCATAAATTTGACTACAAGATTTGAATTTACAACATAATTACTTCAGATACCTTAGTGATCCATACGCCGATCTGCAAAAAAGATTCTCTACCGACTCGCCTAGCGAGACCGAGAATAATCTTTATGGATGTACTAAACAGTTGTATCTTTTGAAAAAGCGCAAAAGGAATCTCAAAACACATCTTAGCATTGGCGGTTTCACCTACAAAACCAACTTCGCTGGAGCACTTGCTACAGCCAGTAGTCGGAAGGTCTTTGCGGACAGCAGCGTGAGTCTTCTTTCAGACCTAGGATTTGACGGTCTCGATCTTGACTGGGAGTCACCTGAAGACGACATTCAAGCGATGGCTCTTGTCTCTGTCCTGAAAGAGCTACGTTGGGCTTTGGATCGTTATGCCTCTTACAACAAATTAGACTACAAGTTTGCATTGACCGTTGCTGTAGCGGCAAAACCAGAGCAATTCAATATTCGACAATTCGCCGAGATGGATACGTACCTGGATTACTGGAGTCTAAGTAAGTATGATCACTCTGTTTTTAGCGCTGCACTCTCCTGGGAACTGGACTACTGACTACTAATATCATTCCTTCGCACAGTGGCATATGATTATGCTGGTAGCTTCACTGATGTTACTGGTCACGCCTCCAATCTCTTTCCATCCATATCCAACCCGCCTTCAACTCCCTTCTCGACCCAGCAAGCCCTCCAGAATTACCTCTCAGCCGGCGTTTCCCCTTCTAAGATTATCCTGGGCATGCCCCTCTATGGCAGGTCTTTTCTTCAGACAGCTGGATTGGGTCAACCATATCACGGCGTCGGAGATGGCTCGTGGCCATCGGAGAACGGGATTTGGGATTTCAAAGCTCTTCCATTGCACGGGGCGACGGATGTCTACGATGGGGAGGTTGGAGGAAGCTACAGCCATACTAATGAGATAGGGTCCGGAAGTGAAGATGTTGTTAGTTATTATAACAAGAAGACAGCGCAGAGGAAAGCAGAGTACATCGTACAAGAGGGACTTGGGGGCGGTATGTGGTGGGAGAGCAGTGGGGACAAGGCTGGGGACGACAGTTTGATTGGGACGGTCGCGCAAGCTTTAGACCAAGCTGGAGGCCTGGACAAAAGCCAAAATTGGCTGGAGTATCCAACAAGTAGGTATGAAAACATAAGGAATGGCATGATGGGGGAGTAGATGTATGGTGCGGGGCCCTATCGTCCCGCCCGACTCTACTCCTTACCTCTTTCAACCACTTGGTCATTGAGGCAATGCTCTTCGATGTAGCTGCGCGTCGAATTAGGAAGTGTGGCTGCCCCTTAAGCCTCGGCCCCCTGCAGTTCGTTCGTTCAAGTATTTCTTTCGTGACGATAGTTGTGCAGCCAGTGCCACTCACTCGCTTGAGGCGAGGCATGATTCTTAATGAAAGTCATGGTCCTGCACTACTGTCAGTATGCCTGTGCTTGGGAGATGCGCGGTGTGCTTCTTTTACGTTTCGATCATAGCCAACTCATCCTGGCCAAGACGCATCCATCACGTGATATCACTTACTGTACGCTTCTAGCCAATCGGCTCAATATTACGTGGGCTACTCCGACTGGTTGAAAGCGATACAGCAAGCATTGTCCCGCCGCCCCTGAGACCATGAGGATATCGGAGGGGAAATTAGGTGCCTGATCACCGGCTGACAGGGCCAATTTTGTCAGCCCGCGCGATATCACCTCCCGGGAACTAGCCGGGGATAAGGGTCCATCCCCACCAAATTTGGTGTAAATACCACCTAAATTGTGGAGAGCTCCCCGGTGCCTCCCTCCATGGTCAATAGATATATAGTATAACCGGTGCAAATGCTTAGAATTTGAGGTCGATTTAGAGCTTCAATTAAACGTCTATCGCATGCATTAAATAAGCCCGAGAACCCCCCCCAATCCCACCGTTTTTAGGCCTGAATCGGCCGAGAAATACGCCTGATCTCATGCTCTATCTACCTCCGCAAGCCCTTCCGTATCTGCGTGCCTAAGGAGTTCAGAGTCACCTTCGCCGCCGCCATTTCCGTCTGTATTGACGCCACCGTAGCCTCTACAGATCCACCGGCAGCCTTGTTGTGTATGTAGGTGATGATCGCCAGCCGCTTAGAGTAGAACTCGCGCTCAGAGCCCTTCCAATCCTTTCGCCAGACGGGCCCGTATTTGTCGTTCAAAGAGGCTATCGACGGGCTCGTACCAAGGCCTACATGCCACTCCTTCCATAGGTCGGTGAGGGTGTGGATGTTCCGATTAAGCAAGTACGACGGCGGCGCGGAGGGGGAGGTAGATCGGTGGCGATAGGAGCGAGACGGAGTCGCCCTCTTTGACGGCGATGCAAAGGACAGCGAGGTCGACGAAGAGGCGGTTGTTGCGGACGACTGTAGGCGCGGATCAATAGCACAAGGAGCGTCCCTCACCGCCGCCGCGTTCAGGAGCTTCTGCGCCTTTATTGGCGTAAAGGCAAAGGCTATCTTTCCTTCAAGGAAGTCATCAAGCTTGCCCTCCATCTTTAAAGACTGCTCCAATTGCTTGTTGAAGCTGTCGGTAACCAGATTGGTTATAGAGCTATTTAGATTGAGCACCTGTTGCCTCAGGATCGGAATAGCTAGGCGTATCTGCGAGTCCATGTCTTTATCGTCATCGTTAAGGTGGGCAAGCACGTCGATGGCAAAGGAGGTGTATTGGGGGTGCTTAAAGACCTCTAGATTCCACAACGAGTGCTGTGGATAGTCCGCACGCAGCAGAACAGAGTCCTGAAGGAACACCAGTCGTAAGTGGGCCAATAGGCTCAGGAACCCCTTTGTGGCGATGTCGGTCGTCGTCGTCTGCATCCAGAAGTCGAGCTTTGGAAAGATCAACTGCAGAAGCTCCTTTGGCGGCTCTACTTGACTGCGGGCGATAAAATAGGTGCCTGAATACTCCGATTGAAAGCCTGCCATGCCACGCATGAACTAGCGAGGCAAGCCGGTGAGGTAGCCCTTATGCATAGAGTCACCGGCCCAATGACCTGCTCGCTGGATCTGTTCAATGTCAATATCGAGCAATTCCGTCTCTTTTGCACCTGAACCTCGCCCGGCATGTGTAACCTTCGATATCTTAATGCCTAAATGATTGTAGATCTTATGAATTTAGTCTCGTTGCGTATAATTCGAAAGCTTCTTTTAAGTATCTTTAATAGAGTCTACAAATTAGTTAACGAAATTCTAAAGAGTTAAGAACGACGACAAAATTCACAATCACAACGCTGCGATATAATTACAAGCGCTTTTCGCCCTAGCTAGATAACATCACTAGTAGTGAGCTCTGAAGATTGTAGAACTATTGAAGCGATGTTGCGAACGTGGTGTTGATGTAAAGAAAATGCGGTCGCATAAAATTTGGGGGGGAGGACCCTGCCCGAAAAAGCTCTTCTCGGGATCCTCGCCTGCAGAAATAGGATATCTGATCGACGACGACGTCCACAACCACAACGCCTGCAGATTGTGTATATCTGCGTCGGCGGGGTGATTGATACATATCTATAGACGAGGGGCAAAGAAACTGGACGTGTAGAGCTTGTAAAGTGAGTGTAAAAGGGGGGGGGTAAGGTGGAGTTCCCGAAAAGCGCACAATGATGATTAAAGCATTGTTTGCAAGCTCCGAATTAACTCGCTTGCAAGCTCCAAATCGATCGTTTAATAAGTTTGAATTTAGGTCATTTGAAAGCTTCAAAGTCGGCCGTTTGGGAGCTTCAGAGTAGGCCTTTTGGGAGCTCCAGATATCCATCGTTTGAGGCATAGAAATGCATCGTTTGAAAGCTTAGATTGACGACCACATACCTATTAATAACTGAGTATCGTACCACGCTCTGTTGGCGGCAAAGGAGGGGAATTTCTCGTCGGATTGCTCCCATCGCCACACAAAGTAGTTGGCCATGGCGCTAAGTGAGTAGAGGCGTACATCTCGATATCTTAGGACGCCGGCGTACTCAATCCGACCGTTCTGATTGGTCTTTCCATTACTCATAACATAGAGTAGGTAGGGGGCAGGTAAAGAGCCCTCGTTTTGAAGGTATAGAAGCTGCAAATCTGGAAGCTCTGCACGTCGCCGTGACCCCCCTCGTAGAAGCATGAAATGGCCAAGCAGGAAGTCGATATTACTGCGTAAGTGGTAGCCAATAGCGACGTTTTTAGCCCCCTCAGAGTGCTTCTAGAAGGAGTCAGATATTAGGCGGAGTTCTGCATGATTGTAGTCATTTGCAATAGTGCCTTTTTCGCGATCTTCATGACGATCCTTCGACTTTTGATGCTGCGTTACTCGTTGAGTCTTCATTAGGCTCTGCAGCGTCGCCCCATTAGGATGTGGATGCGTATTGGTGCTTCGAGAATGTTGATCAAAGTAGAGGTTGATCAACGCCGTCTTGTAGCCTCGCACAGTTTGAAATTTGAGCGTTGGAGGACTCGCCTGATCGTCGACGTTATTATCCTGAGGATCTGTTGTCGAATCATCGGCCAAAGCGGCGATAAAGAGGTCATCGTTCTTCGTGTCTGCTGTCGTCGTCGCCTTTGCCTCTGCCTCTGCCTCCTTCGTTTCTTGTCGTTTGCGCTTCTTTTGCGGACTCTTTATTGGACGATCGATCACTTCTTCAAGTAGGAATCGAGCAAGCTTAGACTCATGTATGAGATCATCGTCATCGAACTGACGTTTGCCGCACTAGGCTCGCCACTCCTTGCAAACGCGTCCGTAGGCTCTTGAGGTGTTTTTAGGACGATGAATTTGTGCGAGGGCCAGAGCGGCATGCTGGGCTCTAAAATTGGCGGTATCATTGTTCAGATTGATCTGATATCTATCGGCCATGATGCGAAAGACGTAGATGTAGATGGAGGCGCAAATATAAGGTGCAAAAGTAGATGGAGGGAGGTCGAAAAGTGGGATTTCGCGGGCGGTGGCAGGGGCGGAACCCTAAAAGTAACCCTAAAAACTCACCACCAAAAAGTTGATTACTAAGCATTATATCGACGACGAGGTGATACGGAGGGCTGTCAGCTGGCAATCAGGTGGCCTAGAGATATCTCCGTGATATTGGAAGGATTTAGGTGTAAATGGGGGGGTGATATCAGAAATATCACCTTGTCAGCCGGTGTCATCTCTGTCAGCCGGACCTCTGACACCATAGTTGGCTTGCATCACCAGTTGGGCCGAAACGTTACCCTTCAATGGATCTCCGCCAACGAGAAGGCATATGGTAACGAGGCCGCTGGTGTAGCAGCTAGAGAGGCTAACAGATGGAGAGAGAACCAAAGGTCGTGGACCGGTAGTGCCCAACCCCCCGACCTTCAGACCCTCACCTCGACGGCGGAATCACGAGTAAGAGCCTGGACAATTGCTAGATGGCTCGCGGATTTGGATAAAGCGCGATATGGACGAGTCACGCACAAGACTGCCCCCGGTCCCAGCCAGAAGAATCCGATCAAATATCGTGGACTGGAGCGACCGAGGGCCTTCATGCTCGCGCAGGCCAGCGCCGACAAGATAGGCCTGGAAAGCTACCCATCGCCTAGGAGGCGTTGCCGACAATTTCTGTATATGTGGAGGCGTCGAGCATATGCAGAATGCGCCGCCGCAGATGGGCTCGGCTTCGTTTGAAGTACTATGTACAAGGTAGGCGCTACTTAAAGGATCTTTTAGGGATGGACACGGGGCTTGTTAAGCAGTTTCGAAATGTCAAGAATGATACGGACTCCGACGGCGACAAAGAGAGCCATTCCCAAAGGAATGCGCAGGACAACGATGGATCTTAGTTGTACTTCCTGCCGACCCAGCGCTGGATGCCTTACAGCGTCAGATAGCGCGTTACGAGGTACCATTGGGTGTAAACCCGCATGCTCATACTTCATAGGCTTTACATTGGCAGTATCACCTATACCTTGCTCAGCGATGGAATGGAGGACACGGATGGATGGACAGGGAAAATACGGTTCGGAATTTCTTCTTGGATCAGCTCAATTCCTATACAAGAATTAATCTTCAACTTGGGGGAATTTGCGACGGGCTGCCACCCATGCGGAACACCCTCGAGAGCCTCTGCCAGCAGCGACTCCCATTGGCCCTCTTGATGTTGAATGAGACGCTGGCGCTGCCCAAAATAGCGCCTATTTGTGAGGGGCCTAGCCATCCGGAGGCGACGGCTCTCAGTATACTTGGACCGAAGAGCGGCCAGTCTGGGGAAGCGCATCCTCTCTGTTAGTGGGAAGTGGTCCTATAACCTGCATACCGTCGCCGTCACGATGCTGAAGGGCTTTGCCCCCAAAGGTGGCTACGTCTGCGTAGGTCAGACGCGCGTGCCGTGGTGGGGGGCGATCAGCGAGACTGGGGGCTGTGTGTTTAGGCAAAAGGGCTGTAGGTTTGTCTGGTAGAGTAAGGGAACCATTACTGAGCTTGCACCCTTGGGAGCCGCTATCTAGCAGCAAACCCCGCGGGCAATCCTCCTAACCGCAGGACACCGACCCCTCCTTAAAGGACGACGCCTACTTTGGATCCTGGATTTTTGGGTAAACCTCCCACCCGGAGGCAATGGCGAGACTTCTTCAGCCTTCAGGGTCTCTCGCTCGCGCGATGATAAACCTCAGACCAAACCAGACCCAATCCATTGGGAACACCCTCGGGGGCCTCTGCAAGCAGCGACCCCCGTGGACACATACGTACGAGGCAGAAATGAACGAAGGGGCCCATTTAGAAGCAGGCTTTGGCCACTCTGACGGGTGGGGCTTCATGGGTAAACCAATACTGTGATTTAAGTAGCTTAAGTGATCGGGCGACATTGGATACCTGCCTACATGTGTAGTCAGATGCCGCATGCGCCTTTCAGGGGCGGGTAGGACTATGAATATACTGCTTCTACAACTACTCATGGCCAAACAAGGGGATAATGTTCGTTTGCGAGCTCCGAAGGCTTGGCTGCACATGAAACCAGGAGACTGTCTTGGCTTACTGTACATGTTCCGGGTAGCTTAAATCTGTATAACCCGGCAAGGGGATCAAATCCTCGTGGCTCAGTCCTCAGATACCCTGTGTTCATGCCAACCTACTTTGTTTCGGCGGCTGATATTAGATTAAGCCCGAATCTTTGATGATGGCAGTGGGCTAGTTGGTGCTTGGCGGAGCATACAACAAGGGATAAGTAAAATATTCATCGTCACCAAGGACGGCCGCGAGCTTAATCGATTGGAAAGGTGGAAGTTCAAGGTCTTGAGCTCACGTCGGCAGTTTCGGAGGTGTTTTGGCAAACATAATTCTAACCTCAAAGCACGCAGTGGTGGCTGATACGCCATTGTTGGGCGCAATAAAGTCTTTTTACAGCAATTCGGGTGGATGCCCGGCCAACCAGCCACAAGTGTGCTTATCTTCATCGTGTCAATGGATACACGGTTTTGGCGGACTCTTGCAGTTGTAGGAACAAATAGGGTGGAATGTTAAGCTTGTTGACCTTTGCTAGGGCTCTCTCGATCGAAGTGAAGCAGCCTCTGAACGCTGGGTAGACACAAAGCATCTTTGAATCGATCTGGGTAGCCATAGGCACTGCAGCGAATATTGCACGTGAATAGCAGAGGTTTGCAGATTTAGCCGGGTAGCGATGCACCAGAAATCATGCGGAGACCGTGACAGCACTCGTAGTTGCAAAGCAGCGGTATCAAGGGAAGAACCGTAGCAACTTGTATCAAGCAAGTTGGCATCTCCAGTCTGCAGTTCTCAGATCTATGGCAAGTGCATTCTTGCGGCGAGATCTTCTTGGATAGGGGCTGAGATCTAAGGTAGACTTTACTTCTTCGAGGCCGTGCATGTCGGTCCTCCAGTGACGAGTCGTGAACTGCCTTATCTAAGTGAGGGAGGCATGACTGAAGTCATGCTTCGTGAGGGGGGAACAAACATCCAAGCGAGGACGGAGAGTTGATCACCACCCTACACCGTTCCACGCATAGTCTGGCATACATAACAGGGGAGGATGACAGGCACCGTTCTCATTGTCAAGGGTGCACTAGTAACATGTACTGAGCCAGTCGAAGGCCGCAGCCACGAATCAGCTGCTGAACCGAGAAAGCTTATTTTGACCTTTCGAGAGCCCCTCGCCCGCCCGCTTCGTGGAACTTCAAACCCCTCCGCCTACCTTAGTAGATCAATCTTGCGGACGCCTCTGCCAAGGCAGGCACCTCGATCAAAATAACCCATCATCGAGTCGGCATCAGGCCCGGCAATCAATACTAGTCATGCCTAGAGGCACCCTGATCCTCACCGTACTTGCAGACCACCCACAAACCCCAGCGAAGGCCTGAGGTAGGCTTTGAGAGAAGAGACACAACAGCAAGAGAGCCGAGCTACAAATGGCCTTCGTGGCGATTGCTTAGCATCGACCAACATTGCAACGAAAAAGGCAGCACATGCGCGATGAAAACGACTTCCCTCTTACCCCGGCACAGATGAAAAGAGAAAATTGCTGCAAGGAAAAAGCTCGGGGGTCTAACACCCTTGCGTATCAAATATCGAACCTAGATTGCTATATCACAGGCCGATCGTCAATGACGCGTCTAGGAAGATACCGATCACGATGAAATCTACATGTGCTGGAGCAACTTGTACCGCCGAACAATATAACATGCATGGACTGTCCCAGGGGCGTAGAAATCCGTTTCATCCATCGAAGGCTCGAGAGGCTGTCGCCCAAAACAAGCAGTAGCCCGGAGCATCCACTAGTCAGAACGTTGTTCACGCATCAGACGATTGTTGGCGGGAACAAAAGAAAATCCCCATACCATGAGATCCATGATTAGAAGACAATTGTTCCTAAGACTCCCGCTCGTCGCGAGCAGCACGAATAGGCCCCGCATGACGCACATATGGCATCTTCGTATGGGAAGGAGGACGGCCGAGCTGCGCGGCTCCACGATCGATGAGCTACGACAACGGCCGTGTCAAGCAATAAATTGCACGGAGAGGCGGAGAACCCGGCGGTAAGGATGGCTCCCGCGGAGTGACCCTCACGCGATGGCGGCCGTACACCGTCCTCGCCTCAGGGGTTCCCGAATCCGTGGCTGCAATGTCAGCGTAAAGCCATAACAAACCTGACTGTCCACCGAGCGGTTCGGTGAATTTGGCAATAATGCGCGCATCGAGGTCAACAAAAGTCTGTTTGCACTGAACACACAGCCCAGGTACAGATCGAAAGCGTAAGATCATCCATTTCTTACTTTACAAGTAGGCGAAGACATCACTTGCTCTCCTGCCTAGTATCATCAGAGGCCAGCGCGTTCGTGCCAGTCGCGTCAGTGCTATTTCTCACTAAATTAAATCTTCACCCTTAAACGATCACCCTCCACCCTCCACCCTACTCCCCCAGCAACAACTCACTACATTGCACGAACCACGATAGCAGCGATAATCGTCTGTGATTTAATGGATATCGGGCTACATGAATTACTTAGATCACTGTTGACGCAGCCTGCAGACCTCTGTATCCTGTGCAGGCGATGACAAGTGCGTCCGGCTTCCAGGCAATTAACTACCCAAAAATGTCGAGTCCTCACCGGCCCGCCACTTATTGGGATATGCCCACTACGCCGCAGAGGCCCCGGTTTGGAAATGTGCTGTTCGTGGTTGGTTTGGTTGTTACGGGATTGCCGGATCGAAATGTAGAGTTTCCGGCCACCGATTGCCTGAGTGAAGACAAAGTCGACATGGATCTGGACAAGATGGACCAAAGACACATATCATTCATGAAATTCCAGGCTACGGTAGGCCAAGAACTGCAACGCAAGCCCTTAAACGGATCCCTATGGCAGGGTGGGAAACTACTATCAACGGAATCATCATGGAGGGCCCGAGTGGTGGATCTATGGTCTCAGGGGATAACCAGGATGAAATTCGAGTTAAGGGATGACGACCGAGGTGGGCTATATGTTCTTATCCGATTTCAGACCCGCGTATTGAGGGAATAGTACCAGACACGCCGTCATCACATTCGAGTCTGAAGCGAAAGCACGACGATTTGGACGATTCAGCATCGAAAGCCGATGACACCTTCGATTCATTGTACGACGTAAGCGATAACGACAGCAAGAACGCTTCTGCCGCCCCACGCAGTCGTCCCATGAAGACACGTGCCTACTCCACCCAGGATAGCATCCAAGCAACACCGCGAGACACCGCCATACCCACTCTTGAAGCCGAGTCGGTGGATGATGCAATAGATCCGGAACCGACCAGTGGCAGCGACACCGATTGCGAAATTGTTGGAGAGACCAAAGTAGAGGATCTTGAGACGATTACAGAGTTGCCAGATCGAATACATGCGATCAACCCAGACGATGTCTTGGACCAGGCAGACAGGTTGGCGTTGCTGGTGAAGAACACAGTCTATGCCCAGGTTACCCCCGCAATATGGGCGGAGGCTTGTACGTTCCTAGGCTGGTCCAATCTCCTCAAGGTACCTGGGACCGTCTCCGAAGTCGTGCAGATGGTGAAGATTCCCGGCATGCTGCGAGAACTCGAAGACTGGCAAGGCTTGGCGGTGTTCTTCCATATTAAGAAGATGACTGAGGCGGGAGGGTCGTTTAATTGGGACAATCCGGGCCTCGGGAAGACGATCATGGCCCTCGCTACGCTCGTGGTAGCTTTTCAGGTCAACGAAGCACATTGGCGCTGGAGAACCGATTGTGCGGATCCAGAAGGACACCTTAAACACTGCGCACAGAGCGACGGTCATTACATCCAGCCCCCGCATGCGCAGTGTCCTGGCCAGGAGGAGCGTTCTGGCCAAGAGGAGCGGGCTGTCCAGTGTCCATGCATCGAAAAATCAGTCACTCGCCAACTCAAGGAGAACGACGGGCCCACACTGCTTCTCTTGCCACGGAATGGGCTCGATACATGGAGTCGGGCGTTCGACGCATTCATCGGTCCCAATTCGCCGATGAAGTTCGAACTCTGGATTGCGTACGGACAGCAAAAATTGGGTCAAGCAGCTCGTACACTAGATCCGACGGCTATCAAGGACAAACTTGCGCGCGTCAAATGGGGCAAGGATCGCCAACTAAACCACATCATTATAGCAACCACGATGTGGAGCTACACATCGCACGTGTTCGCGCCCACCATGGTCACCGAAAACGTAACTTATCGTCGTCTTGATGGGGCCCTGGTTGAAACGGAGCTTCGCCATCGCGATATTGCATGGGGTCATGTTGTGATAGACGAGCATCAATCGTTCAAGCGCGACACGTCAAAGACGGCAATCGTACTCAATGATCTCGCTTCGTTCGGCGACCCAATCAATGTCACCCAGTTGCAAGCCTGCGAAAGGGAAGAAAAGCGTACTTTGGCGCTTGACGAGGGTCAGCGTCCCACCTACCTCTTCCTCTCTGGAACGCCATACAAGCAGGCTCCTGACGATATCCGGATCTACCTCCAGGCTTTGGAGAAAAAGTCGTGGACCACATCTCGCGATGGTGGGAGGACCCATCCATGCTCGAAAGCCACCGTGGACAGCATCGTGAAAATATCGGACCGCACTAGAAAGCTCATTGCCGCTGGCATCAAGAACGAACAGGTTCGAAAGGAGGACGTCAATCAGATTGCTACAGACACCGCCGCTGCGTTAGGAGCCCTTGTCATCTCTCGTAATGAGAGCTCTCTCTGGTTTGGCAGAACGCTAAAGACGCTCCCAAGACTCCGCATGTTCGTACGCACCATCCACATTGGTGACCGCTATCTAAAGCACATGGAATGTCTGCGCAAGAAAGAGTACGGGACCATGGTTGACGAACACGGGGGAAATCAGATTACGCTAGGGACGTGGAACCAGAACCTCCGAAGATATCGCATATGTTCGTCTTTCCCAGCACTCGCTAAGATCGCCATGGACCTAGAGCTTAGGTTGACCGCCACGGAAATGTCCAAACAGGGGTGGTACCTGGACGCCAATTCGAGGCACAATCCCTATCTCGTGCACTTCGTCGAGATCACCAACTCCAGTCGAAAATTGACTCGAATGATGGAAGATCTTAAAAACAAACCGAAGAACACCAAATTCCTCGTCTTCAACGATTACCCTGTTGTGTTGTATATCGTTTAGAAGGTAAGTCTCTTGTGCGTCTCTTCCAGCTACAGAATGCGATGGAAGTCGTCGTAGTCGCGAAGCTGCTAACGGGAACACAATATCTCACGCAGCAAGGAATACTGTCAGGCAGGATAGATAAAAGTGTCTCGATTCTACAACGCTGGGACCTGGAAGGGGGGTTCCAGGAAGCACTCGATGAAGGCCGAACGAGCGATCCATCCAAGCCTGTGTACGTGGTGCCACAACCCCATCCTCGAGCTCTAGTTGGGTCACTCCAAACCATAAGCACTCTGTGAACCTTGACCAAAGGGATCGTTGCGTACCTGATGGAGCCAAATCTCGATCCAGGCGTGGAACTTCAGGCAGCGAAGCGTGAGCGTCGATTCGAGCAAACCGTCGAAGTCACATTCATACGCTTCGATTGCTCGTCGCTGGCGAACGAGCAAAGGATCGTCGCCGCACAGCATACCACTAATCTCATCAAAGATAGCATTACGCGAGTCATTCCGAACCGCGACGAGATCTATGAAGTCGTCGAGCTCGATCAGTCAAGTCGGCCCAGCGCCGCCAAGAAGATCAGATCCAAACAGCAGACCGTGACGGACGATAAGAATACACTCGATGTTTGAATAGATGATACAGCGGCACGAATCGATGCATGAAGGATGGGATCGAGGGATCGGCAATGCTTGTTCGAGGTTCCCGCACTGAATGAATGTAACGACGAACAATGGGGTTGTGGCAATCCTGTATTGCTCGTAACCACAAGCTTGAATGTAGGTTGCGAACAGAGGGCTATTAGATGAAAGGCCGCATATCAGCTGAGAACAAGACCTTATCAAATTTTCATTGCCCCATGTTCCTCCCGTTCTTCTCGAAAGACTACAGGTGCCCAGAATACCTCTAAGTTCCGAGTCAGGAATCAGCCACAGAGCGGTGATTTCCCAGCCTATCTATGTTAAAAGTCCGTCAACATGGACAACATGATACCATTTTCCCGCCGAGATTGCTCGAGCCTAGTGATTGATTGCTTGCGATACCATACTGCCTCACATCACGACAATATACACGGCTTGGACTTTCTGCTTCCGAACAATACCAGTATTCAATTATCGCGCCAATCGCGTAAGAAGGACATGACTGCTCTGGGCCGAAACTCGGATAAGCGATGATCGAACCTTTGCTACTTGTATTCTTCGAGCAGAGCTGCATCCCGCATCCTCCCGTCCTCCGCCGTCTGCTGGAGTATTAGGGATGGAAAACCACGGGATACCTCCGTTGACGTAGGAGGGCCCCTCCAATGCCTCGACTGCTGCGATGTCGACTACTGCCAATGGTGACGGAATAGGCGTCATGTCTGGTTCTAGGCTGCGGAATTGGAGGCCTCCCCACAGCAGCTTCACTTTTCCCTGAGTCCTCACTCTCCGTCAAAGCTTATGAGATGCTGCAGGCATTTACTGACCATGCCACCTGCTGTGTCCTAGAGCGCAGATACAGCATCCCCCGGCCCACATCTCCACTTGGGCCCTGCGCGCCCGATGCCCCAAGTCGGTATTCAACGGCAATTGCTCCCCTCTCCCACTCATGATGCTCTCACTCCGGCAATGGGGCCTGTGGCCTTGCGCCAGTAGCTACAGAAAAGACACCATGGCCTCAAGTCCTCGCATCTCGGCGCTGCGAGCAAGGTCGCCGACGCGACAATGCATCTCATCATGGACGAAGAAGAAGCGATGGAGAAGGGCATCCAGCTCTTTGCGCAAACGCCCTAGAACAATTGCGCGGAAACTACTGCAGTGCCATCCAAATACCACGACAAATTTGACCTCTGTTCGCCGCAGCCTCCAAGTCCTGCTAAGTAAACGCGCCTTTGACCGATCGCTTACCCATGCATTATGTGAGTTCTGTAACGAGCGTTCACCCGCACTGCTGTCTTGTTCTTTCCCTCTTGCTCGATCTGTCCACGTGCACTAGACCGAGAGCATCTGCTGAGGTCACTGTCCCCATTCTATTGACACCCATTTCACTATTTCGATACCTAGCACGCCGCACAGCACCTCCTCATCTTGCTCGCTCGAGGGCCGCTGCCAGAAGCACACTCGCACCGATCTCACATTCGGATGGGTGACGCCATATTGCCTGCCACCTGACATCACTTGCACAGGGCGCAATCTTGCCTTCACCTCTTCACATTGTTTATGTGAGTTTACCACGATCACCACCTTCGGAGTTGCAACCTTCTTCCTAGCGTCCCCTCAACCACCTCCTCCAAACCACAGCATCTGCCTGCCAGCCACGATGCGTAACCGTCAGAGTTACGACGGCTCGGTCGCCATGGACAACCCAGTTACCGTAGCCTTTCACCCACTCGAGATACTTAATATCCCTCTAGAGGACGCCTATCCGCGCTACTGGATACTCGAGGCCCTCCACGAGCGTGCCGACCGATGCAAGAATATCGTCGCCTTCTACAAACCTCGCGGGTTTACGCCACTTCCAACTTGCAGCCAGATCGACCGAGCCCTCAACATTGTGCTCCCAAAGGGTGGCTTTGATGCCGCCCGCGCATTTGCCCGTGGCCGGTGGTCCTGTCGCTGGAGTCCTCAAACCCGCTTTCCTTTTACCCCTTACATGGCTTTTTCCACGCTTCCGCCCACGCTCCTGTGGTCCGTCTCTCTTTCCCCCACAGCTACAATATCCACAGCTGATCGATTGCTCATCCAATAGTGAGCAGCCGCAGTTCCAGGACTCCTCCACGTCCTCATCCAGCTTCGAGTCCCGGCCTGCGCCTCCCACCAAACGTCCATCTTTCCCCCAACCGTTCAAGCCTCGCGCCAGACCTACCGAACAGGAAAAGACGTTCTCTCAGCATCCTCGTTCAGGCACGGCCGGCCAAGGTGGTTGCCACATCGTCAATAACTCAGCAAGCATCGGGAACGTCACCCAAGCCAAGGATACCATCCGGCAGCCGCGAATGTACCGCCGTACCAAGCACAGGTTCATGCACTCAAATGGTAAGTGGCTCACTCCATGCGCATTGCCCATGATGGTCTGTACTGATACTGTGTGCTTCCCAGGATCCAATGACGAAAACCTCATCCAACCACGAGCTTCGAAGCGCGCGAGGAGGGCTTCGGTCGTGAATGTGACTCCTGTGTTAGGCATCGTCAAGGTTGAAGAGGGCGCCATGGAGGAGGAAGGGGGTTCGAGATTGAGAGATTTGGTCAGTTTGATCCCAGGGATGCGGAAGCCGTGCCAAACTAGGTTCTACATACCGCAAGAAACTGATCAAGTGCTTGTAGAGGGTATCTGATCGTCGCCGTGAACCAGCATGGGCATAGGTAATGGAGATGGAGATTCGTAGGACTCCCGGGTTAATTGCACTCTCGATTAGCGGCTATCACGGGCCTTAACACCAATGGTCAGAAGCTAGCATACAAATTTCCTACGACCGTGTTCAGATCACCCTACAAGTCATGGTTCCTCTCTGCTCCATGCTTTGATCATGCGTGCGATGTCTTCTACGAGTTTTCTACATCCTCGGGCCTTGTTCGGTTGGCCTCAGCCATCTGGCTTTCTTCAGTCACCCTGGGCCTAGAACGAGGCCGAGTTCGATCGACGGCCTCTGCAAAGCAAACCAGAACGTGCATCAGTCAAGGTAAAAGAGCGCGATCCATGGCCCCCGGTTACCGCACAGCCCTGATGTTTCGAGGATAGCTCGAGTTCATTGAACTCGCGAATGCCTTAGAGGGGGAGGCAGGGTGCCTGAAAAGTACCGAAGTGTATGTAAGCTTAGTACTAGATAAAAAACTGCATTCGTGCAGTACCCTGTTGTAAAATCGTACGTACATTGTGCTTGAGAGACAGATATCAATTATGTATTGTTTTTAACGTTTCGCGCCTGATTTTGTCTCGCAAATTATACACACTTATGTTATGTATATATATAAATTAGTTTCAGTATTATCTTAAAATATTTGATTAGTTGATTATTCTGGTACTTTTAATTCAATAGATTGTATTTTGTTTTCTGCTACTAAATTTCTCTTACAAAATTCTTATCTTATTTTAATTGCGTTCTATAGATAATTTGTTACGCTAATACTTCCTTCGAAGATATT
>JAABUL010004809.1_pt1 | contig 17574 bp, 12 predicted proteins | sample 5559151 | NCBI WGS metagenome assembly JAABUL01 (sample SAMN10711876, study PRJNA513368) | rock metagenome | isolation source: Antarctica rocks | place: Antarctica: Victoria Land, Pudding Butte sud | reverse complement strand
AGCTCGACCCCGTCGGCTTCGGCCCGCAGGCGCTGCGCATCGGTTTCCTGCTGAAGCGCCGCGGCCTCCTCGATCTGGAGCTCGAGCCCGGCGAGCGCCGTCGCGAGTTGCGCGGCCTGGGCACGCACCGCCTCTGCGGTCTCCTCGTGCTCGGCCAGCGTCGTCGCGAGACGGGCACGCTCGGCGTCGGCCTCCACGACGCGCGCCTCGAGGCGCCGCGCCTCACGCTGGAGCTCGTCGCGCTCGGCGTCACCCTCGCCGAGCAGGGCCGCGAGCTCCTCCGTCCCGGTCCGCAGCCGGGCGCGTTCCTCCTCCGCTTCGGCGAGGAGGAGCTGGAGGCGCCCGGTCTCGGTCTCGAGGGCTTCGCGCTCGCGCTCGCGCTCGGTGAGAAGGCCGTCGACACGCTCGAGCTCGCTCGTCAGTCCGGCTCGCTCCTGGGTCCGCTCGTTCAGGAGGGCGCCGAGCTGGTCGTTCGCCGCGCGGAGCTCGTCGCGCTCGCGGTCGCGGTCCGCGGCGAGCCCCCTGAGCCGCCGGCGCTCGGCCTCGCCCTCGGCCACGAGCGCCCCGAGCCGGGTGCGTTCGTCGTCGCTCCCCACCCAGAGTGCCTCCAGCCGCGCCCGCTCCTCCTCGCGCAGGACGATCTCCGCGGTGAGGGTCTCGGCCTCGACGACCGCGCGGTCGCGCTCCGCTTCACGGTCGACGAGCAGCGCGCGAACCCGGTCGGCCTCCGTCTCAGACTGGCGCAGCGCGGCACGGTCGGCCGCGAGCTCGTCCTCCGCCGCCCGGATCCGGGCGGCGGTCCTCTCGCGCTCGGCTTCGGCGGCCTCCAGACGCTCCTCGACCTGCCGGCGGGTCTCCGCGTCCGCCTCGTGCCGGGTCGCCATCTCCGTCTGCTCGGTCTCCAGGCGCCTGGCCTGCTCCCGGATTTCGGCCGCTACGGCGTCCCGCTCGCGGAGCGTGACCTCCAGCCGGCTCTCGACCTGGTGCCGCGTCCCCTCCTCCGCCGCGAGAGCGTCCGCCTGCTCCCGGCTGTGGGCCTCCGCCGCCGAGAGGCGGCCGTTCAGCGCAGACTCGCTCTCGAGCCGCGCCCCCATCTCCTCCCGGAGCGCCGCGAGCGTCTCGCGCGCCTCCTGCTCGGCCGCCCGCGCCAGGGCGACCTCCTCCCGGCGGCCCTCGAGCTCAGCCAGCGCCTCGCCGTGCGCGGCCCCGAGACGCTCGCGCTCCTCGCGCGCCTTCGAGCTCTCGACACCTTGCCGCCGGGACGCCTCCAGCGCCTCTCCGAGCTCCGCCCGGATCCCCTGCTCCCGGCTCCGGGCGGCCTCCATCTCGGCGACGAGCTCGTCCTCCCGGACGGCCGTCGCCTCAAGTCGCCATTCGGCCTCCTCCGCGCGCGCCTCCGCCCCCGCGCGGGCGTCGACCGCGGCCGCCACCTGCGCCTCGGCCTCCGCGCGCAGCTCGCGCCGCGTCGCGGCCATGAGCTCGTCGCGCTCCACCAGGGCGGCCTGGACCGTCGCCCGGACCCCCCGCTCGCGCTCGAGCTCCGCCCCGAGCTCGGCCCCTGCCGCCTCGGCCGCGCGTAGGCACTCCGCCAGCGCGGCCGCCTCGTGCCGCGCGGAGTCCTCGACCGCCGCCTCGCGCGCCGACGCCCGCGCCACGGGCGCCGGGAGATCGATTACCGCGCCGTCTGAGAGCTCCAGGCCCCACGCCACGCCGTGCCCCTCGACCAGCCCGGTCGGCGCCGGGAACGCCCAGCGGCCGCGCTCCGGTCCCGGACCCGGCAGGGGCGCCAGCCGCTGCACGCGGCGCCCATTGTCGGCGAGCAGCGCGACGGGCCCGGCGCCATCCGCCGCCGCCCGCCCGGACAGGCGCAGCAATGCGCTCCCGGCGCTCGCGGGCACGTGCTCGAAGAGCTCCACCGAGAAGGCCCGAAGGCTGGTCACCCGTGACCCACCGGCGCGGGAGCCTAACCCGCGGGCTCCCCGGAGTCACCACCGGCCCTGTGGCACCATCCCGCCCATGCGACTCCTGGTCACCGGCGGGGCCGGGTACATCGGCTCGGTCTGCGCCCAGGCGCTCCTGCGCCAGGGCCATGACGTGGTCGTCCTCGACAACCTCTCGAACGGTCACCGCGGCGCGGTCCCGCAGCAGACCGAGCTCATCGAGGCCGACCTGCTCGACCCCGTCGCCCTCGCGGCCGCCGTCAATCCCGAGGCCGCCTTCGACGGCGTCCTGCACTTCGCCGCCCTCGCCCTCGTCTCGGAATCCGTCTCGCACCCCGAGCGCTACTGGCGTACGAACGTCGCCGGCACCCTCAACCTCCTCGACGCGATGCGCGCCGCGGGCATCCCCCGCCTCGTCTTCTCCTCCACCTGCGCCTGCTACGGCGAGCCCGACCGCATCCCGATGACCGAGGAGACCCCGGAGCGTCCCGCGTCCCCCTACGGCGAGTCCAAGCTCACCGTGGACCGGATGATCGGGTCGGAGTCCGCGGCCCACGGGCTCGGGGCGATCTCGCTGCGCTACTTCAACGTCGCAGGGGCCAGCGGCGACCTCGGCGAGGATCACGACCCTGAGACCCACCTCATCCCGAACGTCCTCAAGGTCGCGCGGGGGGAGCGTGAGTGGGTGGACGTCTTCGGCACGGACTACCCGACGGAGGACGGGACGGCGGTGCGCGACTACATCCACATCGAGGATCTCGCCGACGCCCACGTCCTCGCGGTCGAGCAGACGACGCCGCAGAAGCACCGGATCCTCAACCTCGGCAACGGCGCCGGGTTCTCCGTCCGTCAGGTCATCGCGGCCGCCCGCCACGTCACCGGCCACCCCATCCCCGTCCGCGAGGCCCCGCGCCGCCCGGGGGACCCGGCGCAGCTCGTGGCGGGCTCGGACCGCATCCGCGCCGAGCTCGGGTGGGCCCCGCGCAAGCCGGGGATCGAGGCGATCGTGGCCGACGCGTGGACATGGCACCAGGCCCATCCGGGCGGCTACGGGTCAGAGGAGGTCGCCTAGCTCGCCGAGCGCGGCCGCGAGCACCGCGTCGGGCGACCCCGTCCCGTCGAGGACGCGCACTCGCGCCGGCTCGGCCGCCGCGAGCGCCGCGTAGGCCGCGTCCACCCGCGCGAAGAACGCCGCGTCCTCGCGCTCGAACCGGTCCTCCCCGCCCGCCCGCGCGCGCCCCACCCCGAGCGGCACCCGCACGAGCAGCGTCCGGTCGGGCACGAGGCCGCCGAGGCCGAAGTCGTTGACCGCGCGGACGGCGGCCACCCCGAGCTCGCGTCCCCCGCCCTGGTAGGCGAGCGAGGAGTCCAGGAAGCGGTCGAGCAGGACCCACTCCCCGCGCGCGAGGGTGGGGGCGAGCACCTCCTCGACGAGCTGCGCGCGGGCCGCTGCGAAGAGCAGCGCCTCGGCGCGGGCCCCCAGAGCGAGGCCGGGGTCGGCGACGAGCGCCCGGATGCGCTCGGCGGCCGCGACACCCCCGGGCTCGCGCAGCTCGCGCACGTTCATCCCCCGCTCACGCAGGGCGCGGACGAGCCCCCGGGACAGGGTCGTCTTCCCCGCGCCGTCGAGGCCCTCGACGGTCACGAGGCGGCCATGCGTCATCCGCATCGCATAGTGTCCTCGCCCATGGACAGAACACGCTGGCTGGCCCTGCCCCTCTCCGCGCTGCTGCTGGCCGCGTGCGGATCGAGCGGCGGCGACAAGCTCTCCAAGTCGGACCTCATCGCCAAGGCGGACAAGATCTGCAGCGATGCCTCGAAGCAGGTGAAGGCGCTGAAGCCCTCGAACCTCCGCGACTCCGGCCAGGTGCAGAAGGCGACGAGCAGCGCCGCGAAGCTCGCGCAGGACGCGGCGGGCAAGCTCAAGGACCTCACGCCCCCCGACTCGGTCAAGGCCGACTACAACACCTTCACCATGTCGATCATCTCGCAGGCGGAGAAGGCGAACGCGCTCTCCGATGCCATCAAGACGAAGGACAAGGCGAAGATCAAGTCGAGCCTCCAGAGCCTCCAGCAGGGCAACGCGAAGGGCAAGGCCGCCGCGCAGAAGATCGGGTTCAAGGAGTGCGCGAACCCGTCGCGGTAGCGCCCTCGCGGTCCCTCCCCGGGATCGAGCGGCACCCGCACGCCCGGGCCGTCCTCGCTGCGGCGGTGGACGGCCCCGGCGGGCCGCGTCCCTCCCACGCCTACCTCTTCCACGGTCCCGCGGGCACGGGTAAGCGCCGGATCGCCCGCGAGCTCGCCACCGTCCTGCTCGCCGCGGGCTCCCCCGACCCCGTCGGGGCCCGGGCCCGGGTGGCGCGCGGCACCCATCCCGACCTGACCTGGGTCGTCCCCAGTGGCGCGCACGAGATGCTCGTGGGCGACATCGACGAGCCGGTGGTCGCCGCCGCCTCCCAGACGCCCTTCGAGTCCTCCTGGCGGGTGTTCGTCCTCGAGCGCGCCGACACCCTCGTCGAGGCCGCGGCCAACAAGCTCCTGAAGACCCTCGAGGAGCCGCCGGGCTCCGTGTGCCTGATCCTCCTGACCGACGCACTGGAGGAGGTCCTGCCCACCGTCGCCTCGCGCTGTCAACCCGTGCGCTTCGACCCCCTCGCCCCGGAGGCGCTGGCGGCCGAGCTCGAGGGGGAGGGCATCGGAGCCGAGCAGGCCCGGGCGTGCGCTCGTCTCGCCCTGTCCGATGGGCTCGTGGCCCGCGCGCTCGCACGCGACGACGGCCCGGCGCTGCGCGCCGCCGCCGAGCGCTTCGCGCGGACGGCGATGGCCCGCGAGGAGGAGCTCCCGAGCGCCGACGAGCTCCTCGCCGTCGGGCGCGCACGGGGGGAGCGGGTGCAGGCCGAGATGGCCGCCCGGGCCCTCGAGGACGCGGATCTCGTCACCGCCCGGGACCGGCGGCGCCTGGAGACGGAGTGGACCGAGCGCGCCCGGCGTGCGCGGCGCCGTGCCGAGACGGGCGCGCTCGACCTCGCCCTCCGGCTCATGGCCCTGTGGTACCGCGACCTCACCGCGGTCGCCCACGGCGCGCCGGAGCTCGCCTGCCACTCCGACCGCGCCGGAACCCTCGCCCACGACGCCGCCGGCGCCGACCCCGCGCGCCTGCCCCGGGCCATCGCGCTCGTCGAGGAGACCCGTCAGCGGCTGCTGGTCAACGTCACCGAGCCCCTCGCCCTCGACGCGCTGGCAAACCGGCTGCGTTCAGTCCTCGCCGCGTAGGGTCACCCGCCGTGCACGACCCGATCTCGTACTTTCAGGCCGTGGTGCTCGGGCTGCTCCAGGGCGTGGCCGAGCCTTTCCCCATCTCCTCGCTCGGCCACGGCGTGATCCTCCCGCGCCTGGCGGGCTGGGACATCCACCAGAACGACAAGTTCTTCCTGACCTTCCTCGTGGCGACCCACCTCGCCACCGCGATCGTGCTGCTCGTGATCTTCCGCCGCGACTGGGCGCGCATCGTGCGGGGCATGGTGCGCTCGCTCCGGCTCCGCGAGATCCGCGCCGACGACGCCGACGCCAAGCTGGGCTGGCTCCTGGTGGTGGGCACGATCCCCACCGGCGTGATCGGGCTGCTCCTCGAGAAGCCGCTGCGCTCCCTGTTCGCCTCGGCGGCCTCGGCGGCGGCGTTCCTCATCCTCAACGGGATCCTGCTGCTCGCCTTCGAGCGGCTGCGGCGACGTCCGCCCGCTCCCGACGACCACCAGGGCGACGCCGACGCCCGGCTGGGCCGCCTGACCTGGCGCCAGGCCGCCGCGGTGGGGACCGCCCAGGTGGCGGCGCTCGTGCCCGGCATCTCGCGCTCGGGGATCACCATGGGCGGCGGGCTGCTCGTCGGGCTCTCCAACGAGGATGCGGCGCGCTACGGCTTCCTGCTGGCCACGCCGATCATCGGCGCCGCGGCGCTGCTCAAGATCCCCGAGCTGCTGGGGCCCGAGGGCGACGGCGTGCGGGGGCCCGCGCTCATGGGCGCGCTCGGGGCGGCGCTGACGACGGTCTTCGCGGTGCGCTTCCTGCTGCGGTTCTTCGAGACCAACCGGCTGACCCCGTTCGGGATCTACTGCATCGCCGCGGGGCTGATCTTCACGATCGTCTTCGCCGTCACATAAGGAGTATGTGTCGCTATTCGCGACTGGGGACCCGCCTCCGGCGGCCACTTGGCCGCCTCCGGCACCCCTAGGCGGCGACGCGGGCCGACGACGACGGCCCGGTCTGGAACCACGCGAACGCGAAGCAGCCGAGCGCGACCACGAGGGCGGCGATCCCGTGCTTGACGTGGTGGTGGGCGGCCTCGGCGTCGTGCGCGCCCGCGTGCCCGGGGAAGAAGGAGGGCAGCGAGTGGGCCGGGTCGGCGAAGTAGAGCGCGGCGACCACGAGGAGCAGCACGCCGAGCAGGACGGCCGGGAGGATGAGCCGGGTGTGCTTCGTCACGGGGCCGAGGTTAGTCGCCGAGCGCCTCCGGGGCTGATCGGTCAGGGCAGCCGGGGCTCCGCCCCGAAGAGCTCGAACGCGCGGAAGCGCGAGAAGCGGGCATGGTCGGGCCCGTGGAAGTCCGATGAGCCCGTGGCCAGGACGCCGCGGCGCTGCGCCTCGGCGGCCAGGAGCAGGGTCTGCTCGCGCGTGTGGGTGATGTAGAAGGCCTCGACGCCGTCGAAGGGATCGAGCAGAGCCGTGACCGCGCGGGCGTCGTCGACGTCCCAGAACGGATGGGCCCAGACCGCGGCGCCGCCCGCGTCGTGGATCCAGCCGATGGCCTCCGCGATCGTGGGGCGCGAGCGCGGCACGTAGGCCTGTCCGCCCGGAACGAGGTAGACGGGGAAGAAGAGATCGGCGGTGGCCAAGTCCTCCTCGGCGAGGCGGGCGGCATTGGCGGGGTGCTCGAGGACGGCGCGGGCGAGATGGGGGCGCCCGAGGGCACCCTCGACTTCGAGCCGGCTCTCGTCGATCTCCCAGCCGAGCTCGCGCAGGCGGTGGGCCATGGTGGCGATGCGCCGGCCGCGGTCGGCGCGGGCGTCCTCGAGGCGCTCGCCCAGCACCGGGTCGGTGTAATCGATCCCGTAGCCGAGCACGTGCAGGTCCTCCCGGTCGCCGGAGACGGCGGAGATCTCGGCGGCCGGGAGGAGGCGCAGGCCGTGGGCGCGGGCGGCCGCCTCGGCCGCGGCGACCCCCGCGACGGAGTCGTGGTCGGTCAGCGCGAGCAGCTCCACCCCGTCCGCCGCGGCGCGCGCGACCACCTCGCCCGGCGGCAGCGCGCCGTCGGAGTGCGTGGAGTGCGACTGGAGGTCGAAGGTCGGTCGGGGCATCGCACGAGGAGTTTGCCGCCCCCGCGGATGTGGGAACCCGGCGGGCATGCCCCCGAAGAAGGAAGACCTGCCCAGCACGATCCAGCGCTCCTCGAAGAAGGCGCAGGAGACGTTCGGCAAGACCCTCGAGTCCGCCGAGGAGTCCTACGGCTCCGGCGAGCGCGCGAGCCGCACCGCCTTCTCCTCGCTCAAGCACTCCTTCGAGAAGGTCGGCGACCACTGGGAGGAGAAGGACGAGAAGGGCCCGTCCGACGCCCAGGCCGCCCAGGGCGGGTCCAAGGCGCGCGACCGGCCCAAGAACACCCACGGGGGGGTCGACGTGGAGGGCCACACCCGCGACGAGCTTGCCGAGCGGGCCAAGAAGCTCGGCGTGAGCGGCACGTCGAAGATGAAGAAGGCCGACCTCGCGCACGAGATCGACAAGGCCAATGAGCGAAAGACGCGCAAGGCGCGGGAGAAGTACCACGGCGCGAGAGAAGTAGCTAAGACCCGACGGTGAGGGGCGGCCGCGTCCGCAGCGCCTCGCGCCCCGGGAGTCCGCAGAAGAGCACGTAAACTCGCGCATTCGCGCCGACGTAGCTCAGCTGGTAGAGCACTTCACTCGTAATGAAGGGGTCCCCGGTTCGAGTCCGGGCGTCGGCTTGGAGAGAAATCCCCGGTAACGTGAAGGTTTCTGTGATTCAGGCGCCCGCCGCGAAGAAGATTTTGACGGCCGAGGGCAACACAGAGGGCAACACAAGGGCAACGGCAACAGCGCCAGCGAACAGCAGCGAACTGATCCCCGTCTGCGGCGCGGGTCCGCGTTCCAGCTGAGGCTCCAGTGCTCGGTACTTCCCGCCACGATTGGCTGAGAGGACCGCGGGCGCGCCTGCGCGGCAGACGGGTGATCGACGTCGACATCGGCTTCTTCACCGCGGAGCTCCGTCACCGCGACCTCTTGCGCCCCTGCCGGGCGCCGGGGACGTTGCGAGACGAGTCCTCGGTCGCCGGGCCTGCCGACGTCCGTGGGCTACGCGGTCGTCTGGCTCGAGATCTACTGAGCCGGTCTGTCAGATCCGCACTGCGACGCGCGACCCACCGGTCATGTGGCTCTTCACGCCCTCGGGCTTTCTCTCCATCGTCGCCGACCGGCAGTGCCCCGGGCATGCGCTCGTCCGCGCTCGCGTGCGCGAGGATCTCGAGGCGTTCTGCGCGCGCACCCACGCGCCGGCTCCGACCGAGACGCCGCAGCGCGACTACCGCTTCCGCACGAGCGTCCCGTTGGCAACGCTCGCGGCGGAGCTCGCCACCCGGGCTGCGGCGATCGACTCCCCGAGCTTCAAGAGCGAGGTCGCCGCCCGCCAAGGCCACGACCGCGCGCACCGGTATGGGCGAATCTGGTCGGTCATGCACGAACTGCAGGACGATCGGTCCGCTGACGGCCTCGCTTCAGGTAGGACTCCCCCCTCCCGATGAGCAACTCGTCATGACCAGCATCGAAGTCTTGACTGGTTCCCGCCGTGCGCTGGAGCAGCGTCTCGCCGATGAGGTGGTGGCGGCGCGCGCCCGTGATCCCCTGGCGCCACTGCCGGTCCTCGTCGGCGGCACGCTCCTGCGTCCCCATCTGCGGCGTCGCATCGCGGAGATCACCGGCGGCCACCTGAACGTCCGGTTCATCACGGTCGGCGAGCTTGGTCTGCGCCTCGGACAGTCGAACCTGATCGCTGCGGGACGACGCCCGCTCCCGTTCTTGGCCGACCGCATCCTCGCCCACCAGGTGGCGCTGGACGCCGAGGGCTACTTCCAGCCGGTTGGGGCGATGCCGGGGTTCCCGTCGGTGCTCCTGCGCACCCTTCGCGATCTGAGGACCGCCGGCGTCAGCGCCGCAACGTTCGCCGAGGCGGTGGCGTCCGAGCCCGACCCGACCACGAAGCTTGCAGCGCTTGCAGAGCTCTACGCCGACCACGAGCAGCGCCGCGCGGGCTTCTACTCAAGCGAGGACGGCCTCACCGCCGCGGACGCGGACGCGCTCGGTGCCGACCAGCTTCTGCTCTACGGGGTGTGGCAGCCGACGCCGCTCCTGCTCCAGGCCCTCGGACTTCTCGCGAAGCGCGTGCGCATCACGTTGATGCTCCCGCCTGGCGACGACCCAGTCACTCACGAGCTCACCGCCTGGGCCGACGCGCACGGTGCGACCCGGACTGCGCTCGACGAGCCGGCCGACCAGCCGCAGCCGCATCTCGTGTCCGCGCCTGACCCCACCCGAGAGGTCGCCGAGACCGTCCGCGCCTGCCTGCGCTGGGCCGACAGCAGCGTCCCCTTTCACGAGATGGCCGTCGTCTACCGCCACAGCGAGCCCTACCGTCCGCTGCTCGAAGCCGCGTTCCGCGAGGCCGGCATCCCGGTGTACCTCCACGAGGGAACGCCACTCACCGAGCGCCCGCTCGGTCGGCGGATCGCCGCGCTGCTCGACCTCGTCGACGGCGATCTCGAGCGCGCGACGGTGATGACCTTCCTCGCCGACGCCCGCCTGCCGAGCGAGACGTGGGAGCGCTACGGCAAGGTCTCGGCCGCCGGCTGGGACACCGACTCGCGCCGCGCGAGCGTCGTCCGTGGCGCCGACCAATGGCAGCAGCGGCTCTCTGGCTACCGCGCCGAACTCGCCGCGCGATATGCGGAGGATCCGCCGTCCTGGCTGCAGGAACGCCTCGACCGCATCGACGCGCTGCAGGCGTTCGTCGCCGACCTCGACGGGCAGCTGAAAAGCCGGCACGAGCGCGCGAGCTGGCAGGACCACCTCGCGTGGCTGCGCGCGCTGCTGACGACCTACGTCGCGGATGCCAAGGACATCGTCGATGCGCTCGACGGCCTTGCCGCGCTGGACTCGCTCTCCGACGCGCTGCCCTTCGAGCGCTTCCGCGAGGCAGTCGTCGCCGCGCTGGAAGGGCTGCGCGCAGCCGACGTCCTCGGCGGAGGAGGGGCCTTCGGCGTACGCGGCGTCGCGCTGGTCGACGCGAATACCGTCCGTCACCTCGGCTTCACCGCGGTCGCGGTCGTCGGCATCGCCGAGCGCCGCTGGCCCCCGCCGCCGCGCCAGGACGCGCTGTTGCTCGACGACGAGCGCGAGGCGCTCAACGCGAAGCACGGCTGGTCGCTGCCGCTCCGTGCCCACGGCGCCGATCCCGAGCCGCTGCAGTTCGCGCTCATCACCGCCGCTGCCGACCGTGAACTGGAGCTCAGCGTCCCGCGCACGCAGGACGGTGAGACCCGCCCCGTCCTCGCCTCCACCTTCTTGCTCGACGCCGCCTCACGGCGCGCCGGTCGGCCGGTTCGAGTTGGGGAGTTCGAGCGCGTCGCCTCCGAGCTCGGCCGTCGCGTCCCGGCCGGCCGTCTGACTGCGACTGACGCACAGGAGGCGCTCACCGAGCTCGGCTACCTGCGCAGCCTGCTCGAGGACGGCACGCCGCTCGGCGTCGAGCTGTTGCGGCGTCGCATGCCGCGCTACGACCGCGTCAAGCACGCCGAGGACGCGCACTGGGCCGCCACCTACGGGCCGTACGACGGCGTCCTCTCCTTCGCCGGAGCGCGGCACCTCGACGGCCACCGCGCCTTCGCGCGACCGTTCTCGCCAACGAGCCTGGAGGCCTACGCGAAGTGCCCGCAGAAGTGCTTCCTCGGGCGGGTGCTGCGCATCAAGCGCGACGAGGAGCCCGAGGAGCTGCTGCGGATCTCGGCGATGGACCGCGGCAGCGTCTTTCACGCGATCGTCGAGCGCTTCATGCGTGCGTTGCCCGTCCGCCCGCCCAAGCCGTCCGACGGTCCGATCCTGGAGTTGATCGCCGAGGAGGAGCTCGACTGCGCCCGCGCCGACGGCCTGACCGGCCATCCGGTCCTCTGGGCCGGTGACCGCGCAGCGATCCGCGAGGACGTCGAGCGCTGGTTCGAGCATGAGCTGGCTGACGAGCGCGCCCACGACTTCGACCAGGCCGACTACGAGGTGCGCTTCGGCCCCAACCCGTACGGCGGCGCCGACGGTCCGCTCGCCTCCGACGAACCACTCCGCATCGAGCTGCCCGGGGGCGGCGCGATCGAGGTGGCCGGGCGCGCCGACCGCATCGACTACCGCGCCGTGCCGGCCGCGTTCCGCGTCATCGACTACAAGACCGGCAAGGCCTGGGGAAAGGAGAACGCGCTCGACGGCGGCATGGCACTGCAGCTCCCGATCTACCTCCTGGCTGCCGCCAAAGCGCTCGGTCTCGCTCCCGACGTCGGTGAGGCGCAGTACTTCTACGCCACGCGCAAGGGCGAGTTCAAGCGCGTCCGCTTCACCGGCGACGGCCTTGCCGCCCGGCGGGAGGATCTCGACCGCGTGCTCACCGAGCTCGACACCGGGATGCGCGGCGGCGACTTCCACGCCGAGCCGTCAGACAGGAACTGCGGCTTCTGCGAGTTCGACAGCGTGTGCGACAAGCGGCGCGAGCGCTTTCGCAAGCGCAAGGCCGCCGACCCACACGCCGTCCGCGTCGACGCCCGCAAGCAGGACATCGCATGACCGAGCTCATCGACGCCCAGGCGCGTGAACGGATACGCACCTCCCTCGACGAGAGCCTGCTCGTCGAGGCCGGCGCGGGCACCGGCAAGACGACCGTCCTGGTCGCGCGGCTCGTCGAGATCCTGCGCACCGGCCACGCGACCGTCGACGACCTGGTCGTCATCACCTTCACCGAGAAGGCTGCGACCGAGCTTGCCGCACGCGTCCGTGAGGAGCTCGAGAGCGCGCAGACGCAGGCGACGCAGGAGCAGGAGCGCGAGCGTCTGGCCAAGGCCCTGGAGGGTCTCTACCGCGCCCGCATCGAAACGATCCACGCGTTCGCGACGAGCCTGCTGCGCGAGCGGCCGGTCGAGTCGCCGGTCGACCCGGGCCTGCGCGTCCTCGACGACGTGGCGGCCAGCGTCCTGTTCGCCGAGGTCTACGACGCGTGGCTCGACGAGCAGCTCGCCCACGAGGCCGCGCCGCTGCGCCGTGCCGTGCGACGCGGCTTCGACACGACGCACCTGCGCGCCCTGGCCGAGGTGCTGCACGCCCAACGCGCTGCGCTCCCGGTCGCGCTGCCCGACGACCCCAAGCCCGACGTCGACGCGTTCCTCTCAGAGCTCGAGAGCGCCGCCGACGCGCTGCGCGCCGAGCTCGGGGAGTGCACCGACCCCGAGAAGGACCCGGCCTTCCAGCAGGCCGAGCGCCTGATCGCGTGGGTCGAGGCGACGCTCAAGGACCGCGATGACCCGATGGAGCTCGAGCGGCGCGCGCTGTTCAACCCACCCTGGGTGAAGAAGGGCGCGGGCGCCAAGGGCCGGTGGAGCTCAGACACGTCGCTGGCCGCGGTGCGGACCGCCGCCGAGGCGATCGGCGAAGCGGTCAAGGGCTTCGCCGGCTGCCTGCGCGACGAGGTCATCGCCGACGTCGTCCCCCTGGTCGAGGAGTTCGTCGACCGCTACGCCAGGCGCCGCCGCGCCGACGGCGTGGCTGACTTCGACGACCTGCTCGTCTGGGCCCGCGACCTGTTGCGCAACCCTGAGGTCCGCGCCTACTTCCATCGCCGCTACTCCTGCGTGCTCATCGACGAGTTCCAGGACACCGACCCGGTCCAGGCCGAGCTCGCGATGCTCCTGACCGACGTCGATGGGGACGGGATCCCCGAGCCCGGGCGCCTGGTCGTCGTCGGAGACCCCAAGCAGTCGATCTACCGCTTCCGCCGCGCGGACATCGCGATCTACGACAAGGTGAAGTTCGGGGCGATGAAGGACGGGCAGGCGCTCATCCAGCAGAACTTCCGCTCCACCGCCGGGGTGCTCGACTGGGTCAACGACGTCTTCGCGTCCGCTTTCGGGGCGGGCGAGTACGGCGTCCAGCCCGCGCACGTACCACTGCTGGCGGTGCGGAGGGCGATCGGCGGACGGGCGTCCGTGATCGTCGTCCACGGCGACGGAGAAGCCGTCACCGCCGACGCCGTGCGCGAGCAGGAAGCCGACCGGCTAGCGGCCGTCCTCGAGCAGGCGGTGCGCACCGAGCCGTGGACCGTCTACGACCCGATCGCTCGCCAAGAGCGCCCCGCCACCTGGCGTGACTGCGTGATCCTGCTGCCCGCCCGCACCGGCATCGAGCTCTACGTCGACGCGCTCACCGCACGCGACATCCCGCACCGCGCCGAGACGCGCGGCGCGTTCTTCGCCGCGCCCGAGGTCGCCGAACTCATCTCCCTGCTCCGGGCGATCGACGACCCCACCGACACGCTGAGCATCGTCGCCACGCTGCGCTCGCGCGCCTTCGGCTGCTCCGACGACGACCTGCTCGCCTACAGCGTCGCGGCCGGCGGGCGCATCGACTACCGCTTCGCCACGGTCACCGAACCCGCGTCCGTCGTCGAGGCGCTGACCACCATCGGCGACCTGCACCGCCAGCGCCGCGGGCTGTCGCTGGCCGAGCTCGTCCGGCGCGCGATCGAGGCGGCCGGCTTCGTCGAGCTCGCTCTCGCGCGCGGCGGCGACGCCCAGGTCGCGGCCAACGTCCTGAAGGTCGCCGACCAGGCCCGCGCGTTCACCGTCTCCGGCGGAGGCGGCCTGCGCGCGTTCACCCGCTGGCTCAGCCGGCAGGAGGATCAGGAGATTGGCGAGGCCGAGGCCAGCGTCTCGGAGGAGAGCGACGACCTCGTGCGCCTCATGACCATCCACGCCGCCAAGGGCCTGGAGTTCCCGATCGTCCTGCTGGCCAACACGAACACCGACGTCACCAAGCCGGGCGGACCGTTCAGCGACCCGCTGACCAGCCGCGTCGCCTTCCGCGTCGGAACCAAGAACACCCAGCACTTCGCCACCTCGGACTTCGACGAGTGGGCCGAGCGCGAAAAGGCCCAGCTCATCGCCGAGAAGCTGCGCCTGCTCTACGTCGCGCTGACCCGCGCCCGCGACCACCTCGTCATCCCCCTCGTCCCCCCGCCGGACAAGCGTCGCGGGCTCCTCGCCGAGATCGCGAAGCACCTCCCCCAGCTCGACGACGAGACCTGCGGCACCGACGTCGCCGGCGTGCACGTCCTCGACCCCGCCACCCTGCCGGAGATCGGCGAGGCGACGCCGATCGCGGCGGTGACGCCGAAACGGCCGAGGTCGACGCGGCGCTCGCCGAGCTCGACGCGTGGTGCGCCGCCCGCACCGCAACGCTCGAACGCGCCGGCGAGGGCCTGCACGTCATCACCGCCAGCAGCGTCAAGCCGATCGACCGCGTCTTCCCACTGGCCGCCGTCTCCGACGCCGGCGAGGTCGCGATCTCCCTCGAGCTCGCCCCGCCCGTCGACATCGGAACCGCCGTCCACCGCGTCATGGAGCTCATCACCCTCCCGGCCGGCGACGACATCGAGGCCATCACCGCCGCCGTCTGCGCCGAGTCCGGCACCGGCTCGGCCGCCGCCGAGGTGCTCGAACTCTCGCGCCGCTGCCTGGCGGCGCCGTCGGTGCAGCGGGCGCTCGGGTCGGATCGCTACGAGCGCGAGGTCCCGTTCTCCGCGGTGCTGGACAACGGAACGCACCTCGTGGGCCGCATGGACCTCGTGTTCCGCGAGGGCGACGAGCTCGTGATCGTCGACTTCAAGACCGACAAGGTGGCGACGGCCGAGGAGCTCGATGCCGCGACCGTCGGCCACTCCGGGCAGGCGGCGGCGTACGCGCGGGCGACGGAGCGCGGGACGGGGCTGGCGGTGCGCGAGGTGGTGTTTGTGTACGCAAGGGCGAATGCGGAGCGGAGCTGCGAGACGATCTGTTCAGCGTCGGTCTGAGCGGGTGATGCTGGCCAGGGCGCCGTCGCTCGCGCGTCGGCGCCTGCGCCGGTCCTCCAGCCGGCCGAGCTCGACGCGCTCGTCTCGTAAGAGAGGGCAGTAGGCGTCCTTGCGGTCCTCGTTGCGGAGCACGACGACCTCGGGAGGTTCGTCGAGGATCCGTAAAGGACACGGTAGGTGCCGCGGCGCGCCGCCCAGACGCCTACGAGGTCATCGTGGATCGGATCGCGCCGGGGCAAGTCGCCCGACGTACTGCCTCGCGCGGCTGGGCGCGCTGGGCCAGGCGCAGTACCGTCGTCGCTATGGCGAACACCACCTCGAAGAGCATCGGCAGCCTCATCGCCGAAGTCGACTCCGGCGAGATACTGCTGCCGGAGATCCAGCGCGGCTACGTCTGGAAGCCGGCGCAGATTGCATACCTGCTCGATTCTCTATATCGGGGATACCCGACCGGCTCGATGTTGCTCTGGAAGCCCTCCGAAGACGTTGTAGTCCGCAGTCTCTCGATCGCAGCGTCGGGCAAACCGGCGGCGCACTCGCCGCTGTACCTCCTCGACGGTCAACAGCGGCTGACCTCGCTGCATCGCGTCATCAAGGGTCATCCGGAGGCCGAGGTCGTCTTCCTTCCGGGCGAGAAGCCGCGCTTTCAAGTCCAGAGCGCCGCCACGAAGAAGGATCCCCGATGGATCAGGGTGAAAGACATCTTCGGAGGTGCGTCGTTGCTCGCGCTCAGCGCCGGCGCGGCGGCTGCTGGCGGGTTCAACCAGGACGTCGTCTACGACCTCCTCCATCGCGTGCGACAGATAAATGATCGCCTGTTCTACGTCGAGATCGTTGAGAACCTGCCCTACAGCGAGGTCGCAGAGGTCTTCGTCCGCGTGAACTCGCGTGGTCGCCCGTTGAAGACCGTCGATCTCACGCTCGCGATGCTCTCGACCGAGTGGCCCGGCGTGGTGACCAAGGTTGATGAGGCGGCGGCATTGTGGAAGTCGCAGGGCTGGCCGGGCATCGACGCGACGTTTCTCGTCCGCTCGTTGGCGGCGGTCGTCACCGAGAGCGGCCTCCTCACGCAGCTGCCCAGGACGGCCCATGACAGCGCCTCGGTCATGGATAACGCGTGGCTCGACGTCCTGTTCGGCATCGACTTCGTCGTGAAGTTGCTTCGCGAGAACCTCGGCATCGCCACGAGCACGCTCATCACATCGATGAACGCCCTCGTCCCCCTCGTGGCGTTGTTGTCGCGCTACCGCGAGCCGGGTCAGGCGGCGTTTGAAGAGGCGGACGCCGTCGCGTACTGGCTGTTCGGCGTCCTGATCACGGGGCGCTTCAGCGCGGCAGCCGACTCGATGATCGCGGCCGACGCGATGGCGGTGCGCAAGAGCGAGCCGGTCAAGGCGCTGTACGCCACTGCCGGGCTCGCCGGCGCTCCCCTTCGCGTGACGTCCGAGCAGCTCATCGGCAAAGGGGCGAGCAGTGCGTTCTTCCTGCTGAGCTTCCTCGCCGCGCGCAAACTTGAGGCGAAGGACTGGTGGCACGACATCGTGGTCGGCCAGCAGGGCGTCGGCCACTTCGCGCTCGAGTACCACCACATCCACCCGCGGGCGACACTGAAGGAGCACTACTCGAAGGCCGAGATCAACGACCTCGCGAACCTCGCCTTCATCAGCGCGAAGGCGAACAAGAAGATCAGCGACCGCTCTCCGAAGGACTATTTCCCGGAAGTAAAGAGTCAGCTCGCCGCACATCTCGTCCCGCTCGACGAGCAGCTTCGGACCGCCGAGCACTTCCACGATTTCGCGCAGGCGCGCCGAACGCAGCTGGCCACCGCGATGACCGAGCTGCTCGACGCCCGACGACCGACCTGGGTCGGGGGCATGCCGGCGCAACAGCAAGAGAGCGCAGGGGAACGGTCGCTCGCCATCACGCGCGTCATCTCACCGGATGGCGTGATGATCCTCGAGGCTCGCGAACGAGACCACACGCACACCTCGATCGTTGCGACTGAAGACCTTCTGCGATTCGTGTCCGACGCCGAGAATGGTTTGGCTGCGGAGCTCGTGATCGACACGGAGGTCGCCGAGCACGCCCCGCAGGCCGACGAGCTCCGGCTTCCAGTCGGTCCGTTGTGGGTGACCGGTACGGTGCCCGATTGGCGTCGCGTCATGGACCGAGAAGAGGACGAGGCGATCGACGGCGAGCACGAGGTACCGGCACCGTCCCCCTCGTGGACGGGGGATCGAAGTGATTTTGCCGTACTCGACAGCGATTAGCGCGGGCTGCGCTTCGTTGGCAGCGTCAGAAAACGTCGATTCTGCGTATCCGGTTCCGTCAGGTGGGCGGCGTAGGTTGCGGGAATGGCTCGACCGGGCTTTCCGCGCACGATCATGGAGTTCCAGGACCGCTTCGCCACTGAGGCATCCTGTCTTGCGTACCTGGCGGCCTCGCGCTGGCGGGAGGGCTTTATCTGCCCCGGCTGCG
>JAABUL010004808.1_pt1 | contig 17579 bp, 26 predicted proteins | sample 5559151 | NCBI WGS metagenome assembly JAABUL01 (sample SAMN10711876, study PRJNA513368) | rock metagenome | isolation source: Antarctica rocks | place: Antarctica: Victoria Land, Pudding Butte sud | reverse complement strand
GATGTCAAGATCTATGAGCAGGATTCGACGCCGGCCTTTGATCTGATTGATCGAGGCGCACGGCTTGACATCAGCAATCTGACTTCAATACCTGAAACACTGTGACGCACCTCGCCCAAGTGCCTGACAACACCGACAATTGAGTGACGAACGTGCCGGGCCACTTCACCATTCCCACCGGCCCTCGCCCAGTTCCTGAGGCAGGGCGTCTTGATACCATTGAGCAACACGTCTGCCAGGTGCACCCTGTACCATGCTGCTGGGGTCCTCCCTAGCACGCAGCCCAACCTACAGCTCGTCCGAAACCCTTGTAACAAATCGCTGCGCCACTACTGTGCGCGACGGTCTACGGCGTCATCTTGAAGCCGGACCGCGACTTTTTGGTTACGCCACCGCTGCCGGTGGCGTGATTGCCCGACGCGGCAGCTAGCTGTGCTGCCGGCGTGGCAGGCTCCGCTGTGCCTGGTGGGCTGTCGTGCGGCTGCGGCCCTGCCGACACCTTATGCAGCGCTGCAGCCGCTGCACCGCTGTTGCCGCCACCCTGATACAGCTCTGTGGGGCTGTGGGGCGCCCACTGTGCCAGGACCGGCTGCTGTGCTGGCGTCCGCGCTGTACGCACTATGCGTTGGCAGTGTCGGTGACTGCGCTTTGTTGCCGTGCAGCCAACCGTACATGGCTGCGATGGGAGTTTTTGCGGCGGCCTCCTTGCGCTGCCGCGGCGTGGCGCTTGCGGATCTGGCACTGCGCGGCGGCAGGCTGGTCGCTGACGATGCCGCAGCCGTGCTCCTGCGCTTGCCGGCGGCCGACGAGCTGTTGCTGGCTGCGGTGTCCTTGGCCGCCGAATTGAAGACAGCGCAATGCGGGTGCTGCTGTGGCGTCGCACGTCGTCCAACACGCAGTGCATGGAGCGGCTGCTGCGCTCGGAGCTGCTGCCGGCCTCCGTTGCGCTGTCCGCCTGCATGCCGCCGCCTGCAGGGTTGCCGCCGCTGTCGGTGACGGTCAAAGGCGCGGGCGTGATGTCGGCGTTGCTGGAGATGGGCGCAGTGGCAGCGGCGCCGCTGTTGCTGACAGCTGCCAGCGTAGCGTGAGGGGCGCAGCCGTCGCCGGCTACCGCATCGTCCCCGGAAGCGGCCGCACACCGAGACCCGGCCGCCGACGAGCTGCTTTCGACGTGGGCTGCGGCGCTATCGCGGCCGCCGCCAGCGCTGATGACAGCGTCGCTGGCGTCTCTGCTGCTGCCGGCACAACGCTTGATTGCACCTGCGCAAGGCGAACACAACGACCATTGGGATGGCATACATGACGTAGCAGATCAGGACGGCGTAGTAGGGCACGACGCCCTCCGTGTCTGCCTTCTCCAACGCCTGCAACAGCGACACCAAAGTCGTCAGCCCATTAGCGCTTGCCAGCCGGCAGCCATCGAGTGCTCTGGCCCGACTCTGTCACTCATGTCAGGCATGCCACTGATGTCGTATGGGGTCAGGCTTTGCGCTGCAAGGCTCGAGCTCGACGTAATTTGGCAGGTGATGGGCAGCGCAAAGCAAACACTGCAGGTCGCCATGTTCACTACACGGTGACATTTGGTCCTTGATCGCCAATGTGCATGAGCACCAAGCCAGGGAGTGGCCACGACACGACTCCAGGAACACTCCCATGGGCAGGTGGCCACCTGCAGACCTGAGACGGTCATGGACACAAACATGCCCAGGCCGGGCGAGGCCACCCGGTCCCTCCAGGACGCACCCTTCGGCAGCTCCTTGGTGAATGCACAATAGAGGAAGTTGGCGTTGGAGGCGAAGCAGATGCACCAGCTGATCGCGGAAAGAATCCACACCGCCATGCTGCGCGCACACCAGCACAGAGGGACAAGTCAAGGACTGCCACACATGCGGATCTGGAGCCTGGAAAGGACGAACATGAATGCATACACTGCTGCTTCCCAGCATGCTCGGTGCAGCAGACGGCTGATGACTTCTCAACACTTAACGCGCCTGTGGCTAGCATCAGTGAGCAAACAGTGGCGAATGAACACAGGGACACAAGGACGCACGTTCATTTATCAGCTGCTTGAAGCCGCCGCTGGGCAGCGCACCCATCTCCAGTAGCGCTGACATCACGCCCGCGCCTTTGACCGTCACCGACAGCGGCGGCAGCGGCGGCAACCCTGCAGGCGGCGGCATGCAGGCGGACAGCGCAACGGAGGCCGGCAGCAGCTCCGAGCGCAGCAGCCGCTCCATGCACTGCGTGTTGGGCGACGTGCGGCGCCGCAGCAGCAGCCGCAATCGCGCTGGCTTCAATTCGGCGGCCAAGGACACCGCAGCCAGCAACAGCTCGTCAGCCGCCGGCAAGCACAGGAGCACGGCTGCGGCATCGCCCGCGACCAGCCTGCCGCCGCGCAGAACCAGGTTTGCAAGCGGCACGCCGCGGCAGCGCAAGGAGGCCGCCGCAAAACCTCCCAGGCGCAACCCCCTCGCCGCCATGTGCGGTTGGCTGCACGGCAACAAAGCGCAGTCACCGACACTGCCAACGCACAGTGCGTACAGCGCGGACGCCAATGTCAGCTACAGCGATGGTCCAGCATTGCCCACGGCGCTCGTGCCGCTGGTTGCACTATCAGGCGCGTTCTTTGGCGGTAGCGGCTTGGGGTTCGAAGCCACACCGGCTACTGCGCGCTCGCCGGCGTCTCGCAGCATGGCGCTGGGCGGCGGCGGCGTGAGCGGCCTGGACGTCCCGCCGTCTGGTGCCACTGCAGACGCCAGCACAGCAGCCGCTCCTGGCACAGCGGGCGCCCCACAGCCCCACATAGAGCTATATCTGGGTGGCGGCAACAGCAGTGCAGCGGCTGCAGCGCTGCATGAGGTGTCGGCAGTGCCGCAGCCGCACGACAGCCCACCAGGCACAGCGGAGCCTGCCACGCCGGCAGCACAGCTAGCTGCCGCGTCGGGCAAGCACGCCACCGGCAGCGGTGGCGTAACCGAAAAGTCGCGGTCCGGCTTCAAGACGACGCCGTAGACCGTCGCGCACTGCAGTGCCGCAGCGATTTGTTACAAGGGTTTCGGACGAGCTGTAGGCTGGGCTGCGTGCTAGGCAGGACCCCAGCAGCATGGTACAGGGGGCAGCACCTGGCAGACGTGTTGCTCAATGATATCAAGACGCCCTGCCTCAGGAACTGGGCGAGGGCCGGTGGGAATTATATTGCTGATGAAGTGGCCCGGCACGGTTGTCACTCAATTGTCCGTGTTGTCAGGCGTTCCGCGACATGCACTTTAGCGAGGTGCGTCAGAGTATTGCAGGCGATGTTTGGTGAGGGTATTGAAGTCAGATTGCTGATGTCAAGATCTATGAGCAGGATTCGACGCCGGCCTTTGATCTGATTGATCAAGGCGCACGGCTTACAGGAGTGAAATGCTGGCAAAGCACAGCAACAGAGCAAAAACGAGACATGACTCGGGCACATATGATGGCGTTCCCCACAGACAATGTCAGCGACATCAAAAGGTCTCGTTCTGCTTCATTAGCGCCGGCCTCTGCCGCCACCAGAGCCTCTATGCCTGCCGCCGCCACCCCCTCGACCGCCGCCGCCGCCTCCTCCTCTGCCCCCGCTGCTCTTGGCCCCGCCCCTGCCGCCGCCGCCCCTGCCAACGCCCCCGCCTCTGCCGCCGCTGCTGCTCCTGCCACGGCCGCCACCCCCGCCGCCGCCTCTGCCGCCGCCATCGCTTCTGCCGCCCCTGCAGCCGCCGTCGCTCCTGCCGCCCCTGCCGCCGCGCCCCCGGCCGCCGCCACGCCGCGGAACGAACGACATTTCGCGGCTGCCACCGACCCTGCGTGTCATGGGGCGACCATCAATATCTTGGCAACCGGTGCAAGCTTGCATGATAAATAGCTCAGTAAAGCTTCTCTGTGAACAACTACATCGCGTATACTGAGGCTTGTGCACCTGGTCAGGCCGCCGCGGCTCAGCCCTGCGGTGGCAGTGTGCGCCTCCAGCGGCTCTGACTGCTTCACCGAATTCAAGATTTGATGTCTTGCAATGTGTAAATCGTGTCAACTCAGTGTCTTTACCTGGTGACACCACCGCCGCGGCCCGGCCCCGCTGCGGCGGCCCGCGCCTCCAGCGGTGCCGACTGCTCCGCCGCGAGGCTCTCCTGCCGCCGCCAGGCGTCCGCCGCCGCCGGGTCGCGCGCTGCGTACATGCGCGGCGCCTTGGCCCCATCCTGCTGAAACTGCAAGAAATGAAATGATGATCGCGATGGCAGAAAGTAAGATGGAAATGTTGAGGAGAATGTCAGCCACCGGGTCGCGCGCCGCATGCAATCGGGACGCTCTGGCCCCGGTCTGCACAATGTGCAAACGCTGGTGGCTTTCCTGTAATTGTCAACTATCTCGCACAGACCATGGTGCAGGTGCCGCATACATATTGGCCTTGCAGCCCGCCTGGCGCTGTGGCTGCCAACCGTCTGGCGGATGGAGCTATGCGTGTCCCCCGCAGCAAACTCCGCCTGAATGCCCTGCAGACTATGTCCAGACAAGCATTGTGCCAGGTAGGTTCTTCATCGGGAACGCACCTCGTCTTCGTCTTCTGACGACCCGGCGTCGGAGCCGCCGCCATCTTCGCCGCTGCCGGCGCCGCCCTCCTCCACGTCGGACATCTGCTGGAAGTGCTCCTGTATGAGCTTCTTCTCCTTGGCGCGCCCCTCTGCATGCAAGGGCAACTCCAGAGTCGCATTCCTGACACTTGGACGAGACTGGAGATCGATGCAAGGCCGTCCGTTCATGCTGCATGCTGCTGGAAGCACTGCCTGATGACGCGCTCCTCCTTGACGTGACCATTGGGAGATAGGGTGCAACTTGGTTGGGCTCTATGATCATCCTCGCTGCGGGGCACGGCAGTGTCTGAAGCCGAGGGTTTTTACTGTCTTGGTGGGATCTTGTGAGGCACGTCGCCTCCTACTGGCAACAAATCACACACATCATGACATGTTGATATCATGATAGATATTGCAGTGCGCACCAACATTGGGGCGCAGCTGCTTGTACTGCGGGTGGGATTCGACGACCCGAAAATTATCAACAAATCGTCAAGTGGAAGACTGCCCACTCGAGTGCTTTGTGGGGTTTTGCGGTGCGCACCGGCGTTGGGGTGCAGCTGCTTGTACTCCTCCGAGTCGGGGTCGATCTCGAACTCGCGTTGCTCGAACATGGACGCAAAGCGCGGGTCGCTGAGCAGGTCCCCCGGCCGCGCCCGCTTGGCCTGCAGGAGAGGCGCCCCAGAACACCTGTTTGTTGCGGGTGCTGATTTGTGTGGCCTCCTTGCGTCTGCGCATGACGGCCTAGAGGTGCCATCATTAAACCCGCAACACCTGATCTCTCCCGGATTGAGGAGAGCCATGCAAGACACAGCGCATGCAGCGCATTCCGCACACTGCAGCCTGCTCGGGGTATGGCACTGCGAGGCAGCAGCAAGATCGTAGACCCTAGACCCCAGCGCTCACCGGGGCGCCCTCCTCGTCCTCGATGTCGTGTGCAATGGGCGCGCCCCGCTTCTGGGACGCCAGAGCTCGCGCCGCCACCGCCGCGTTGACCTGCAAGACAGCCAGAGGAATTGAGGCACACGAGCTGCGCACCCACAACTCCGTCAAACGTCAACCAATGTAGAACATTGCAGGCGTATGCGGCCAAGGAACGCGCCTTTGGCAGCTTGCGGAGGAGGGAGATGCGGCCCTCGCGCTGCGCCTCCAGCTTGGCATCGATGCGCTGCTGCCTGTATGTCTCGTACGCAAACGGCTCCGCCAGCGCCTGCAATCATGTGTAAACTGTCGTTCCAGCGACGATCCACACTGTGACTTCCGCGCGTTGGTTGCTGCCTGTAATGACGCGTCTAGGAAAGGCGAGCCACGCCTTGACCCTTACGGCACAGGCGGTTGTCCACGAAGACGCTGTGCTTGTAGGCGCGCATGAACGACAATGTGTGAGACTTCCGGCATGAAGATGGCGCAAATCCTTCAAAGGTCATGCCGCACCTTGGCCTTGCGGTACAGGCGGTTGTCCAGGAAGAAGCCGTGCATGTAGGCGCGCAGCAGCGGCGTGCCCACCAGGTGCCCCAGCGCCAGCTTGTCCAGCTCCGCTTTCGTGACAAACCTGTAGTAGAATCGTTCGGAATACATTCAAGATACAGCCACAGGTCAGCAGCGGCGCCCCCACCAGGTGCCCCAGCGCCAGCGTGTCCAGCTCCGCCTTGGTGACAAACCTGCAGGAGAATGTACAGGATTCAGACCCGCGTTCTTGACAAATGTCCGGAGAATGACCAAAATTTAGGCTTTTATGATTGAAACCAGTCCACCAGGTGCTCCAGCGCCAGCAAGTCCAGCTCCGGTTTTGTGACGAACCTTGCAAACGAATGCTAGCGTGTGAACCTGAATTCTGACGATACAACCCCCGGGGTGTTCCACCACTTGGTCTCAAAGAATTGGGAGACGTGATGGATTGCTCATGTATCACAGCTGCATGTCCAAAGTCCAGTCTGTGTCAAGACAACGTAGATTGTTATCGTCAGTTTTGATACCTGTAGTCGTCGTAGACGGTGGGCGCGGCGGCCTCCTCCAGCTCCTCCGTTAAACCCTCCAGGAAGGCGGCCCACGCCGGCGCCGGCCCCAGGCTGGGCACGAAGTAGGGCGCGATCTCGGGCGCGTCCCGCGCCACCATCAGCAGCCTGCGCACAGCAGTCGAGAGGAATTGCCGCTTGTGTTTGCCGAGCAGCACAGATGTGCAGGCTGGGCGCAAAGTAGGGCGCTATTGGTCGGCATACCGCGCCGCCATCAGCAGCCTGCGCGCACACAACAGGTATCACAACCGCAAATGTCCGTCATCCAGGAGCCTCTGATGCTTGCCGGCATGCCAGCCTGACGCGCGGGAAGCATGAATGCTGACCGCCAGCGCGCTTCCGGCATGCATGCTGCGCTCGCCTGCACGTCGAGCTGGTGCAAAGTGACACGTTGGAGGCGCTGCATGGCCCGGACGAGAACGGCATGGTACAATCAACTGTTGGCGCCGTGGGGCTGGGGCCATTCCATGACGCATCAGCCCTGCACGCACCCGCTGTCTGGCCAGACGCACACGTCGTTGATGTTGCCCGCGCCGGACGGCTCAATCGAGGTGTAGGGGGCGCCGTCTGTTGCGCCCCAGATCTTCACAATGCGCGTGTCCGCGCTGATGACCTTGCGGCCTGTGCATGCAGATTTCATCATTCAGCGACATTGGTGGATACCATCAACAGCATCCGTAGATTCGACCGCGCGCCAGACCACTGCGATGTGCGCCGACGGGCTTCCGGCCTGCGTGTGTGGTTCACATCCAGGGCTGACAGCACACCCCAAAAGGGGCACAATGCATGCTGCTGCCTGGCGCAGACTTTGACGGCGCAGACGTCTCCAAGGGAAGAAAACTAAAATAAACTGGACAACGAAATGGACGAATCGACTATTGCCTATGGAGCCGTCGTGGCCGGCGGCGTGGAACTTGATGTCCGTGATGCGCTGCCCATTCATGTGGTCTTTGACCACCAGCGGTTTCTGCGCCCGCAGGTCGAACAGCGCCACCAAGCCCCCAGAGGTCCCCACCGCGCAGCCGAGACCCGTGTCATCAAACCGCACCGCCGTCAGCTGCTCCCCAGCCTGCACAGGTTCAAAGGAAGATCTAGATGTGACACCTAAAAGCCCACCGTGCAGCCCAGCCCGAGGACGCACTGCTGTCAGCCCGGCCTGCACAGGCTGAAGGCAAACAGTTGCATTAATAAACCGATGAGAGCCCTGCCTAGCCGACCCCCACATCGTCAAAACGCACCGCCGCAAGGTGCTCCCCGGGCTACGGGATGCAGATGCCCCTGCAGCTGCGGCGCCGTGCAGGGAGCCCACGGCGGCGCGCTGCCGCAGGTCAGAAGCACTGCCGCAAAAGCACGATGAAGCTTGATCTCCAGTGATCATTGAGCCTTGAGGCTGTCGGGAGGCGCACCACGCCTGCGGCGGCGGCGGCGTCAAGCGACCCCACGGCGGCGCGCTGCCGCGGGTCGAAGCACTCCAGGCGGCCGTCCTCGCCCGCGACGCCCAGCAGCCCGTGCGCGGGGCTGAGCCCGATCTGCGGTGTTTCGATTTGCAAAGCATCAGTGGGTGCATCATGAATGGTGATGCAAAAAAAAATGCATCACCATTCACTTGCATTGTTGACACGGGGAAGTGATGAAGCAGCTGCAGCCTGTGCGCGGGGCTGAGCCCGATCTGCATCAGGCGATCCTGGCAAACATCGTTCGCTGCACACCGTCCACATTGACTCCTTGGCACGCTTATACACTGCAAGTCTTGCGTTGCTCCACGCCTGAGCATGCTAAGCATGCTGTGGCAGACGCCGGGATGCCAGCGGCAAGACACGCCTTCGACAAGGGCGGATGTTCTGCTGCATAAGAGGATTGTTTGCCATACGAGTAGGACCACCCTTCGCTCTTCTGGAACGCACCGCGTTGGCAGCGGGGGCGGACAGCGGCAGCGACGCCAGGAAGCGCCCCTCGGACAGGTTCAGCCGGTACGCCTCGGACGCTGAACCGACCATGATGAGGTCTGCAGCGTCGTGGAGGACAGTGCTCGAGTGCGGGAAGAAAGCGAATAACTGTGACATAAGACCGGCTAGCGCTGCAATCGCAGGTCAGGACAGCACAGGGGGGGCGCACCGTCCCAGCGAGCAGGCAAGCACCCTGTGCGGCGTTTTCCGGAAGCACTCATGTGTAATGAGTTCACGCTGTCGTACATGCGCTGCTGACCAAAATTCATTTGTTACCTGCGGTGTTCGGTACATATGCCAGATCGCGGCCTGCCGTGGGGATGCGAGTGCGGTAGTGCGCGCCGTACTTGGCATGCAGGCACACCGAACGGTCCGCGCACAGGAACGCAACCTGGGTATTGAACAGCACTCAGGCAGATCAGCTACCTGATACACCAGTACAGTTCAGGTAAATCAAAAGTGTGGAACCAAGCTCTCCCGCAACAGAAGGTGGTGCCCCATGGACATCATACTGGAGGTTGAGGAATAGTGAAAGGGGTTGACCTTGGCGTAATCGTCGCTGAGAATCTGGAAGTCGACGACCTCAGAGTCCAGGTGCCTCTCGAATTTCATGCCCAGCTGCCCCAGCTCGTACACGCGCACCTGCACGCACAGTCGAGGGGTTCACGCGAGGCATGGTTGCATCTATATCGCGCATGTTGGAGGGCACCGAAAGCGTGTGCCCAGTCGCACAGGTGCCCACTAACTCACGGGCAAGCGTCGATTGCTGAAAGGCCATGCCAGACGCCGACAATAATTGCGTTTGGCCAGCCCATGCAGCACCGCGCCATTTGCCATGCTGTCGTCATGCGCTCACTTGCGGCAGGCGGGTGCCGAAGTCTGCCAGCGTGCAACAGCTCGAGGCGGCTGGCAGGCGCCTGAGCAGCACTCTCACCCCTGCAGACAGCTATGGTTTCATTTTCAGGGCACACCCGCGGCGGGTGGGTGCCGGAGGCGAACAGGAAGCTGCCGTCCGGCGACAGCTTGAGCCGCTGGCAGGCGCCCGGAAATCCCAAGTCCTGCACCAGCTCGATGCGGCGCGCGTAGTCGGGGTCGCGCTTTGCTGCTCGCGCCTTCTTCTCGGACAGCCATGCCGGCAGCGCCTTGGCGCCCGCGACGCTGTACACCTGCGGCGCCACGGATCAATGCGGATTGGCCTGTGGAATGCTGTTGAAAGGCTTTTTGCACGAGTGTGCTGCCCCCCTTCTCAGCGAGCCACGCCGACAGCGCCAAGGCGCCGCCGGCGATGCGGTGCACCGCAGGCGCGCCTGCGGTGCTGCAGGTTATCAGGGTCATCTATATCTCAGCTGGCTCACTTGAAGATATTCTGTGTGTCAGACCAGGCGCATTCCTGTTTGTTTTGCCAGGCCAGGGGCTTAGTTCCTGCCGCCGGTGGCGGCAGCGGCGCTGAAGGCTGGGCGGAAAACAGCTGTGCTCGCCGTCATCCAATCCCAGCTTTCCGCGAAGGAGACGAACCCAATGCACGCGCGTGTATCGGCGTCGGACAGGCCCCATGCGGCTGCGCCCGAGATGCAACAGGAGTGCCAGTGCGGCGGACGACAGCGGCGCGCATTCGGCACAATACAGCATGAGAGGCATCAGCGCCCAGAAGGTACATATCCCAAGCTGCAGGCTTATACGTCCTACACAGTGTGGAGCTTAGGCCGTCCGAGCCTATTCACACGCAGCGGCTGCTCACCTTGACACCATCGGGTGCAGAGACTTTGAGGCCGGCCATGGCTCACGTCGTCCCTCTCAAGCGCAAGATGTGGTCACGTTCGGCACCATATCATCCAGCAGCCAGGTTGGGTTGCAGGCGTCGCCAAGCAGTCCCGAAACGGCAGTCACGGCATTCACGAAATACCATGCACTATAAAACGATACCGCTAGGCGAGCCTCCGCAAGGGCGTTGAGGGTCAGCAACGAGGTACAGATACGTTGACGAAAGCTTCGAAATGCCGCAAAGAGCGTTGCACTGTTTTCCGACACCAGCTCGCATCTCGGACTGGCCGCCGAACCCTGCTTCAGAACGACGGCTGCGCATAACTCGTTCACAAAAGTGTTGACAGCAACACGCTCTGTTAGCACACGACCATCACCCATCGATCCCCGCATCCCTCCCATCTGCAGACGCGACGGAGGCCGCTGCAGCCGTGTGCCGCCAGGCTTGCCTACACAATCCAAGTTTGCCACAAGCAATCCAGGCGCAAAGGTGTGCGGCTGAAGCTCTTCAGGATGCAGTCGATGAACACATGTTTTGGTTGCCACGCCGTGCTTCATCACGCTGCCTTTCGCTTGTGCAGTCCAAAAACCTGGCATGTGCATAGTCTGCAGGAGTGCAGTGGGAGCCGTGCGGCGCTTGATGCCCACCATGGCTGACGCCAGCAGCATAGACAAGAAGCTGAAGAAGAAGGATAAGAAGCGGAAGTCGGCAGCGGCGGCGGCGGCCGATGGTGACACAGCCGCCACCTCGCCCGTCAGCAGCGGCACGCCGCCTGCGGCCGACGCTGCGGCGGCACCTGCGGCTGGCAGCAGCTTCAAGAAGAAACTGAAGAAGCAGAAGCGGGCCGAGGAGGCGGCCGCAGCCGCAGCTCTGGCATCCTCCTCGTCAGCCGCTGACGCTGAGCCATCGGCCAACGGCGCGGCAGCGGCTGCAGAGGACGACGCCGAGCCGGCGGCAAACGGCGTCGACAAAGCGGCCCGCAAGGCGCTCAAGAAGCAGCGCAAGGCGGAGGCCGCTACCGCCACTGCGGGAACCAGCGGCGCGGCAGACGGCGCCTCCGGCGGCGAAGCCGCCAAGCTCAGCAAGAAGGAGCGCAAGCGGCTACAGGCAGAAGCAGCAGCTGCAGCCAACGGCGGCTCAGAAGCAGCGGCGCCAGCTGCTGAGCCGGCGGCGAAGAAGCAGAAGAAGGCGAAAGCGGCGACGCAGGCGGCCGCAGCCGGCCCGCGCCGCATGGCAGACGTCGGCAGCGTGGAGCTGGCGACCAGTTCAAGGCCCATAGTGCGCAGCACGTACAATGAGCACGCCGCAGTGGCGGCGCAGGCGGACGCGGACGTCGAATTGTTCCGGGAGTCCCGCGCCACTGTCGTCGTCGGCACCGATCTGAAGCCCATCCGCTCCTTTGAGCACTCGGGTGAGGACTGTGTATGTACTATGGTCTCTAGGCTGTGAATATATTGGCTTTCAGAATGAAGAGTAGGGCCGCTGGTGCCTTAACATGGTCGTCCTGCACCTTGGCCTCAGTGCATGTATGGTGTGCAGCTGCCTGTTGCCAGCCGCAGATTTGCCTGTGGAGATCTTACGACACCCTGCATATTTCTGCAGGCTCTCGACTGCAGCTGCTGCACCCGCAACGCCGATGCCGATCCGAATGTAGCAACGAGTATTTCTGACGTCTCATGCGTCGCGTGCAGGCTTCGGCCCGGAGCTTCTGCGGTCGACGGCGGCCTTTTCGGCGCCGTCGCCGATCCAGACGGAGTGCTGGGCGCCAGCCTGCGCAGGGCGCGACGTCATCGGCATTGCCGCTACGGGCTCCGGCAAGACGCTCGCCTTTGGGCTGCCGGCGCTTGCGCACGTGCGCGCGCAGCTGGCCGCCGGCGTCGCCGACGGTGCGCCTTGATGGACGAGTCACTTTCTCAATGGATGATCTCCTGGTAGCCCGGCGGCTGTGCCGAGCGAAGGCGGCTGCCGTCGGCACCGCAAACAGAGGGCGAGGGCTTTTCACACCTGCGCAGCTGTTGACCCTGCTCTGGTGCACTCATCGGAGTGCGAGACCGTGTGGCAGCACAGCCCTGGCGCAGCTGCTGCGTGAGTTGCCAAAGCTGTTGGTGACGCTGACTATGCCGCGCAGGCACCGCGCCAGCAGTGCTGACGCTGGCGCCGACGCAGGAGCTGGCGATGCAGAATCGCGTCACGAGTGGTTCTGCAGCCATCCACAGACACGATGACGTCACTGATTGTGTATCGCAATCCGCGCAGGCACAGCGCCTTCGGTGCTGACGCTGGCGCCGACGCGGGAGCTGGCGATGCAGATCGCGGGCGTGCTGGAGGCGGCGGGCGCGCCGCTGGGCCTCACCACCCTGTGCGTCTATGGCGGCGTGCCCAAGGCGCCCCAGGTGGGCCACAATCCGCCTGACAGCACCGTGAAGCCTGACTGCGATAGTACACTCGATGTGCTTGTTGCTGCTTGCCTGGGCCCTCGAGCGCCTGCAGCAGCGAAGCAAACCCAGCAGGTAGCCTGCCAACCAAAGGGGCTGATTATCTCATCGGAAACAAGTCATCTTGGAGGGCGCCTCTTTGCGTATTGAGGCCGAGGACCTGCCATTCTGCAGGGACTTGATATTGGTGGTCTGTACGCGGGTGTCGCCACGCCGATGCGAGCACTCTCGTTCACCTGTGAGATCGCTGCTCCCCAGGCCAAGACGCTGCGGAAGGGTGTCAATGTGCTGGTGGCGACCCCGGGGCGGCTGGAAGACCTCATGAATGACAACGCCGCGCGCCTTCACCACATCACGTGCGCCTGTCCCCGCTTTCCTGCCTCAACCTACGTGCCCTGTTGGACGTGTGCGGGCCTGCACTCGTTCCTGCTGGCTCGCTGACCGGCGACAGGCGGCCGGTTTTCAGTGCGGCGCAGCAGCATACGGCATGCAGCATGCCAAGCGATTGTGGAGTCATCCAAGAAACGAGGAGACGCTTGAAGACTATAACATCTGTGCACACTACCTTGGTACAAGCTTCCTGGTGCTTGACCAGGCGGTCCGCATACTGGATCTGGCCTTGGAAGCCGCACATCCGAGCGATCACTACGAGTGCTCGAGCACAGTACACCGAACACAGTAACCACAGTGACGTTCCTTATCAAATTCTTGAAGTTTTCCTGGTGCTGGAAGAGGTGGACCGCATGGACCTGCGCTTCGAATCGCACATCCGCGCGAGTAATAATCATGTGTAATACACGACCAAATCACATTTCAGTGACGTTTCATTCAGATTCTACCTGATACTGTAGGTTCCTGGTGCTGGACGAGGCGGACCGCATGCTGGACCTGGGCTTCGAGCCGCACATCCGCGCGATCGCGCAGCAGACGCGCGCCGACCGGCAGACGCTCATGTTCTCCGCCACCTGGCCGCCCAGCATTCAGAAGCTTGCCGCCGAGTTCCTGTCCGACCCTGTCAAGGTCACCATCGGGTCTGCAGACCTGTCGGCCAGCCACTCCGTCAGCCAGGTGCGTCGATCTGCATCTGCAGAAATGGACATAGATTCCCAAATCAAGAATGAAATGCAAATGGCTCTGACCCCTGTCAGTGTCGCCGTCAGCATGTTTCAATCACAGCCGCCGTCGGTTTTGCACCTGCAGACCGCGGAAGGGATCGACTTGCGGCAGAGCGACTGGCGGCCGCTGGAGCTGCTGAAGCACATCGAAGCCCTAGCCGAATTTGTCGACCACTTGGTTCAACTCTCCACCTTTGTCGACTCTCCATCTGCAGACCGTGGAAGTGATCGACCCGCGGCAGCGGGACCGGCGGCTGCTGGAGCTGCTGAAGCAGCATCACGGAGCCAAACGCCAGAACCGCGTCATCGTGTTTGTGCTCTACAAGAAGGAGGCCGCCCGCGTGGAGCAGGTGCGGAACATGGTTACTTCAGAACCCAAACCTTCGAATATATATAACGAAACATCCGTGGTGCCAGAACCGCGTCATCGTCTTTGTGCTCTACAAGAAGGAGGCCGCCCGCGTGGAGCAGGCGTGTGCAATCTACTAAATGCGTTGATGTGGGACTGAAACGCCTCGAAATCACCAGTCATGCATGGAACTTACCCCACCTCGCAATTCGCAAACCGCCAGGCCAGCCGGCTGCAAGGCGCTCGCTGCGTGGGAGGCAATCTGAAGGTCGCTTCTTCAAGCTCCTCTGTGGACTGTCGCCTTCCTGCCCGCAGTTCCTGAACCGGTCGGGGTGGAAGGCGGTGGCGGTGCATGGAGATGCCAGCCAGGCGCAGCGCACCGCAGCCGTCGACAGCTTCAAGGTGCGCAAACAAATGGAATGATAATGCAAAAACCCTCTGCGGTTTCCGATCTTCGGAGGCTCGGTGTGCCCCCCTCTGAGCGCTCGATGCCTTGCCGCCTCCCACCGCACCAAGCAGAACCTGTATTCGGGGATTCGCAAAACCCTCAACCCATAGCTATATGCGAGGGTTCCGTGAAATTCGCTTGTCCGCCGCCGTTTCCTCTGCTGTTGGATGTCACCATGTGTGTATTGGTGGTGGTGCTTCGGGCTGATGAGGCAAATTTCACTTGAGGGTGTCGCATTAAGCAACTGCGCCCCGTCAATGAAATCACACTCAGCTTTGAACGCTTGGCTTCTGACCGTTGCACAGTCGCCATCACACACATATGCCTGCCTCTTCTCATACCCTCTGAAAGTTGGGTGACAGTGAACATTTGCTCGAAAAATTTGGTTCTGTGTTGTTTGGTGGGTGCGCGCTGGGCTGATGAGGCAAATTTCACTTGAGGGTGTCGCATCAAGCAACTGCGCCCCGTCAATGAAATCACACTCAGCTTTGAACGCTTGGCTTCTGACCATTTGCGCACCTCTAGGATCACTGCACATATCTGTGGCAATCATCCCGTCTGCACTGGCAGACCGGATGCAGTTCACGTCATTTGCAGCATCTGAACGTCTATCTATGTGCTTCCATTTTAATCATCATTTTAATCATCACAATTGGTGGCGCGCTCTGGGCTGATGATGCAATCCTTTCCTGAGGGTGTCGCATCAAGCAACTGCGCCCCGTCAATGAAATCACACTCAGCTTTGAACGCTTGGCTTCTGACCAGTCGCGTCACCTCTGGCGTTTTGCTGCTGAGATTTGCGGCAGTCACCTCGTCTGCACTGGCAGGGTTGCAGCAATCGAACGCCTTCCGTCATACGCCATCATTATATATACAGTCACGTGCTCACATCTGGCGGTATGCTTCGGGCTGATGAGACCATTCCACTTGAGGGTGTCGCATCAAGCAACTGCGCCCCGTCAATGAAATCACACTCAGCTTTGAACGCTTGGCTTCTGACCGTCGCGCCGCCACTTTCATGTTTGTTCAACCTCGCACTCCCGGCCGCTCCTGGTGCTAGGGATCAGGATGTGCGCCGCAGCTCAGCGAGCCTACTGCTGTCTGCAGTGCTCAGCTTCTCGCATTGAGTCGTGAATATTTGCTGTGAATTGTGTCAGTCTGGCTCGACCACATAGCTGGAAAATCACCTCAACACATCTTATACGCAGAGCGGGCAGGTGCCGCTGCTGATCGCGACAGATGTCGCGGCGCGCGGCCTCGACATCGACAACGTGGAGGTCGTCATCAACTACTCCTTCCCGCTGGTGAATTCACCGTCCAGCGGCTCATAGTGCTTCTAAAGTGCATTTCTAAAAAAGGTGATTCAGGCTATTGCTGCGCACGGCCTGGACATTGACAATGTGGGGGTCGTCATCAACCACTCTTTTCCGCTGGTGAGAACTTGTAATATGGTTTGCTCTTCACGCTATCGTGGTGTTTTGGTGGGTGTCGATGCATGTCACTTGGTGGGTTGCCTTTGTTGAGCATGGGGCAGCTCGCTGCTGGGGGAGGTGTGTATTGCTCATTGGGAGTGCGATGCGACGCTTGGGCTACAGGCTTCACCACGTGCATGCTTGGGGGTCTAACGCTCGCAATGCTGTCCGCAGACAACGGAGGACTACGTTCATCGCATCGGACGGACCGGGCGTGCCGGCAAGACAGGTGCGCCGCCGGCGAACCCGCTTTCAATTGCGTGTTTCGTACAGCCGCCTTCCTCCTTTCCTTTCCTTTCCTTTCCTTTAACGAATGTTGAGTCAAATTGTTTCGCACACCAGGCGCGGCGCACACATTCTTCAGCGGCGAGACAGACAAGCCGCGTGCGGGCGAGCTCATCAATGTCCTGCGGGAGGCAAAGCAGCCGGTGCCCGACGCGTTGCTGGCCTTCGGCACCACCGTCAAGAAGAAGGAGAGCAAGCTGTACGGCGCGCACTTCCGGGTGCGTGATGTGCAACATTTAGTTTCCAACACTTGTCTTACAGCATCTGATTCGCAACAGAAGTGGCGGCAGTTGCGTGGCCTGCAGTTGTGTGGCTTGCGGCGTCTCTGGCGGGGGCTAGCGCTAGCCGCCTGCCAGCTCAACACAACCAAGGGGGCGTGGCGACAGTGGCCACTCCCATGAGCTGCTCTTGGATGCGCAACAGCCTCTCCAGGCATGTCTCAAGATTCCACGACTGAAATGCCGCATCTTTCGCCGCAGGACGTGGACTTCTCGAAGAAGGCTACCAAGATGACATTCGACGACGACAGCGACTGAAGAGGCTGTGCGTTGCCCCAGTGTGCAATTTGAGTTGAGGGCGCCTGAACTGCTATTCGAACAGCGGATCGTAGAAGGCCTTCGGCCGTGATCAATATGGCACGACATGACGGGAGGTGCCACCAGATTCATGGGCTGTGCTCGAGGGACCAGCAGTGCATGCCCCAGCAGGTAGCAGTAGGCACAGTCAGCAATAATCTTGGAACTCGTTGATGAGCGTGGGAAGTCTCACATGCACGCACAAAATGAGCGCAATATTCTTCCATGCGAGAATCAACTTCTCAAGCGAGATACAGCAACGACCATGGCCGCCAGAAAACCCTGCGTTGAACCAAAGCACAGCTTTGCAGCTGCGCTTGAAGCCCCTATATGCAATGCAGCTGCATCATGACACAGCTCGTCCGACAAGCTGTTGCAGATCTGTTAGAAAACTGCTCCCCAGAAAGTGCCGCGTCACGCGCTGCTGAAACCAGCCCCGCTGCCGGCAATCACCAAATCAAGATGCGAAAACGTGCAGGCCAGATCCCATCGCCAAGGTTTCCCTGCCCGCATCCCAGCGCATCAATCAGCTTCAGACGTGCGATATTGTCATGCGCCCCAAGAACATTTTGTGCATGCATCCGACGTGAG
>JAABUL010004805.1_pt1 | contig 17587 bp, 14 predicted proteins | sample 5559151 | NCBI WGS metagenome assembly JAABUL01 (sample SAMN10711876, study PRJNA513368) | rock metagenome | isolation source: Antarctica rocks | place: Antarctica: Victoria Land, Pudding Butte sud | reverse complement strand
ACCCGCAGGCCGGGATGCGTCGGCTGCTGACGCTGATGGGGGCGGCAAGGGGCGACGTGACGGAGCTGACCGCGGCCGCGCCGGCCCAAGCGCGGGCGAGCACGATCTGGCGCGCGCTGCTGCCGGCGGCGGCGTTGCCGCAGTGGCGGGCGCCGTTCGTGCCCGATACGGACGGCTTGTCGCTGCTGCAACCGGCCGACCAGCAGGAGGAGGCGGTCGCCATCGCGCTGGCACTCCGCGACGCGCTCGAGCAGCCAGGCGCGACCGCCGCGCTGGTCACGCCGGACCGGGCGCTGGCGCTCCGGGTCGCGGCCGAGCTGGCCCGCTACGGCGTGATCGTCGACGACAGCGCCGGCGAGGCGCTGGCGGACACGCCGGCGGCGACGTTCCTGCGCCTGATCGCGCGCGCCGTGGCCGACGGGTTGGCGCCGGTCGCGTTGCTCTCGGTGCTGAAACATCCGCTGGCGGCATTCGGCACGGCGCCGGCGCAGTGCCGCCGGGCCGCGCGGCTGCTCGAGCGCCGCCTGCTGCGCGGCCCGGCGCCGCCTCCCGGGATCGCCGGGCTGCAGGCCGCGTTGGCGCGCAAGCCGGAGCAGCCCGAGGTGGCCGCCCTGATCGACCGGCTCGAGGAACGGCTCGCGCCGCTGCTTGTACTCGAAGGCGAGGCCACGCCGGCCTCGGCCCTGGCCGCCCTGATCGAGACCGCCGAGCGCGCGGCCGCGACCGAGGCCGAAGCCGGAGCGGTGCGGCTCTGGGCGCATGAGGAAGGCGAGGTGCTGGCGACCCATTTCGTCGCCCTCGGCACCGCGCTGCCGGTGCTGCCATCGCAGCCGCTCATCACGCTGCCGGGCCTGCTCGAAGCGTCGATGGAGGGGCTGGTGGTGCGCAGCCGCCGAGCTCTGCGCGGGCGCGAGGGGGCGGAGCACCCCCGCATCGCCATCCTCGGCCTGCTCGAAGCCCGGCTGCAATCGTTCGACCTGGTCGTGCTCGGCGGGCTGGCCGAAGGGGTGTGGCCCGCCGCGACCGATCCGGGACCGTGGATGAGCCGGCCGATGCGCCGCGCCGTCGGGCTCACCTCGCCGGAGGAGCGGGTCGGCCAGATGGCTCATGATTTCGCCATGCTCGCCTGTGCGGCGCCGCGCGTGGTGCTGTCCTGCCCGCGGCGGCGCGACGGGGCGCCGTCCGTGCCGGCGCGCTGGCTGGTGCGGCTGGGCGCATTCCTGCGCGGGCACGGTCTGCATCTGGGCGCCCATCCGGCCGCGCGCTGGGCCGGGCTGCTGGACCAGCCGGCCGGCGAGCCGCGCCCGGTGGCACCGCCGGCGCCGCGCCCGCCTTTGGCGCTGCGACCCCGCAAACTGTCGGTCACCGAGGTCGAGACCTGGCTGCGCGACCCGTATGCGATCTACGCCAAACGCATCCTCGGCCTGCGCGCGCTCGACCCGCTGGAGCAGAATGCGGACGCAGCCGATTACGGCACAGTGGTGCACCGGGCGGTGGCGTCGTTCATCGCCGGGCTGCCGCGCGCCTTTCCCGCGGACGCCGCCGCCCGCCTGCGGCTCGAGATGGACCGCGAACTGCACGCGCGCGCCCTGCGCCCGGCCCTGGCCGCCTGGTGGCGCCCGCGCCTGCACCGGATCGCCGACTGGGTGGCCGAGCAGGAGCGGCTGCGACGAGATCCGCTCCCGCCCGAGGAGGTCGGCACCGAGATCGAGGGGCTGTGGGCGGTGCCGGGCGCCGATTTTACCCTCTCGGGCATCGCCGACCGGGCCGAGCGCCGCGGCGGGTCGATTGCGCTGCTGGACTACAAGACCGGCACGGTGCCCGCGGCCGGCGACATCGAAAAGGGCTATGCCTCGCAGCTCCTGCTCGAGGCGGCCATGGCGGCGGATGGCGCATTCGGTCCGGACTTGGCGGGCCCTGCGGCCGAGCTGGCCTATTGGCGGCTGACCGGCGGCCTCCCGGCCGCCGAGATCCGCGAGCTGTTCAAGCGGGAGCGGGACAGCATTCCGCTCAAGGTGGCCGACACGGTCGCTTCGCTGGTGGAACTGATCGCCGCGTTCGACGACCCGGCGCTGCCTTATCTGTCGCAGCCGCATCCCGGTGCGGCGCCGCGCTTCTCCGATTATGCCCAGCTCGCGCGCGTCGCGGAGTGGGCGGTGCTCGAAGACGATGGATGATCTTCCGCAGCTGGGCGGCATGATCACCGCCCGCGGGCGCGCCATCGCCGAGCAGCTCGCGGCGTCGGACCCGTCGGTCTCGGCCTTTGTCGAGGCGTCGGCCGGGTCGGGCAAGACCAAGCTGCTGACCGACCGGATTTTGCGCCTGATGCTCGCCGGGGCAGACCCGGCCAAGATCCAGTGCCTCACCTTCACCAAGGCGGCCGCGGCGGAGATGGCGCTGCGGCTGCAGGACCGGCTCGGCCAATGGGCGGTGCTGGACGACGACGCGCTCGACCGCGAGCTGCTGGCGCTGCGTGCGCCGGCGGGCGAGGCGGCGCGGGGGAACGCGCGGGCGCTGTTCGCGCGCGTTCTGGATCTGGCAGGCGGCATGCGGATCGGCACCATCCATGCGTTCTGCCAATCCCTGCTGCGTCGCTTCCCGCTCGAGGCGAAGATCACGCCGCATTTCCGTCTGGCCGAGGACACTGATGCGCGGCTGACCATGGACCGCGCGCGCGAGAGCGTCCTGGCCGCGGCCGACCCGGCGGCGCTGCACGATCTGGCCGCCATCGCCAAGGCGGAGCAGTTCGGCCAGCTCGTGTTCACCCTCGACGGCCAGCGCGAGCGGATCGCGGCGTTGCTCGAGTTGGCGCCGGCCGAGATCGCCGGGGCGGTGCGCCGCTTGGCCGGAGCACGCGCTGAGAGCGAAGCGACGCTGCTTTCCGACGCCGTGACCTGGCCAGAGCAGGACGCGCTGCGCGAGGCGCTGCGCCTGGCGCTCGCGCATGGGAGCGAGGCGGTGCGAGCGCATGCGGCCGGCATGCTCGACCTGATGGCGCTGCCCTCGCCGCAACGGGCGGAGCGGTGGGACGACTGGGTCGAGGCGCTGCTGACGCAGAAGGGCGAGCCGCGCAAGCAGGCGGCGTTCGCCGGCAAGGCGCTCGCGGCCAAGCATCCGGAGATCTACGAGGCGGTGGCCGCCGAGCAGGCACGGGTGCTGGGGATCGAGCGGGACCGGCGCGCTGTGCGCACGGCCAGCGCGACCCTAGCGCTGCTCGATCTCGCGCTGCCGATCCTGCGCGCCTACGGACAGCGCAAGGACGATCTCGGGCTGCTGGACTATAGCGACCTGATCGGCCGCACCTCCGTGCTGCTGCGCGACCCGGGCGCGGCCTGGGTGCTCTACAAGCTGGATGGCGGCATCGACCATCTGCTGCTCGACGAGGTGCAGGACACGGCGCCGGAGCAGTGGCGGATCGCGCATCTGCTGACGGACGAGTTCTTCGCCGGGCTCGGCGCGCGGCCGGACGCGGAAGCGCCCGGGCGGACGTTCTTTGCCGTCGGCGACCCCAAGCAGAGCATCTACTCGTTCCAGGGCGCCGACCGCGACGAATTCACCCGCTCGCGCTCGGCCATGGCCTACCGCGTCGGCGGGTCGGGCGAGCGCTGGCTCAATGTCGCGCTCGACGTCTCCTTCCGCTCGACCACGCCGGTGCTGGAGCTGGTCGATGCGGTGTTCGCCGGGCCGCCGGCATCGGTCGGCGTGGTGGAGGGGACGCTCCAGCATTTTGCCGATCGGGCAGGCCATGCCGGCCGGGTCGAGCTGTGGCCGCTCGCGCCGGTGCCGGAGCCGCCGCAGACGCGGCCCTGGACGGTGCCGCCGAGGAACCTCGGCCTGGGCTCGGCGCCGCAGATGCTGGCCGAGGCGGTCGCCGGCTGGATTGCCGAGGCGATCGAGCGGGGCGAGCCGTTGCCCAGCCGCGGCCGGGCGTTGGCGGCGGGCGACGTGTTGGTGCTGGTGCGGCGGCGGACCGATTTCGCGCGCAACGTGGTGCGGGCGCTCAAGGCGCGCGGCGTGCCTGTGGCCGGGCTGGACCGGCTGGTGCTGACCGAGCAGGCGGCGGTGCAGGACGTGCTGGCGGCGTGCGACGCGGTGCTGCTGCCCGGCGACGACCTCGCGGTCGGCTGCGTGCTGACCAGCCCGTTGGGCGGCTTGTCGCAGGACAGCTTGATGGACCTAGCCGTCGAGCGCGGCTCGACGCTGTGGGACGCGCTGCGGACGCGGGCGGCGGAGCGGCCGGACTGGACCGCGGCCTGGTCGTTTCTCTCGTCGCTGGCGGCCCGGGCCGACCATGTCACTCCGCACGCATTGTTGGCCGAGGCGCTCGGGCGGCTCGGCGGCCGGGCCCGGCTGCTGGCGCGGCTCGGGCCGGAGGCGGCCGAGCCGCTCGACGAACTGCTCGGGGCGGCGCTGGACTACACAGCGCTGCACCCGCCCTCGCTGCAGGGCTTCGTGCATTGGCTGCGCCGCTCGGGGGCGACGATCAAGCGCGAGGCGGGCGGCGCCGGCGGCGCGGTGCGGGTCATGACCGTGCATGGCGCCAAGGGGTTGCAGGCGCCGCTGGTCATCCTGCCCGACACGACGGCGCTGCCGCCGGAGGACGAACCGTTCACCTGGGCCGACGATGCCGAGACCGGGGCGGCGATCCCGCTCTGGTCGCCGCGGAAGGAGTTCCGCTGCGAGGCGGTCGACCGGATGCGCGCGGCCGACCGGGCGCGGCAGATGCAGGAATACAACCGGTTGCTCTACGTCGGGCTCACGCGGGCCGAGGATCGGCTGATCGTCTGCGGCTGGCAGACCCGCCGCGGCGTGCCGGACGAGAGCTGGTACAAGCTGGTCGCCAAAGGCTTCGCCACGCTCGGCGCGCGGTCCGAGCCGGGACCCGGCGGCGAACCCATGCAGGTGGTCGAATGTCCGCAAACCCGCCCGCCTGCGGCCTCCGGCTCGGAGCAGGCCGAGGCGCCGGTCCCGCTGCCGGGTTGGGCCGGGCGGCCCGGCGCCTGGCAGCCGGCCCCTCCCCCGCCGGAGCGGCTCCGCCCGATCCCGCTGGTCCCGAGCCGGCCCGACGACGTGACGCTCGGCCCGGTGCCGCATGCGATCTCGCCGCGCCCGCTCTCCGCGCAGGGCGGCTCGCTCGACCGGTTCCGCCGGGGGACGCTGGTGCACGAATTGCTGCAGCATCTCCCAGCGGTCGAACCCACGCACTGGGACAGCGCGGCGCGCGCTTATCTGGACCGGCGCGACGCCGAGGATGCCGGCCGGCTCGCCGAGGAGACTCTGGCGGTGCTGCGGCACCCGGACCTCGCCGCCCTGTTCGGCCCCCACTCGCGCGCCGAGCAGCCGATCACCGGCCTGGTCGGCCGCTCCGTCATCACCGGCAAGGTCGACCGGCTCGCGGTGCTGCCGGGCGTGGTGCTGCTCGCGGACTACAAGACCGGGCGGGATGCGCCGGCCGACGTCGCGGCGACGCCGGTGCTCTATTTGCGCCAGCTCGCCTCATACCGGGCGGTGCTGCAGGCGATCTACCCCGACCGGGAGGTCCGCTGCCTGCTGGTCTGGACCCACGGCCCGACGATCGCGCATCTGCCGCCGATGCTGCTGGACGCGCATGCGCCGGGAGCATGGGGCCCCGCTTGACCGGCCTCGACCGGGGACCCACCTTCGACATACGAAACAGGAGTTGCGATCATGGGCCAAAACACCGTCGCCGTGGATGACGACAGCTTCAAGACGCAGGTGCTGGAGTCGAAAGAGCCGGTGCTGGTCGATTTCTGGGCTGAGTGGTGCGGCCCCTGCAAGATGATCGCGCCGGCGCTGGAAGAGATCGCGGCCGAGTTCAAGGGCCGGGTCACGGTCGCCAAGGTCAACATCGACGACAATCCGATGTCGCCCAACACCTATGGCGTGCGCGGCATTCCGACCATGATCCTGTTTAAGGACGGCAAGCCAGTCGCGACCAAGGTCGGTGCGGCGCCGAAGAGCGAGCTGAAGAACTGGGTCTCGAACGCGCTCTAACGGGCGAAGCCGCCCCTCTCCGTGGCGGAGAGGGGCGGAGTTACTCAGGCGGCCTGGGAAAGCAGCAGCTTCTGCGCAACCACCGCCTCAGCGATCTGCACGGCATTCAGGGCCGCGCCCTTGCGTAGGTTGTCGGACACACACCAGAACTGCAGCCCGTGCTCGACCGTCGGATCTTTGCGGATCCGGCTGATGTAGGTCGCGTCCTCGCCGACGCAGTCGATCGGCGTGGTGTAGCCGCCATCCTCTCGCGTATCCTGGACGACGATCCCCGGCGCGTCTCGGAAGACCGCGCGGGCTTCGGCGACCGTGACCGGGCGCTCGAACTCGACCGTGATCGCCTCGCTGTGGCCGATGAACACCGGCACGCGGACGCAGGTTGCCGCGACCTTGATGTCGGCGTCGAGGATCTTCTTGGTCTCGACCACCATCTTCCACTCTTCCTTGGTCGACCCGTCATCCATGAACGAGTCGATATGGGGAATGACGTTGAAGGCGATCGGCTTGGTGAATTCCTGCGGCGTCATCGGGTCGTTGACGTGCAGCGCGCGGGACTGCGACCAGAGCTCGTCCATTCCTTCTTTGCCGGCGCCGGAGACGGATTGATACGTCGCCACAACTACGCGCTTGACCTTGAAGCGATCGTGCAACGGCTTCAGCGCCAGCACCATCTGGATGGTCGAGCAGTTCGGGTTGGCGATGATGCCGCGGCGGATGCGGGACAGCGCCTGCGGGTTCACCTCCGGCACCACCAGCGGCACGTCCGGTTCCATGCGGAAATGGCTGGTGTTGTCGATGACGAGGCAGCCGGCCTTGGCCGCACGCGGCGCGTGCACGGCGGAGATGGCGGCGCCCGGGCTGAACAGGGCGATATCCCAGCCGGTGAAGTCGAACGTCTCGAGGTTCTTGACCTTCAGCACCTTCTTCTCGCCGAAGCTCACTTCCTGGCCGGTCGAGCGCGCCGAGGCGACGGCGGCGATGTCGGCGATCGGGAAGTTCCGCTCGGCCAAAGTCTTCAGCATCTCGCGTCCCACCGCTCCGGTGGCGCCGACGACTGCGACCCTGTATGCCATGGTTCCTGCTCCGCTCGCGATGCGAACATTCACCTAATGCTGCGCCGCACCCAGGGCAAGCGCGGTTTTAGCCGCCCAGATAGGCGCGCACGATGGCCGGGTCTGCAGCGATGTCGGCGGCCGGGCCGGAGAGCACGATGCGCCCGGTCTCCAGCACATAGGCGTGGTCGGCCACCTCGAGCGCGGCGGAGGCGTTCTGCTCGACCAGTAGGATCGTGGTGCCTTCCCGTTTAAGGGCGGCGATGATCTCGAAGATCTCGTCCACGAACAGCGGCGCCAACCCCATGCTCGGCTCGTCGAGCAGCAGCAGCTTCGGGCTTCCCATCAGCGCGCGGCCGATCGCCAGCATCTGCTGCTCGCCCCCCGACAGCGAGCCGGCGAATTGCGCCAGGCGCTCGCGCAGACGGGGGAAGCGGGCGAGCACGCGCTCCTGCCGCCGGGCGATCTCGGCGCGCTCGGGCACCAGGTAGGCACCGATCTGCAGATTCTCGGCCACGGTCAGCTCGGCAAAGCACTGCCGCCCCTCCGGCACCTGCAGCAGCCCGGCCGCCGCGACCCGGTAGGCGGGCCAGCCGACGATGTCTTGCCCGGCTAGGCGGATTTGCCCCGAGCGCGGGCGCACCAGTCCGGAAATTGCGCGCATGACCGTGGTCTTGCCCGCGCCATTGGCGCCGATCAGCGAGACGATGCCGCCCTCGGGCACGGCAAGGCTGATGCCGCGCACGGCGTCAGTGCGGCCGTAGCGGACGACGAGGTCGGCGATCTCGAGTCCGCTCATCCGGCGCCGCGCACGCCCACGCGGGCGCCTGCGGCGAGGCGGGCGGCAACCTTGTGGCCCAGATAGGCCTCGATGACAGCCGGGTCCTGCCGCGCCTCGGCCGCCGGGCCGTCGAAGATGCGGCGGCCGAAATTCAGCACGGTGACGCTGTCGGAGATGTCCATCACGAAGCCCATGTCGTGCTCGACGAGCAATACGGTGGTGCGGCCGTCGCGCAGGCGGCGGATCAGGGTGGCCAGCGCCTCGGTCTCGGCCGGGTTCATGCCGGCGGCGGGCTCGTCGAGCAGCAGCAGGCGGGGTTCGGGTGCGATCGCGCGGGCGATCTCGAGGCGGCGCTGATCGCCATAGGAGAGGGCGGCGGCGCGCAGCTCGGCCTTGTCGGCGAGCCCGACGAAATCGAGCGCCGCGCGCGCCCGCTCGACTGCCCGGCGCTCCTCGGACCGCGCCGCCGGCAGCCGCAGCAGCACGCCCACGAGCCCTGCGCTGGTGCGCGTATGCAGCCCGGTCAACACGTTCTCCAGCACGGTCATGGACGCGAACACGCGGATATTCTGGAACGTGCGCGCCAGTCCCAGCGCGGCGCGCTGCTCGGGGCGGAGATGGGTGATGTCGCTGTCGCCGAGCCGGATCGTGCCCGAGGTCGGCGGGATCAGGCCGGAGATGAGGTTGAACAGCGTGGTCTTGCCGGCGCCGTTCGGGCCGATGACGGCATGCACGCCGCCGGCGGCGACGGCAAGGCTGACCCCATCCACCGCCACAAGCCCGGCGAAGCGCCGCGTCAGCCCATCGAGATGCAGCAGCGCGCTCATGCCGAGCGCCGCTTCATGCGCACCGCGAGCAGCCCGTTCGGCAGAAACAGCACGGCGACGACGATGATCAGCCCGTTCAGCACCGAGCGGAAATTACTGACGTCGCGCAGCAGTTCGGGCAGCAGGGTCAGTACCCAGGCACCGAGCACGGGCGCCAACGGATTGCCGATGCCGCCGAGCAGGGCATAGGAGAGGATGGTGACCGCCGGCTCGAATCCGTATTCGTTGGGGCCGATAAAGCTGCTGACATGGGCGGACAGGCATCCGGCCAGCCCGGCCAGTGCGGCCGACGCGACCAGGACGCCCATTTTGTAGCGCGCCACCGGCACGCCCATGACCGAGGCCGCGGTCTCGTCCTCCCGCATCGCCTCCATCGCCCGGCCGATCCGGCTGCGCCCGACCAGCCACAGCGCCAGCACCGCGAGCGCGAGCAGGCCGTAGATCATCCAGGTCTCGGCCCGGTCTGGAATGCCGGACAGGCCGAGCGCGCCGCCGAACAGGTCCACATTGAGGTAGACCGCGCGCAGCACCTCGCCGAGCCCGATCGTGGCAATGGCGAGATAGACGCCGGAAAGCCGCAAGGTTGGGCCGCCCACGGCCAGCGCGAACAGCACCGGCGCGATCACCGAGAGCGGCAGCACCACGCCGAACGGCAGGCCGAGCTTGAGGGTCATCAGGGCGGAGGAGTAGGCGCCGAGCCCCATGAACGCCGCCTGCCCGAGCGAAAGCTGCCCGGCAGCCAGCACGACATACATCGAGAGCGCGAGCAGCCCGTTCACGCCGAGCGCATAGACCAGGTTCTGGTAGGTCCAGAGGAAATCGTCGAGCCAGGTGGGCATCTAAAGCACTTTCCGACCGAACGGAATCGTCCGGTCGGGAGTAGTGCTCACCAAAACAAAGGCTTGAGCAGGTTCCGTGAGCGCCAGCGAACGGAACATGCTCTAGGCGCGCCGAATGACTGCGCGGCCGAACAGGCCGGAGGGCCGCGTCCACAGTACGACGACTAAGATCAAAAACGCGACGGCCTCCTTCAGGCTCGACGCCAGGTAGCCCGCCGTCATCACCTCGATGATCCCGAGCGCGAGCCCGGCCAAGAGCGCGCCCCTGATGTCGCCGAGCCCGCCGACGATGATGACGACGAAGCCGCGCAGCATCATCGTCTCGCCCATGTAGGGCTGGATGGCGTTGAAGTTCAGGCCGATCAGCACCCCGCCGGCCCCGGCCAGGGCGCCCGACAGGAACGAGACGATCGCCGCGGCCCGGCCGGTGTTGATGCCCATGAGCTGCGCCGCATCGGGCTTCTCCGCCATGGCGCGGATGGCCAGCCCCAGACGCGTGCCGCGCAGCAGGCCGATCAGCGCCGCGACCAGGACCGCCGTGGCACCCAGGATCAGCAGTTGCGCCGCCGTGACCCGGACGTCGCCGAAGTGGAACGCCTCGGCGGAGATCGCCTCCGGCGGCAGGCGGCGGATATCGGGGCCGAGCCAGGCGGTCAGCGCCGCGTAGAGCGCGAGCACGCCGCCGAGGGTCACCATCAGCGACGAAAGTTCGGGCGCCCCGATCCGCCGCAAGCGCGACAGCAGCAGCCAGTCCAGCACCACGGCGATCGCGCCCGCGCCGATGGCGGCCAGCGGCAACGCGGCCCAGATCGGCAGGCCCGCCGCCCGGGTGAGCCAGAGCGCGATCAGGGCCCCGGCCGAGAAGTAGAACCCATAGGTGAGATTGATCACCCGCAACACGCCGAACATGAGCGTGAAGCCGAGGGCGAACAAAGCATAGGTGGCGCCAAGCAGGACGCCGTTGACGAGCTGCTGGGCGAACATGCGGGCGCGCTATAGGCGGGAACCCTGCGCGCGTCCAGCGCCGCCCGCCGGCTACTTCGGCGTGGCCACGAACTTTCCGCCCTGCATCATCAGCACGACGACGCCCTCGGTGCTGCCGGGGTCGCGGTGGTCGGTGAAGGTGAACGGGCCCATCACGCCGTCGTATTTGGTGGCGAGGAGGGCTTGGTGGAGCTTGTCGTTCTCGGTGCCGCCGGCCCGGTCGAGTGCGGCGGCGACGATGTGCATGGTGTCGTAGGCCTGGGCGGCGAACTGGTCCGGGGGGCGGCTGTATTTGGCTTCGAACTTGGCAACGAAGGCCTTGTTGGCCGGGTCGTCCTTGCCGATGAACCAGGGGCTGCCGACGATCAGGCCGTCGGCGGCCGGACCGGCGATCTCGCCGAGCTTGGGCGAGTTGCTGCCGTTGCCGCCGATGAACAGCGTGTCCTTGCCGAAGCCGAGCTGGCGGGCCTGCAGCAGCACGCCGGCGACCGGCTCGACGAGGGCGGAGATGCCCACCGCGTCGGGCTTGAGACCCTTGATCTTGGTGAGCTGGGCCGAGAAATCGGTGTCCTTGCTGCCGAAGCTCTCGATGGTGACGATATTGAAGCCGGCCTTTTCGGCGGCGGCCTTCATGGTGTCGAAGCCGGATTTGCTGAAGGCGTCGTCGTTGGCGTACATCAGCGCCAGCGTCTTGGTGCCGCGCGACTTGGCGTAGGCGAGCGTCACCGGGATCACCTCGCTTTCCGGCAGGCTGGTGCGGAACACCCAGGGGCCGATATCGGTGATGCCCACGGCGGTGGTCGAGGTGCCGATGATCGGGACCTTGCGCTCGTTGGCGACCGGGCCGGCGGCGAACATCTCGTTCGACAGCGTCGGGCCGATGATCAGGGCGACCTTGTCGCGGCCGATCAGCTTGCGGGCGGCGTTGATGGCCTGGTCCTTGCTGCCGGCGCTGTCCTCGACCGTAAGCGCGATCTTGCGTCCGCCGAGCACGCCCTTGGCGTTGACCTCGTCGAGCGCCAGCTCGAGCCCGGCGCGGATGGCGATGCCGTAGGCCGCGTTCGGGCCAGTCAGGATCTCGATGGCGCCGATCGGAACCGCGCCGCCTTGGGCAAACGCGGACGGCGCCAGCGCCATGAGGGACGCGGCCAGCAGCAGGGTTCGACGGTTCATCTTCATTCCTCCAGTTGGACAGAGGCTAGCCGACTCGCCCGCGCTTCGCCAGATTGCCGCCCCATGACCCGGCTTTGCGTTGCGACCTGGAACATCAACTCGCTCCGTCTGCGGCACAAGCTGCTCGACAAGCTGCGCGAGGCGCTCGATCCCGACGTGATCTGCCTGCAGGAGACCAAGGTGCCGGACGAGCTGTTTCCGGACGGGGTGCCCGGGGAACTCGGCTATCCCCATGTCGTCCGCCGCGGCATGAAGGGCTACAACGGCGTCGCCATCCTGTCGCGCCTGCCGCTGGTCGCCCATGACGAGGCACCCGACTGGTGCGAGCGCGGCGACTGCCGGCATGCGGCGGCGACGCTGCAGACGCCGAGCGGGCCGATCGACCTGCATGATTTCTACGTGCCGGCCGGCGGCGACGTGCCGGACCCCGGGGTGAACCCGAAATTCGCGCACAAGCTGACCTTCGTGAGCGAGGCGACCAATTGGTTCGCCGCCCGCCGGGTCGAGCGCAGCATCCTGGTCGGCGACCTCAACATCGCCCCGCTCGAGCACGACGTCTGGAGCCACAAGCAGCTGCTCACCGTGGTGAGCCATACGCCGGTCGAGGTCGAGCATCTCGGCGCTTGGCTGCGCGCGGGCTTTGCCGACGCGGTGCGGCATTTCGTGCCGGCGGACGAGAAGCTCTACACGTGGTGGTCGTATCGCAACCAGGATTGGCGGCGCAGCAACCGCGGCCGCCGCCTCGACCACATCTGGGTCACGCCCGACCTGGTGCCGCGGCTACGACGGCACGAGGTGCTGGTCGACGCCCGCGATTGGGAGCGCGGCTCCGACCACGTGCCGGTCTCGATCGAGCTGGACGTTTAGACGGGGTCCCAGCTGAACACGTCGCCGCTGCGGTCCATCCCGACCAGGCTCGAGCGGAGCGCCGGGGCGGCGTGCTCGGCGATGGTGGACGGCGTCCAGCCCTCGGCGCGGTGCACGCTGCGCAGCGGGCGGCTCTGGCCCATCAGGAAAATCTCGTTGTAGCGGGTGGCGAAAATCTGGCCGGTGATGCCGTGCGCGGCGTCCGACGCGAGATAAACGGCCATCGGGGCGTTCTTGTCCGGCGTCATCTGCTGCAGCTTGGCCACGCGGGCCTGCTGCTCCGGGGTCTCGGCCGGGATCGAGCTGGTCATGCGACTCCAGGCGAACGGCGCGATGCAGTTGCTGCGGATTTTGTAGCGGCCCATGTCGAACGCGATGGATTTGGACAACGCGGCGATGCCGAGCTTGGCGGCCGAATAGTTCGCCTGGCCGAAATTGCCGATCAGCCCGGACGTGCTGGTCATGTGCACATAGGCGCCGCTCTCCTGCGCGCGGAACAGCGGGGCGGCGGCGCGGCTGACGAAGAAGCTGCCGTTCAGGTGCACGTTGATGACGTCGAGCCAGTCCTGCGGCGACATCTTGTGGAAGATCACATCGCGCAGAATGCCGGCATTGTTGACGACGATGTCGACCCGGCCGAACGCATCCATCGCCGCCTGCACGATGCGTTGCGCCGACGCCCAGTCGGCGACGCTGTCGCGATTGGTCACGGCCCGGCCGCCGCGCTGGTCGATGATTTGCTTCGTCTGCTCGCCCGGCGTGTCCGACAGGCCCTCTCCAGCCAGCGACGCGCCGATATCGTTGACCACGATCGCCGCCCCCTCGAGCGCCATGGCGATCGCCACCTCGCGCCCGATCCCGCCGCCCGCGCCGGTCACCACGGCCACCTTGCCCTCAAGCATCATCCGATCAGGCCTTCTGCATCAATGGATTGCGCAACACGCCAATTGCGGGGGCGGCCCGGCGACGTCGGGCTGCTCTCAGTTCTGCATGCCCCATCGCCGCACGGTCCGGGCCTCGACGGTGCGAAAGACAAGGTTCTCGACCGCCAAGCCGATTAAAATCACCGTGAGCAGCCCGGCGAAGACGCTGGGAATTTCAAGCTGGTTCTTGTTCTCGAAGATGAACCAGCCGAGGCCGCCGGCGCCGGAGGACACGCCGAACACCAGCTCGGCGGCGATCAGCGTGCGCCAGGCGAACGCCCAGCCGACCTTCAATCCGGTCAGGATGCTGGGGAACGCCGCCGGGATCAGGATCGCCCGCACGTAGCGGAAGCCACGCAGGCCGTAGTTGCGCCCGACCATGCGCAACGTGGCCGAGACGCCACGGAAGCCGGCATGGGTGTTGAGCGCCACCACCCAAAGCACGGAATGGATCAGCACGAAGACCAGGCTGCCATTGCCGAGGCCGAACCAGAGCAGCGCCAAGGGCAGCAGGGCGATGGCGGGCAGCGGGTTGAACATCGATGTCAGCGTCTCGAGCAGGTCGTTGCCGAGCCGCGTGTTGATCGCTGCCACCGAGAGCAGCATCGCCAGGCTGACGCCGATCGCATAGCCCATCAGCAACACCTTGATCGACACCCAGGCCCGGGCCGGCAGCACGCCGTTGCGGAGGTTGTCGAGCAGCGCCTGGATGGTCTGGACGAAGGTCGGGAACAGCAGGTCGTTGTCGAGCAGGGTGGCATAGACCTGCCAGATCACCGCGAGCAGGACGATCACGCTGGTCTTGCGCACCCAGCCCTGGTTCCAGACGCGTTCCCAGGCCGGGATCGGACGCTCGACCTGATCAACGCCGGAGAACGCGGCGACCGCATATTCGCGGTTGGGGCGGTGCTGGCTCATGCGAACAACATGTCGTGGATGCGTTGCTCGAGGCCGAGCAGCTCGGCCGGGTCCGGGTTCTCGCGCGGCAGGCTGTCGAGTTCGGCGCGGACCTGGCCGGGATGGGGCGAGAGCAGCAGGATGCGGTTGCCGATTTTGATTGCCTCGTTGATGGAATGGGTGACGAACAGGACGGTGAACTGGATATCGTCCCAGAGCCGGAGCAGCTCGTCCTGCATGGTGCGCCGGGTGAGCGCGTCGAGGGCGGCGAACGGTTCGTCCATGAGGAGGATCTCCGGCTCCATGGCCATGCCGCGGGCGATGGCGACGCGCTGCTTCATGCCGCCTGACAGAGTATGCGGGTGCGCGTCGGCAAACGCGGTCAGGCCCACTTTCTCGATATAGTAGCTGGCGCGCTCGCGGGCCTGCGGTTTCGGCACGCGCTTGGTGGCCAGGAGCGGGAACATGATGTTCTCGCGCACCGTCTTCCACGGCAGAAGCTGGTCGAACTCCTGGAACACCATCATCCGGTCCGGACCGGGCTCGCGGATGCGGCGCCCGCGCAAGTGGAACTCGCCCTCGACCGGCTCGAGGTAGCCGGCGACAGCCTTGAGCAGCGAGGATTTGCCGCAGCCGGACGGGCCGAGCAGCACGAAACGGTCGCCAGGATGGACGGCGAAGCTGACCCGGTGCGTCGCGGTGACGATCCGCTTGGACGTCTTGTATTGCAGCGTGACTCCACGCACGTCGAGCAAGGGTTGAGCAGGCTCGGACATGACGCTCCCACGATCGGCTTTGCCCCGATAAAGCCCATGAACACGGTCCCTGTCCACTGCGGCCGGGTCCGGCTACAATGTCACGCAATGAAACTGGGGGGACGCGCATGCTGCGCATTTTGACCGTGCTGGCCTTGCTCGTGCCCGCGCTGGCCCGGGCGGACGTGACCGAGATCCGGATCACCAAGCAGCCGGGCATCATCTACCTGGCGCCGATCGTCATGGAGCAGCAGAAGCTGATCGAGCGTGAGGCCGCAAAGCTGGGCCTTGCGGACTTGAAGACGAAATGGGTGACGTTCGGTGGCGGTGGGGCGGCGACGGATGCGTTGCTCTCGGGCAACGTCGACATCGTCACCACCGGGGCGAGCAACATGCTGCTGCTATGGGACCGGACCCGCGGCGCGGTGAAGGGGCTGGCCGGGTCGTCGTCCACGCCGATGTGGTTCATCAGCAACAATCCTGAGGTGAAGTCCTTGCGGGACTTGCAGCCGACCGACAAGATCGCGGTGCCGACAGTCAAGATCAGCAGCCAGGCGATCCTCCTGCAGATCGCCGCTCGGGCGCTCTATGGGGACACGCAATTCGACCATTTCGACTCCATGACGGTGACGCTCGGACATCCCGATGCGCAGGCGGCGCTGACCGGCGGGCGCGGCGGCGGACTGACAGGGCATTTCTCGGGCGCGCCGTATCAGGCGGCCGAAGCCAAGGCGCCAGGATTGCATGTGGTCACGACTTCGGAGGAGATCCTGGGCGCGCCGTTCAGCAATGCGGTCTACTTCACGACGACCAAGTTCCACGACGGCAATCCGCTCGCAATCAAGGCGTTCATGGCGGCCGCCGCGGCGGCGTCGGACTACATCGCGGCGCATCCGCGCGAGGCGTGCGAGCTATACCTCGCCGCCACCGGGGAGAAGACCACGCTCGACGTGCTGCTCTCGCAGATCGGCGACCCGGCCCGCACCTACTCGACCGCCCCGTTCGGCATGATGCGGGTCGCCAGCCACATGGCGGACATTAAGGTGCTGAAGACGCGGCCGTCGAGCTGGCAGGAGTTCTTCTTCCCCGAAGCAGCCGGACTGGCAGGGAACTGACCGGGAGTAGAGCGAGCATTACTTCCGATCGGGTGGCTCCACCCGATCGGAAAAATGCTCTACCGCATCATCCTGCGTTGCAGGCTGCGGAGCTCGCCGAGGTTGCGGCGCAGGATCTCGGCGCCCTCATTGGCGAGCGCGATGATGCGCGGGTTCATGCCGGGCGTGCCGCTCATCGCCTCCTGGCGGTTGATGATTTCTTGATAAGTAGCGATCTGGTCGTCGAGGAAGGTGCGGTCGAAATCGAGCCCCTGCTGCAACCGCATGTGGGTCAGGCGGATGCGCAGGTCGCTGCGAAGTTGGCGTGGCGGGGTGATGCCGGCTTCCAGCAGGATCGGTTGCAGCTTGGCGTCGAACGCATTCGCGTCGGCCAGCAGCTTGGCCGCGAGCGCCCGCACCTCCGGCGAGCGGGCCTGGGTCTCGGCGGCCGTGCACTCCTCGCGGTCAAACTCGATGATGTTCTGGGCATTGGTGACAAAGTCGAGATCGCTCGGGTTCATGTCACCGCGCGATGAGCTGGAGGTCGCCGTGGTCTGACAGGCGGCCAGGACGGAAGCGGGCAGGATCATCGCGAGGGCGGCGCGTCGGTTCATTTCGAACATGATGGTTCCCGCTGTGTGGGATCAGAAGATATACAGCGTGCGGAGCACGAGACCGAATTGCTGCTTGAAGCCGCCGCCGCGGGCGATGTCGTGGTTGCCCTCCAGCAATAACTGGAATTGCGGCGAAAGGAACATCGAGGCGGCTGCGCGCAGGCGATGTTCGCGCGAGGCGCCGGTATTGGTGTGGCCGCGGCCGCCGAGCTGGATCGGGTTGTCGAAATAGCTCTCGCCGCCGAAGAACCCTTCATAGCCGATCGAGGTGGAGAAGGCCCTCGTCCAGGCCCAATTCAGCCAGAGCTGGGCGCGCAGGTCGCTGTTCTTGTGGTTGCGGACGCTGAGCGGGATGGTGGGCTGGATCGGCCCGGTCGTATCGCCGAAGAACCGGACGTCGAGCGAGGCATCGTAGGAGAAATTGGGGCCGATGCCCTGGTCCCAGCCGATCTGCAGGTCGCCTGTCCAGCCCTGCCAGCCGCTCAAGCTGCTGGCCAGGTTGAGCGACTGGCGCTTGTCGTAGCTCCCGACCGGTGGATACAGGAAGCCCGCGACGACGAGGTATTGGTTCAGCGCCGGATTGGCGTAGGGCCAGATGAAGGCCGAGAGCGCGGTATTGGCGGCGCCGAACGTGCTGCCGAGACTGCTGCCGCCGACGCGCCCCCCTGATTCGGAGCCGAACAATTGCAGGATCTGCACGCCGGCCGGCATATTACCGACATTCTGGTAATGAACGAAGCGTTCGAGACCGAGATTGACGTCGAGA
>JAABUL010004804.1_pt1 | contig 17596 bp, 28 predicted proteins | sample 5559151 | NCBI WGS metagenome assembly JAABUL01 (sample SAMN10711876, study PRJNA513368) | rock metagenome | isolation source: Antarctica rocks | place: Antarctica: Victoria Land, Pudding Butte sud | reverse complement strand
TTGTTTTGTGTGCCCCCCCCCCCCCCCCCCCCCCCCCGCGCGCGCGCATGCCGCAGTCCAAAGGCGGCTTCCCTGCCTCCGCGGGACGATGGCAATGAGTTGCTTCCGATCGCTAGTATCGCAAACCGCAGGTGACAAGGTCAAGGACGTGGAGATTCCGGATGCGGACCTGGAGATCACGACTATGCGGTCCGGTGGCGCCGGCGGCCAGAATGTGAACAAGGTGGAGACGGGGGTGCGGGTGCGCCACATCCCCACCGACATCGCCATCAAGTGCACGCGCGAGCGCAGCCAGGCCGCCAACAAGACCATAGCCCTGGAGCTTTTGAAGGTGCGGAGGCCAGCACAGTCTGGAGGCTGAAAAGTTTGCTGGAAATGACCTGGATTGCACCAATATCAATGCGCCATCAAGCGCGGCCGCGAGCACAGCCAACAGGACCATCGCGCTGGAGCTGCTCAAGGTATGAAAAACCGTCGCTTGTGGCAAAGAGGAGGACAGTACGTCTGTTTCTCTTTATGTTGCGAGTGTCTGCGGCGCCATGAAAGCTGCAAACACGCGCGCAGTGGCGCCACGTTTTCAGCCTTGTCGGCCTGTAGTGCGCCTGTACCGGCTCGCCCCAACAGCAGCGCGCCCGCAGATGCCGGCTGGCAGCTTGCTCTGCCGGCAGCACTGCACGCCCGTCACCTGGGCGGATCTGGCTGGCAGAGTGGAGAGCTGCGCTGGCAGAGAAGGCTGACGCTGACATTGGGTCAGGTGCCTGGGGGTTCTGTTTCCAGAATCCGATGAATGTGTGCCGCTGCAGGCCAAGCTGGTGGTCATCGCACAGGAGCAGCGGGCAGCAGAGATCCGGGAAATCCGCGGCGACATCGTCAAGGTGGGCACCATGTCATTTCTGAGAAAATAGAATGGGTCCAAGCAGCGATTGGTCCCCGCTAGATTCAGCTGCCCCCGAATGAGCCCTGCAATCGCAGCTTCTTACTTGCCATTCTGCTGCCCCGCGGCAGCCGTGCCGCCTGCAGCGATTTGCTCACTAATTACCGCGCACTTAGCAATCGCACGTCCCGGGCGGCTAACTCCGCAACGAACTTTGCCGGTGACCAGCAGGGTGTCTCCCTTCACTACCTCGGTCATAGAGGGTGCCTTTCAGCCAAATCAGTCGACACCGGAAAGCAGGCGGTGTCGAGATTCGAATGCTCACTTCCCTGGTGGCCGGCATGGGTGACTGGAACCCACAAGCTGGCGACGGCAGATCCGAATTAAACCGGATGACCGAAAAGTTTGTGTCCTGCAGCGTGCCGTGTGCGAGCCTCCATTTTGTCACTGCTTCCAACTGCCTGGCTGCAAACAGGCGGAGTGGGGGCGGCAGATCCGGAACTACGTTTTCCATCCCTACAAGATGGTGAAGGACCTGCGCTCGGGGCACGAGACCAGCAACACCGGCGCCGTGATGGACGGCGCCTTGGACCCCTTCATGCAGGTATTCAAGCCTGATCCAACACCCAGAATGCATGAAAGGTGTCCCGGACCCCTTCTGAAGGCAGTGCATGCCAGGCAGCTTGATGTATCAGCGGCATCCGTGCCAAGTCAGGCAGAGACGTGGTACATTGAGGGGCACCTGCGCAGGAGGCCGGCCGCACCGGCAGCCAATGCCGCTCTATGCAGGCTGCAGCCTGGCAAGGGACGGTGCTTGTGTCTGTTTCGCCTACCCACTGGCAGCTCACTGCGCGACCTTTGCGCGCAGGCATATCTACAGCACAAGGCAGGCGGCGATGGCGGCACTGTGGCGGCCGCTTGATGGTTCCAGTCAGCACCAGTGCCCCCCGGACATCAGCGTCTGAACTTCGCCGCGACGATCTTCATGATCCCAGCGTCAGTGCAGATACTTGATAGAAGACATCGGGCAGGCTAATATGTGGTACCTGGTTTCCAACAGCAGATAACTCGATAGCCACTCCTTTGTGTTTACAAAACAGTGTGGTCAATTTTACGAAATTCATGCAGTAGAACCTAGCGCACATGAACGTCAAGTCAGTGCCTACCTCTGGACATAGAATGCCCACAACGACGGTAGGAAACCACAGCAACTATATCAAGGGAAAAGGCAACCCCTGCGCGAGCCCTGCGGATGAATGGGGCACCCAGCCGAGCACTCCTGCAGCACTTGTTCTGGCAGCATGCTCTGCCCACACTCTGACAATTGTCCAACTTCTTCTTGGTTCGACAACAGCGGGGACATGCCGGCAGCCGACCCCCCATGTCACAGACGGGCAGTTTTCAGCATTTGCAGCAACCAGCGCGTTCCTTCTTCACTGTCTATCGTCAGGCTTGCAGGGTGGTCGCTGCGGCCCGCTCCCGCTGCGCAGGCGTGTGCTGATTCACTTCATGTGGCCACGGGTTCGGGGGCGTCCGAGCCCGCACCGTTGGTGTTCTGCATCTCCGGCGACACCGGCACCTGTGCGACCTGCATCTGCACCTGCGCAGCACGACCATGACGCCCTCGTCATGCAACGTAAGCTTTCATCATCGAGCGAAGAAGGTTTCGGCGCCTGCGGCGACGCCGGCACCTGTCCGACCAGCATCTGCACCTGCGCAACATGAACCGATATCGTCCCTACGTACGTGCGCTCCCATGGTCCAGCAGAGCAGGACATGGTCCAGCAGAACAGGTAATGCCAGGTGACTGATGGCGACTGAGTAGCAGCGTGGATTGGTCCAACTGACTCTGGTCCAGAGGACAGTAGGGCGAGTCTTGTTTGGTGAGCCAATTCTTGCACGGCCATGTGTTACACGGCATCAGTTCAACGTGTATCAAATTACCACCGAGTTACCTATGAACAGAAGGAAACACCGAACAACTCTGTAAAGCGTCGAAAGCATTCGCATGCACTGATTTCACGTGCACCAGATGTCCTCCCAGAAATAGGCGGTGATGCCCTTGAAGAAGCCGTCCAGGATATTCTTCAATCATATCCTGGTTAGATATTGCCAGATCTAATGGCAAATAATGCAGATATTGCAGCGCCATCCCATGCCTTCGAGTTACAAATCGATACAGGTTTCATCCACTCAGTCAGTTCATTGCTGCGCACCTGCGGGCCAAGCGCCTCGTGGTTGAGGTCGGTCAACGGTGCTGCAGCACACGCCGACACTGAAGGCTGACACGCTTTCAATGATAGGATTCAGGTTTAGATACTCACTGCTGCGCACCTGCCCCGCGCAGGCGTTGAGGCGGAGACCTTCGATCAGCTACGCTGCCTGATGCCGCCTCGGCGAGCTTTGAAGTAGATCATATGGCGTCCAAAACATAGCTGCAAGTACCGCCACTTTCATGAGAAAGCTGATTATTCAAACCAGCGCTACAGGCCTGCTTTGTTCTTGATAGACAAATAAGGCTGATCTGCTCGGTTTTTCGTGCCTTTAGCCATACATTTTCGAGCGCACCTGCGTGATGAGCGCCCTCAGGTCGAGGTGCAGTGCGGAGCGGATGTGGGTCTCGCAGTCGGCGGGGTCGGTGAACTTTTCGCACATGCAGAATTAAAATACAGTCTGCGTTTCTGAATGTTCCCGCACCCGCGCAGCGAGCGCCTTGAGGTCGAGGCTTTTGATGAGCGGTGCCGCGCCATATGCCTGACAGATGTCCATCACAGGGGCGTGTACAGGGTTGACTAGCAAACGACCATCTTCACATTCGCACCTGCGCGGCGAGGGCCTTGAGGTCTGCAGTGAGCAGCGCCGACCGGATGTGCGCCTCGCAGTCGGCGGGGTCACTGCGCGCCCGCCGCAGCGCCAAAACGTATCTGGATGCCGAAGATTGGGGTCAGGTCTTCGACTAGAGAAACCGGATCGAAACGTTTCCCGCACCTGCGCGGCGAGGGCCTTGAGGTCTAGCCCCTCGGTGAGCAGCGCCGAGCGGATGTGGGCCTCGCAGTCGGCGGGGTCGGTTCGCACCCGCCGCAGCGCCCGCCGACGGTCGTCCTGCGACTCCAGCGCCGCGCGCGGCACCGTCGACTCTATCATCTTGGTCTGCGCGGAGTTGTAGATAGGTTGGATTAGAGTGAGTGCCGCAACATCGGCGTAAACTCAGCTGGCACGGTTGCAGCACCCCGCCGACGATGGTCCGGTGGCTCCAGCGCCGCCCGCGGCACCGCCGACTCTATCAAGTTGGTCTGCGCAAAGGGGAGAAAATAGTTTTTGAACCGACAGTGCTCCAAACCCTTCAGAAACAGCTTGTGGATTAGAAGGCCGCCTGTCGTCCAGGGCTCCTCTGCAGATGCAGGCAGAGCCGGCAGCAAGGTTTATTGCAGGTGAGAAAACTGCTTCGCCTGGGCTGGCATGCTGTCCGTGCATGACGCCTGCATAGGGTCAGCATGCGCAAGCCTGGTGCGCGGGAATGGGGGGAACGTTGCGTAGGGTGGTGAGCAGCGCCTGGAAAATGTCCTGCTCGTTATTGAGTGTTTTGATCTTGAACGTTTCGATTCTAGGGTGTAATGTTTTGGCACCTTGAACTCGTTGTGCTGCTTCTTGAGCTGCTCCACCTCCACCTCCAGGTCCGCTATCAGCTTGAGCCGCTTATCGCGCGACCTCGCCGCACTCTCCCGGTTCGCCTCCTGTCGCAGTGACCAAGGCAGCCATGAGAGCGAAACTTGCGAGCTAGAGCATGCAGGATGCATGTGCAGCCGGCCTCCACACAGTGCCGAGTCCACGCCGCGAATCGCTGGCCGCCGCTGCTCAGCTCATCACACGAAGGTTTCACAGGTGCTTTGTCCTTGACGGCCACGTCTGCGCTCAAGTGCTTCCTTCGACAGCATGAAGCGTGGTGTCACATAGTCATGGCAGGTCAATCGTGGCGCTTTAGATGAACACAAAATGATAAATGTGGGGGTTGCACCTTGCGCTTGAGGTCGCGCGCCTCCTTGTCTTTCTCCGTCAGTTGGCGCCCCTTGGCGCCCTTGGCCCGGCTGTGCGCCGCGTCCGCCCGCGCGTCATAGTCCGAGTCCATCGCCGGCAGGTCCACCACCTGTCCGTCAGACAGCACGGTCATGCACTTCTCTCCCAGCTCACACTGGCGTCTGTGCTGGTTGTCGCTGCAAACTTGATACCAGACCTGGATGGCCTCGCGGGTTCTGTACCAGCAAGTTTCTGCGGCAGTCACAGTGCACCTGCGCCTGGACGCGGCAGTCACAGTGCACCTGCGCCTGGACGCGTGGCACGGCGGATGGCGCCATGGGTATATCTGGAAATGCCGTCGCCTCGGGGCCCATGCCGCCGCGAGCGCCTGCAGCCAGTCCAGTCAGGCTGAGTGCATGCCGGCGTTCCATGCCAAGGAGCTCATTGCCGCGGCTGACGCAGCTCAACACACTGCCGTATGTAAGGCATGCAGTCTGGAGTGCTGTGAAGGACCACGATTGATGTCTGTAACGCAATCAGGCTCGTCAGGCCGTTTCCACGTCGCTAACGGACTGCTAGCGGTGATAGCGCCAGCACACCTGCTGGGAGGCCCGGCCGCTGCCGGCGGCTGTCTGCGTCCAACAGCTCCGGGCTGCCGTGCGCAGAGAGGTGGCCGTTGGGCAGACGCGCCTGCGGCAGCCCGCCGCCGCCGCCGCTGTGAATGACCTGCGACCAGGGATTTCTCAGGGTGTAGGAGGAGGGTTCCGGGAGAGGTTCACTGCGTTGCGCATGCTGTTACTATGAAAGGCTAAGAGTGTGTGGTCCCAGTTGTGGTCGGAGGCCCTGCAGGTAAGTCCGGCGTGATGCCGAGGCTAAGGGCGCGCTGGATGGGGGTGGGGGGCAGCCACCGACAACAGCGACAGCCGTGGCTTGAACGGGGGCTGTCGGATGAGGACGAGCAATCAGGATGCGGGCAGGGCATGCCACAAACCCAAACGACCCTGGATGCTGGTGGTTTTCACCAGTCTGGGCGGCGGCAGCGTCGTGCCCAGCGACGCGCGTTGCCGCCGCGGCAGCAGTCGCTGGAGCCGAAACCAGCTGCCGAGTTTTGAACTTATGTCATTGATGACTCACCAGGCTGCGCGGCGGCAGCGTCGCGCCCAGCGGCATTGCGCCTCCGCCGCCACCGGCGTAGTCGCTGATGCCCAAACCAACGCCTAAGTTCTGGCCTCATGTGATGTGCCCATACGACTGAAGACTCACCAGGTTGGGCGGCGGCATCATGGCGCCCAGCGCCGCCGCGCCGCCACCGCCGCCGCGGCCATAATCGCTGCCGGAGGGCGACACATCGCGGCTGTAGCGGCGCGGCGGGCTCGCGTCGGGGGCGCCGCCGAGGCCCCTCCGGTCCATTGGGCCCCCGGGCATGTCCACCGACTGTCCAATGGGCGTGCCGAAGAGCGCGCCCGCTGCCGGCAGCGGCGCTCGCGAGCTGAACCTGCAGACACTTGGAGAATATAGAGAATATGAAATCACTGCTGCCTTGCGATGCATCATCGCCACGACCAGGCCAGGATGTGCGCCTGTGCTGCTGTCAGCCATGGCAGCAGGGACAAGCAGGCGTATGAGGGAGACTGGTCGTCTTGAGATGGATGGGCGTCGAAACAGGAGCCGCACCTGGGCGAGCCGATGGCGGGGTAGGCCCCGCCTGAGGCGCGCCGCAGGGTGGTGTCACCGCTGAGGCCGCTGGGGGTGCCCGGGTGCGAGCCGCCGCCGCCGCCACACCCGATGCTGCCGCCAGGCGCCGGGCCAATGGAGCCGTAGCTGCTGAGGCTGCTGCCGCCGGGCGGCAGCGACCCCGCCCGGATCCCGCCGTTTGGCGGGGCGCCGCCGCCGTTCGGCAGGCCGGGCGCGCTGCCGGCGCGCAGGTGGCCGCCGACATGCAGGCCACTGCTGGTGCGGGGCGGGTAGACGCCGGCGGCCGCGGCGCGCGCCGCGGAGAGCGCCGCCGCCGCGTCGCCGCCGCCGTGCATCGGCGGGTGCATGCCCAGCTGGCTGTACCTGCGGCAACGGAGGTGTGAGCCTGTCGGCAAGACGAGACGTCCCTGACGATACCCCACAAGCATCGAGGGCGGTAAAGCGGCCCATGTCCTGCTGGTCACGCCACATGCCCTGCGGCAGGTTGAAGAACGCACCAGCCGGATTCGCCAGCGGCGACAAGGTGGCTGGCCACCTCTGTGGAGCCGCTGCTGTACATGCCCATCGCGCCCAGTCCGTGGGTGAGCCCGGTGCTGCTGATGCCGCTGACGGAGCTGGCCAGGCTGGCCTGCGCGGCGCCGAGGCCGACCATGGGCATGGGCGCGGCGCCGCCGGACGGCAGGGCTCTGAGGCCGCCGGAAGCCGGCAGGTAGCCACCCAGGTCCGGCGCCAGGCGCGGGCTGCGGTTGTCCTCACGCGGCGACGCCTGCGGCGACGACAGATATTCATTAACCACACATGCAACTATGCGCTGAAGCTGTGTGCGAAAGCACGATCGTGGGAGCCGACATGACGTTTTATACCGCAGGGATGAATGAGTGCTGGCCTCAGTGCCTGGATGTGCCCTGGACTGCAGGCACGCCACGCTGGCACTGAGCTGCTGCACCATCACACCAACACCAGCTGCACATGCGCTGACACAAATTACATAAGGTCAATATGACAGGCTGGGAGACGTACGCTGTCGTGGCGCTGGCGCGGCTCCGGCGCGGCAGTAAAGCCCGCCGTGGCCGGCCAGCCGCCGCCGCCGCCGCCCTGCAGGTCCATGCCCAGTCCCCGCCAGATGTCGTCGGTCGTCTTTCCCGACGGCTGCGTCCTGCTGAGCGTTTGGGGATACGCATGGGTCAGAGTCGGGATCAGAGTTGAGGATGACACTGGTGGGAAGGCAAGGTGTGGAGCCTGTTGGGCGTGGCCGGGGATGTGGGGGCTGGCATGAAACAGCGTGTGCTGGCTGCACACGTTTGTCGGCAGCACCACGGCAAGCGCTGAGCTAGCCCCGACTGTGAACAGCAGTCAGGCTCACGTCTGCTCCGGCTTGGGGAAGCCGGCAAACTCGGGCAGCGGCGGGCCGGCGGAGTGCGCCGCCGGGTGCGGCATGTCGTGCATGCCGCGGCCGCCGCCTCCACGCTGGTGCGCCTCAGCGGCGCGCATGCTGTTGATCAGCTCCCGCCCCTGCTGCTCCATGTCCCGGCTGTTGAGCAGCTCCTCCTGCGGCTTTGCAGGATGCGGCAGGCGTCAGGGCGGGCGTGGCATGGAGAGAAGCGCATGGGCGCAATGCTGTTGCACCGAGCATGCAAAAGCTGGTGCTCCTGCAGCTCACAGCCAATGACCAGTGGGGAGATGGCGCAAGCCGAGCAAGACCCGCCAGTGCGTTCTGTTGACCAAATTTTGAGCCTCACCAGCGCCCGGCGAGAAGGTGCGCACTTTCGAGAACTTGGCAAGCATGGGAGGCAAGGTGCAGCGAGGCGTTGGCGTGCTGCGCGATACTGGATGGCATCATTTGAAGACAAGAGCGGGCAGACAGGTTGGAAGGAAGAGCAGTGAACGTGTTACAACCCAAACTTGCATCTGCGACGGAGGCAACAAGCTCTGCAGCAGGCCAAGGCTGCGATCAAACACAAATCAAAGTTCGAGAAGGAGCGCACCAGGTTCAGGCTGCCGAAGAGGGCGTTGCTGGTGAGCGAGCCCTGGGCTGCATCGAGACCAGCCAGGCCGCTCAGCGACACCGACGACGGCGAGTCTGCGGCTGCGGGACCCCGCAGATTGACCAGACCCGACTGCAGGTGCAGGCTGCCGCCGCTGCGCGGCATTTGCCCAGCCATGCGCCGCTAGCTGTGCCCTCCTGCTAGCCGGCGATGCTACAGTGGAGACGCGGCTTCAGATATTTTCTGTCGCCGGCTCCAGGGGTGGCAGACGAGCGATGCCGGTATGCACAGCGCTCCACGGTGCTGCCAGACCGACTCGAGCGGTCTCCTCGGTTTGCCAAGCGCGCAGGCTGACGCTGCGTGACCGAGGTTTCGTTGTCACGTGTGACCGGCTGCGGCGGTCTGTCGAAGTGAGCAAGATACTGCAGCGGATCAGCGTCACTGCGGCGAGCAGGCAGTAGCAACAGCAGCGCACTGCCCTGCCCTCCACGTGCGAGAGAGTCACCAAACACTTTTACGAATCTGCAAGCAAGAACAGCTCTGCTGAAAACTGCGTGTTCCCGCGGCACTTGCCCAGCGTTTGTTGAGCAAAGCACTCCGTGGAGGTGGATGCTGGACCCTGTTACGCAGTCTGCCACTCGATTTCTCGCACATCCAAGGATCGGAATCGCGGCGAAACGGGGGATTACCTGCCAGCTGTTGTCTTTGCTCTTTTACAAAGAGCACTAAATATACACCATCTTACTCATTGTTACCGGCCTCTGCTCCCTTTGTACCAGAGTAAACAGGCGCACTCAGTCAGGGTGGCACACAAGTGCCGTGCATCGAGTTCTCGGACCAGGCCACACAGCTTCAGTCGGCGGCGACATCCCCCTTGGAGCACATCGTGCATTGCTCCTTGTCGGTCGCGTGCACCGCTCTTGCGGTGCCGCCCTCACACCGCCATGCGGCGGCATTGCCGCCATACGCTCTGGAAATGCCGCTGTCCATGAGGTGCAGCGCGCCGCCGCACGTGCTCCTGGCGACGCCGCCGGGCTGCACGTTGTGGCCTACCACCATGTGGCGCGCACCGGCCAGCTGCAGCACCTCTGCCACCTCATCGCACACCCGCGACTGCGAGCGCCGCATGTAGGCCCTGCAGCAGGGATAGCATGTTTTGGGTTTATGGGGATGCGTGGCGTAACGTTGACTGCAAATCGACGAGACCCTGGCAAATGAACGTGAAGGTTGTTCAGCCGGTGGGTACCTGCCTGCATATTCACAAAAGTCAGGGCGCATTCCTATGGAATTAGGCCCCTAATTTGATGGCCCTGACGTACATACACTGCCTTTGCGAGAAGATGTGCACCTGAGCCAGATCGGACTGTCTGACGCCTTCAGCAGCCTGAGCGCCGCCTGTGCCATGCTGCCGTCCCGGCAATCGCCGCCGCTGCCCGAGAAACAGTGTCTGAGCGCTCCTGCAGTGATGAGGAATGCCTGTTCACGTGTTGCTTGTTTGCATAACACACAAGTGCTTGTCGAACATACATCTCTGGCATGCCGTCGAGGTGCCGCGTGCGGAGAGGGCCTAGCGGCAATGAGTAGGGCCAGGCATGCAGCGTTCTGGTTCACACCTGAGAGCTGTTCATCAACGACGTCCACCCGCTGCTCCGGGCTGAGGCTCGCGAGGTCCTGCCGGGCCAGCGTCGCGGCAACCCGCAGCGTGTGCAGCGTCAGCCCTGCACACGGATTGCACATCTCCCCTCAATGTACTGTGTTGCATACATTTTTAATCGCTGCCGCAACTCATAGCTATGCAAGCCTCCAGCACTGCAGAGCTGCCAGCAGACATGCAAAATGACGCATTCTCATGGCCGAATGCTTTCACATTTCAGAATGCTCCAGTTCGGGTTCTGATGCCAGGGTTCTGATGCCACAGGTCGCATCTACTGTCACGTGTGACGATTCGATTGTAGACAGCTCGCCCGTCGGCAACCTACACAAAAGTAAAAACATTCCGAAGAACGCTCACCCGCGTGCACAAACAGAGTGCGGCAGGCGCCATGGCCCGCCAGGGCGACCACCCGCCGCCGCCGCAGCGCGTCTCCGGCCGGGGCGCCCGCCTGCAGCGCCTGCCCCCAAAGTTTACGACCCGCCTCCGCGTCTGCCGGCTTGTGAGGGTCCCAGCTGGAGCCTGGGGATTCGAGAACACCAATGACAGCTGGGTTTCATGCGGGGAACATGGTGACTATCTTGTGACTGGGCGCCCGCCTGCAGCGCCTGCGCCTACAGCCGCCATCCCGCCTCCGCATCCGCCGGCTTGTGGGGGACCCAGCTGGAGCCTGCCACACACAGGATTGGATCTACTTTAGGACAAGGACGTTTACAGTGGCGAAAGCTTGGTCATGATGGCTCCATATCCGCCAGTAAGATTGCCTGAACACAGTGCTGCGTCTGGCTCGGGCTTTGCGGCCAGAAAGTGCCAGCGCTGTTCTTCGCTGGAAGCCTTGGGCATGTCGCTCACAGAGTGCCGCATGTGCCGACTGCAGGCCCCACCCGCGGTTGCCGGGTTGGATGCGTTGCGCGCCAGCCAGGCGAACTCGGCGGGCAGCACGTAGCGGTAGTCGCCACTGCGGTTCACTTCGAGCGCTCAGCATGTTGTTCTTGTTTAGAAGGAACAATGGATGGTGCAGTTGTTCCTCTAAGCAGGAGTGGTTTTGCGGATTGGCGACAACAGTCCAATTGACAGAAATGGCGCCAGATGGTATCGCAAGGTGTCACCCAAGGTTCATCAGCTCGTGGTTGCCCAGCAGCGTGATGAGCCGCCCGCCCGCGGCACCCGCCTCGGCCTGCGATGCGGCGACCAGTGTGTTTGATCGCCACCGCAAGAAGATGCCCACCCAGCGGCGTTCTCGCAGTGCCACGATCATGACCATAAGGCTTCCTGGCCCCGGGTCCAGCATGGCAAGCGGCCTAGCGATTCAGCATCCTCAACTTTTGATACTCAATCCGTTCATCCTGAAACACTCACCAGCAGGCGCTCCAACAGCGCCGTGATTGCAAGGCCGCCCGGCCCCCGGTGCACAGCGCTTCTGGATGGAGAATTTTTCACCCGCAGCTCTACAGCAGCGCCACGATTGTGAGGCTGTCTGGGCCCCGGTCCAGCACAATACGTGGTCGCATTGTCCAGCAATGACAACCCTTTCATCATCAACCTGTTTGCTTTGATCCTCAAACCCCACAACTTTGACTGTGGGAGGTGACTGTGGCAGGCGCTCCAGCAGCGCCACGATCGCGAGGCTGGCCGGCCCCCGGTGCAGCAAAACTTGAATGTCATATGTTTCTCCCTAGTTTTGTTCTTCCTAAGGGTCCTCACCCGCAGGCGCTCCAGCAGCGCCACAATCGCCAGGCTGTCCGGCCCTCGGTCCAGAACGTCGCCTGTCTGCACCAGCGTCGCGCGCCCGCCGGCCCAGCGCCCATTTCCGTCGACCGCGCCCGCCAACCGCAGCGCCGCGAGCGTCTGGTTCAGGTCGCCATGCAGGTCAGCCACCGCCAGCAGCGGCGCATCGGCGCCTGTGGGAAAGCAGTTTTGCGGAAGGTATGCATTGATACAAATGGGTCAAATTGATTTGTTTTAGAGTTTCGTCAACCGCGCCCGCCAGCGGCAGCGCCGCCAGCGTCTGGCTCAGGTCGCCCAGCATTGGCGCCTACGGGATGCCAGCTCAGACTGCATTGTCAGGTGAGTGGGATATTGTGGCTGTTGCGGACCGTGCAGGGGCACCATTGGGCATCTGCACCATCAGTGAGTATGGTAGAGCTCTCTGCCGCCAAGCATGTGGCGGGAAAGGTGCAAAGCGGTCGGGATGGTTCACGCAGCGCTGAGGTACACGAGCGTCTACCTGGGTCATCTGGTTGGAGCAGGCTGCATCGTGCCACTGCGCATAGGCTTAGTAGCGAGGCGGCCAGGAGCCATGTAGGGCTGGTACCGCCCGCCATCAGATCAATACTCTTCCGCGCTCACACGCTATGTTTGTGCCAAGCTTTCGTTCTGGAGCAGCTAAAGGCCACGATGCAGTCGATCAAGGCTGGAAGCAAGCTCTGAGAACACTTCTCCCTGACGCACAGATGCTTGCAGACGGACGCTGCACGGTGTTGCGCAGACCAGTAGCCGCGCGTCAGTGAGTTTTCCGTGGTTCGATTTATGGACATTGGCTTCACGGTTCCAAGTGGAACGAGTTGTGAGGCAGGCGTTGCATCGTGCACGTGAAAGTGCATGTTGCAGGCTGGGACCGTAGAGTCGCAGCGCACTTTTAGTTTGCATCGCTTCCTACTGCAGGTGAGGGCGGCTTCATTAGCTAGTTGGTCTTTAGAGCAGGGTTCGGGCCCAGTGGCCCTGACTCGTTGCCCGTTGCCACAGCACGCGCAGCAGGCCGGCTTCTAGCTTCGGGTTGTCGCCTGGAAGCCTACAGACGACGCAAACGTCCGGTGATATACGAGCACTATCATCGGTTCCGGATGCAGCTCCCTCGGGCGTGATCCTCTGCTTCTGAGCAGCACCTGGAATCCATGTTCACCTCAGGTGGGCTCCCGCAGCCCTTGCCAGCTGTATCGCTGTTCCGCACACGTTCTGCGCTATGCAGAAGTGAGCTCAAGTCGCAGTGCGCTTTACGGCGGCTCAGGCTCTGTGTGCCGCGGACATTGCCTAGCAGCGTCACCGCCTTGCTGGTGCGAGCTCACCCAAACTTGAACCATGCATTGTTCGCAACGCAGGCTGAGGATGGCGGGACATGGCAGCACACAACATGGACGGAGAATTCGAGACGCCCGCAGTGCGCACCCTGGCAGGCGCGCAGCTGCCTGTCGTGGCCGCAGCGCCCGGCGACACAGTGCAGCAGCTGCGTGCGGCGGTGGCACCGCACTTCGGCCCTGCCGCCGGCTGCCGCCTCTTCCTGAATGCGAGTCTCCTGGCTCCGGCTTGCCGCCTCTAGAGATACATCCACGGCACAATACAAACCAATGGCCGCAGGCCGGCGGTTGGGCGTTCACATCGCCATGCCGAACCATGATGACCACTTACAAAGAGGCGGATCAAATTGGTTCGCTTGTCTGCAGGGCACCAAGCTGTCTGATAGGCGCACAATCGGCTCCTTAGGCCTGCAGTCCGGCCAGTTTCTGGTGCGCCTTTCACGATCGTCATCCCGCTTTCCAGCAGACTTGCCATGGTGCTGCATCGGCCACAATTCTCCATGTCGATGTGCCTGAAGAGAGTCTAAGCTACCTTATTGCATACGAAGCGTGGATGCAGGCTGTCAAAGCTGCTGCACTTGTGCGGAGCAGGTCGCGGTGCAGACGCAGAAGCGGCAGCAGGAACCGCCTCCAGCACCAGCAGCAGAGCCTGGTCCACAGCAGAGACAGCAGCTGCATGAGGCGCCAGCACAGAATGCACGGGCGGCACCCGCGGTGCGTCAGCGCAGCGGCAGCATTGGTGCAGCCCCCGATCGGCACAATGCACCTGACAGCGGCCAGAATGCTGGCGACAGCGGCGCCGCGGCAGGCTGGCTGCGCGGCGGCCTGCGCCGCAGCAGTGGCGGCGGCAGCGGCGGCGGCGGCGGAGCCGCCACCGAAGCTGGCTGGGTGCGTGATTGCCGTGACAACGAGGCGTCTGCAGAAGGAACTGCTCAGCACGAGCATGGCGCCTTCCCAACGACGCTGCTTCCCGGCTACATCTCGCGCCCCTCCGCAACGCCGCCTGCCACACCACCAAGACAGGTGAGCTTGATGCGTTGGGAACTGCGTCAGGAAACCTGCAGAATCGACCGGCACGCGAGCTCTGCATCATAGTCAAAGATCGTGTTTGAACTGAGGGGCCCGCTCCTGCCTGCCAGCTAACCTCCAACTGCGTCTTGAGCACAATCTTCCCATGTTCACCCTTCCCATCGTCCACCCATTCGCAGGCCCCGGCTGAGGCACTGGATGCTGCCAAAGGCCCAAGCAATGGCAGTGCCAACGCGGCGACTGAGCAGCAGTCGGGCCGAGACCCACCCAGCGGCGATCCGTCTGCCGCCGCCGCTGATTTGAGGCGACCGGTGCGGCGGCGGCTGTCGCTGCCACTGGCGCCTTCCGCCGCCACCAGGCAGGCCGCCCCTGCCGCTGCCGGCAGGCGGCCACAGCTGCTGTCATCCGGCGCCTTCACAGGCAGGCAAACACACGGCAAGAGCGCGGCAGCAGTAAACGGGGCAGGCAGCGCTGCAGAGTACAATATTGACCGAGGAGGTGCGCAAACGGCACAGGCGGGCTCAGCAGGTGCACGGGATGGAGGCCTATGGGCAGAGCTGGCCGCCGAGCTGCGGAGCTCACGCATCCTGGACCCTGCGGCGTCTGTGCCGCTGCCAGAGGATGCTAAAGAAGGTAAATGATGTATTTCTGACAGGCTGGTTGTTCAGCTATTCAGCGCCCAACCTCGTACAAACGCAGATTGCCGGTGCTGCTTGCTTTGGACTTAGGATCCGCCCACAAGTCTGCCGCATCCATCACCATGGCACAGGCAAGTGTACGTCATCGTCCCTTTCAGGCAAGACCTCGCTGCTGAAGCTGCTCTGCGCTTCTTTGGACAGGCAGCGCCGCTGCAGAGGCGGCCCCGGCCAAGGCGCAGCGGGCTCGGGTGCCAAAGCGGAAAGGCAAAGGTGCAGCAAAGCCTCGAGGCAGGGCTGCGGCGGCAGCTGCGGCAGCGTCGGCGGGGTCCGCCGCCGACACACCGCTGGATGACACGGCGGCGGCAGATGCTGCCGCCGCCCCGCCGGTGCACCCGTGGACGCCTAACGTTCGCTTTGCGACGCCACTGACACACCGCCAGGTCCGTCTTGTGGCGCTGATGTCGCATGTAGCTGCTGGAAATTGACCATAAATTGAAAATCTTAATCTTTACATTTAAAGGCTGTGGATCATGTATGTCGTCATTCTCCGAGTCCTCAAAGATTCATTGTGCTTGTCGATGCACTCACGTTTCTCGCTTTCAAATTTCACATCCCAAATGCTCAATGTGCAGGCCGCTGCCGTGGCGGCGCTGCCGCTGCCGGAGCGACTCGAGGCCCTGGTGGCCTCCTTTGAAGTGCTGACTGCCGTTTATGGCTTCCTGCTGCGGCAGCACATCCAGGTGGGTGTTTGAACTGACGACTCTGGACGACTCTTCAAGAAAAACATTCAAGAAAAGTGCTTTCTTAAATACTTTCTTAAATGCTTTCTTAAATACTTTTCAGACGGACCTCCTGCTGCAGCAGCACGCGCAGGTGGCTTTCTGGTGGAGCCATACACGCATTGATGTTTGCTTGCCTTCCATGCTGACGCGCTTTTGGATGATGCTGCAGATGACATAAAGCACTCGGAACGCTGTCGTTGCTGATGCCTTTGCGTCGTGTTAGGATGAAAGGGGGATCGTGCTGAGCTGCATGGCATGGACGTTGGGCCAGCGATAGATGACCTCAACCCACAAGCATGATTTGGCCGTCAGCCCTCATGTCGTTCATTGTTGGCTTCTCTTCGGAGCCGAGCTGGCGCTGGTGGCAGCGGTGCTGCTGCAGATGGTGGACAGCATTTCGATAGCGGGCCTTGTGGTCATCTCCAATCAGCTTCCACAGAACTTCATGATGTCTTATTTCTCCATGCAGCCGAGCTGGCGTGCGGTGGCGGCAGTGCTGCCGCAGATGCCGGGCGGCGCCGACATACTGCTGGCAGACCTGGAGCTGATGGCGCGGCTCGCGCCGGACGTCCTGCTGCTGCGCCAGGAGCAGGGGTGCGCAACTCCATATCTTTGCGACTCAAGTGGGTAAAGGGAGACAACATCAGTTGAGTTGATGGCACGGCTGGCGCCTGACGTCCTGCTGCTGCGCCAGGAGCAGGGGTGCGGTTGTGTTTCAATTGTTGGAACCCTCAATCATGAAAGACAGAGAACTAGTTGGCCTGGTTTGCGGCCTGTCCCCGACGCATCATGCTGCTGCGCCAGGAGCAGGGGTATGGCCGGCTGCTTCCTTTGTCACGTCTCACGATCGTTTCGAATTGCGACTGCATGCACATGCCCATATCCACCGGCCGTCCATACGCCGCTCCCCGCCGGTCTTTGCTACAGGCTGTGCGCCTTGCTGTGTTGCCCCGCCGCTGCAACGTGTCTTGGCTTGCACCCAAAACACTGCGCTCAAGCATGTACTGAGCGGGCTGCATTTTTTCCAGGTTCGGCTCTCCGGTCAAGTCCATGGTGCAGCGGCGGGCCGCTGCCAAGGCCAAAGCCGCCGCGGCCGACGCCGCAGCCCGGCCAGACGCGAGCGGAGCGGCGGGCGACGGCGCAGTCGGCGCAGCCGCAGGAGTTGCGGCTGCGGCAGAACAGATCGGTGTCGAAGCGGCTGCCGCGGCCGCCGCGGGCTCTGCCAGAATTATTCCCCTGGGTGACCGCAGAGACCTCATGGTGAGCTTGGTCTTAACAGGGTTGTCCATTGTGGCATGGTTTCGAGATGAACCTATATCTTTGCTGATGTTCCATCTCGTCAGCAGCTGGCCGGTGATGGCATGGGACCAATGCCTGCGTGGCAATTCACGAACGATGTTACATGTGTACTTCCACAATGCGGAAATGGAAGTCCACCATTTCAACTTGGGCAAACGCTGGCGAGCGACGGCGCGGGTACGCTGCTGGCAGGCGACTCAGACCGGCACGGGCTTTGGCTGACACGGCTCATCTCGGAGTTCTTGTGTCTGACACCACATTGTATCGGCATTTGGGCAGGAGCTGGTCGGCGACGGCGCGGGAACGGTGCTGGAGGGGCGCCGAGACCGTTTATCATCGAGATGGTGGACTCTGAAATTCCTTTTAGAAGTGCTGACACCCTGGGCACTGGACCGTTGGCACTCTTGAGCAGGAGCTGGCGAGCGACGGCGCTGGGACGCTGCTGGCAGGCGACCCGGAGCGCCGCGTCATCGATGGCCCGTGTGGAAAGTTCCGAAAAGTTTTTTCGAAAGTTTCGACCTAGCTGACTCCCTGGTACTGAAAGATCCCTGCCCC
>JAABUL010004802.1_pt1 | contig 17598 bp, 16 predicted proteins | sample 5559151 | NCBI WGS metagenome assembly JAABUL01 (sample SAMN10711876, study PRJNA513368) | rock metagenome | isolation source: Antarctica rocks | place: Antarctica: Victoria Land, Pudding Butte sud | reverse complement strand
GGTCTCGCCCATAATGTCGATGCACCGCAGATGATGGTCGATCGCCTTGCGGCGGACCGCGGCGTCTCGGTGGGCAAGGCTGCCCAACCGGTACGCCTCGTCTTGGAAGGTGTTGGAGTTGATGGTGCCCAGTGACAAGCCGAGGTCCTCGGCGTGCCGGCGCAGACGGGCGAAGTCGTCGACCTCATCCCACGGGATGTGCAGCGCGACCGAAGGAGCCAGACCTGTCAGCCGGTGGACCTCCGCGGCGTCGGCGACCTTCTCGAAGGGGTCGCGTGGAACCCCGGGCTGGGGGAACACCCGGAAGCGTGTGCCGGAGTTGCCGAACGCCCACGAGGGCAGCTCGATCGCCTGCTGGTCCAGTGCGGTGGTGATGGAGTCGAACGGTCGCATCAGGCCTCCGGGGCAGCGGGTGGGACAGGGACGGCGGAGACGCGTCCGCTGGGGCGTGCGGGCGTCGGTGAGGTGGTTCAGCCCTTCACGGCACCAGCGGTCATCCCGGCCACGATCTGGCGGTTGAAGAACAGGTACATCACCAGCGGCGGGATCGTGATCAGCAGGATGTCCATGAACAGCAGGTTGTAACTGGTGTTGAACTGGCTCTGGAAGTTGAACAGCGTCAGCTGGACGGTCGCCTGGTTCTCACCGGGCAGGAAGTACAGGGGGTTGGTGAAGTCGTTGAAGATGGCCACCGACTGCACGACGATCACTGTCACCATCACCGGCCGCAGCAGGGGCAGAACGACCCGGAAGAACAGCCCCAGCGGGGAGGCCCCGTCCAGGACGGCCGCCTCATCCAGATCCCGAGGGATCGTCCCGATGAACGCGCGGAACAGTAGGACACAGAACGACATTCCGAACGCCACCTCGACGAGTATGAGCCCGGGCAAGGAACCGAACAGGTGGACCCGCTGCAGCACCCAGATCGTGGGGACAACGGCCGGGGGCACGATGAGCCCCGACAGGACCAGAAGGTTGACCAGCGGCGTTAACCGGGTGACCCGCCGCTGCAACACAAAAGCGACCATGGCGCTGAAGACGACAAGGACCGCCACGCTGAGCGTGGTCACAATCGTGCTGTTGATGAACGCGATGACAACAATGTAGTCCTGGGTGGCCAGGACCTGACGCACGTTGCTCCCCAACAGTAGGCGCGCCGGCCAGGAGAAGTCGAGCAGTGACGCCTGCTGAGCAGACTTCGCCGCGGTCAGGATGATGAACGCGAACGGCACGAGAAACACGACCACGCTGGCGAGCACGGCCCCCACTCCCAGGCCGCGACTGGTGGACCTCTTCACAGGTTCACCTCCCGACGGGCCAGCAGACGGGTGAGAGGAATCACGATCACCATCACCACCACGAACAGGACGACGTTGCCGGCCGTGGACAGCCCGTAGAAACCGGCCTGGTATTGCTTGTAGATGACCGAGGCGATGACGTCAGAGCTGAAGCCCGGACCTCCTTGGGTCGTAGCCCAGATGAGGTCGAACGACCGGAGCCCGCCGATCAGGGACAGCAGGATGACCGTCGACGTGGCCGGCCACGACAACGGCAGGATGACACTGCGGAACATCGCAATCGGCCCGGCACCGTCCATCTTGGCCGCCTCCCGGTACTCGTTGGGGATTGACACGATCCCCGCCATGTAGATCACGGTGGCCAGCCCGACACCCTTCCAGACGTCGACCAGAGCCACCGAGTACAGGGCGAGGTGGGGGTCGGTCAACCACCCTGGAGCGGGGAGGCCCGCGGCTCGCAGGACCGCATTGACCGGTCCGTGGAAGGGGTCCAGGAGCGCCTGGAAGGTGATGCCGATGCCCACGGTGCTTACCAGGACCGGAAAGAACACCACCGAGCGCAGATAGCCGCGGGCGATGATCTGGCTGGTGAGCAGGATGCCCAGGAACATCCCGATGACCACCTTTAATCCGGAGGTGAGGACCGCGTAGATGAGGGTGTTGACGAAGCCCTTGACCAGCTGGGGGTCGCCGAAGAACTCGACGAAGTTAGCCAGTCCGACGAAGTGCGACGAGAAGATCGTCCAGCGGGTGAGGCTGAAGTAGAACGACGCGAACGTCGGTACGGCGAAGAACACGATGTAGACGACCGCGGCGGGAAGGTAGAACCATCCCGGGTAGACGCCGCTGGTCCGGGTGGTGCGCCGGCGTGCGCGGGCGTCAGACACCCGGGCGGGCTTCACGCTGACCGCGGTCATGAGCGAGTCCTCGGCGGTGGCCGACCGTCCCCGCCGGGGCGGGGACGGTTGGCTGCGCCGAGTCCGGTGCTCACCATCCCTTCAGGCCGAGCTGCTGGGCCTGCTTGGTGACGTCCTGGTCATAGAGGGCGGCCCCCTTTGTGGCGGGCACGATGCCCGATCCGACCTCCACGGTAAACTTCTCCAGGTTCGGTCCCTTGACCGGGGACAAGAACTCCAAGGCCGGGCTCTGCTTGCCGTCGTTGAAGTAGGTCGCCACGTCCTTGGTGATCTGCGAGACGCTGGCCGGCAGGGTGCATCCGTCGACCAGGTACGGGCCTGTGGGGGCGTTGGCCTTGGTCTGGATCGCACACCCGGCCGGGGTTGCGACGTAGGTGAGGAACTGTTCGGCCGCGGTGAGCTTCGCGCCCTTGGTCGACGCGGGGATGTATAGGGCGTTGGGGGCCCACGTGGTCAGCCCGTTGGTGGCGGCGTTGGTCCCCGGGATGGCAAAGAAACCGACGTTGTCGACATCGGTCGGGTTGTTGGTCTGGATCGTCCCCAGCACGGAGCTGAGCATCGGATACATGGCACCGGCGCCCGTGGCGACGGCTCGGAGGCCCTGGACGTTCGTGGCCGAGGCGTAGTCGGGGTTTTCCAGGCCGAGGGTGTGGATCTGCTCGAGGTGTTGGAAACCTGCGAGCGCCGCCGGGGTCGTCGCGAATTTGGCTTGATTGACAGTGTACTGCGCGGCGAAGTTCGGTGCGGTGGCCGCTACATTGTGGTAATCGCCGAGCACCAGCAGCTGGGAGGTCCACGTGTCGGTCCCGCCGTAGGTCTGGATCACCGGGGCTATTCCGGCAGCCTTGATCTTCTGCGCGTTGTTGATGAACTCGTCCCAGGTTTTCGGCACGGACAGCTTGAGCTTCGCGAAAATCGGCCGGTTGTAGAGGACGCCACCACCGAATGCTGTTCCGAACGGCACTCCGTAGACCTTGCTGTCGACCGACACCTGCGGGAAGAAGGTCGGCTTGACCTTCGCGGTGAGGCTCGCCGGGAGAACCTGCAGGAAACGGGCCGGGCTGACCTGCTGGAACAGCGACCCGGAGTTGTAAAGGAACACGTCGGGCATCGAGCCCGTCGACAGGCGCGTCTTGACCAGATTGTCACCGTCAGTGCCACCCGGGCGGGTGGTGACCGTCACCTTGACGCCCGGGTTTTTCGCCATGAACGCCGTGGCTAGCGCCTGGGCCGGCTGGACGCTCGCCGGGGAGTTGTCCACCATGAAGGAGATGCTGGCGCTGACGGCGCCGCTGCTCGAACCGACGGCGTTACCGCCACCGCCGGAGGAGCTGCCGAGACTGCCGGCGCTGCAGCCGGCGGCGACCAGGGACAGCGCGGCCATCGCAGCGACCGCCGCGAGTGTCGACCGTAAGCGCTGGCTCCGGGCCGGACGCAGGGAACGGGTTTTCATGGGTTCTCCTCTTTGAGATGACAGGTCGGCCAGGTCGACGACGGACCGCAGCGGATAGTTCGCCGGAGCTGAGCCGCGAGATCACCGCGGCGGGTGCCCGTTCTCACGGGCCGGGTTACGGGGTGAGTAGGGGTTGGAGCTGTTTGGTGAGGGTGCCGTATCCATCCCGCGGGCCGTGGGCGAAAAGCCGCTCGACGAGCTCGGCCGCGGGATCGTCGAAGAAGGGGGTGAGCCGCTTGGCGATCGCGGTCTCGTCCGCCGCGACACCGACCGCCGCCGTGGCGTTCACCACCTCGGTCCAGATGGCGGGGTCGTCGAGGACGTCCCGAATGGTGCGCGGCGTCCGATGTTCTTCGACGCGGCACGGGTCGGGCACCTGCCAGCGGTGCCGACCGTGCCCGACGGTCTGCTCATCTAGCCCGGGGAGCCGGACGGTCGCGCCGGCGCCGACCGGGACGGTCACCTCGACGTTGAGGACATCCCCGTCCCGTTCCCACGCCACCGAGGTCTCGCCATAGGGCGTGAGGTGGCGGGCGCGCGCCGAGGTGAGCGCTGCGTGGGGGCGGGGTTCGACCAGGATCCGCCGATAGCCGGGAGCCGTCGGGGCCAGCCCCGCCACGACCCGGTGCAGCCAGTCCGCCACCGCACCCAGCGCGTAGTGGTTGAACGAGGTCATCTCTCCCGGGTTGATCGAGCCGTCGGGCAGCAGGCTGTCCCAGCGTTCCCAGACGGTGGTGGCACCCATCGTCACCGGGTATAACCAGGAGGGGCAGCTGGTCTGGAGAAGCAGCCGGTAGGCCACGTCGACGTCGCCGCCCCCGACGAGGGCATCAGTCACCAACGGTGTTCCCACGAAGCCGGTGTCGATGTGGAACCCGGATGCGCGCACCAGATCAGCCAGCCGCCGTTGCGCGCCCACGCGTTGCTCCGGGGTGGGCAGCAGGTCCCACTGCAGGGCCATCGCGTAGGCGGTGGGCGCATCGGAGAGCAACCGCCCGCCGGGTGTGACGTACTCACGTCCGAACGCCGACCGGGCGGCGGCCGCCACCACCCGGTAGTGCCCGGCCACCGCGTCCTCCCCAAGGGTGCTGGCGACCTGTGCGACCAGGTCGGCGGACCGGATCAGGTGGGCGGTGGCGACGACGTCGGGCGCGGTCTTGGCTGCGAACGGATCATCCGGGGGGGCGCTCGGGTCGAGCCAATCGCCGAACTGGAACCCGCCGGCCCACAGGTGCGACTCCCCCGCGAGGGCGTCCAAGCGGTCGACCCAGGCACGCATGCTGGCCAGCTGGCGCGCCAGGATGCCGGTGTCGCCGGTGCGTTCATGCAGCACCCACGGCACCACCGCCGCGGCGTCGCCCCATGCAGCGGCGGTGGGCGCCGGGTCGTGCAGGACGTCAGGGATCACATAGGGGACGGAGCCGTCGGGGAGCTGGTCGGCGGACAGGTCCGCGAGCCAGGACGTAAGAAAGCCGCCCACGTTGAACAAGAACGCGGCTGTTGGGCTGAAAACCTGGAGGTCACCGGTCCAGCCCAGCCGCTCGTCGCGTTGGGGACAGTCGGTCGGGACGTCGACCGTGTTCCCGCGCAGCCCCCACACGACGTTGTCGTGGAAGCGGGCGAGCATCGGGTCCGAGCATGAGAACCATCCGGTGCGCTGCAGGTCCGACCCGATGACCACGGCCTCGGCGTCCTCACCCCGGACCTCGCCCGCCCCGCTGACCTCGGCGTACCGGAACCCGTGGAAGGTCAGTCCAGGCTCGAGGATCTCCTCACCGCCGCCGGCCACGAGGTAGGTGTCGGTCGCCCGGGCCGTCCGCAGCGGCCGGACCCCGAGCTCGCCGTCCTCGAGGACCTCGGCGTGGCGGACCAGCACCTCCGCCCCGGCGGCCAGCCCCCGAACCCGCAGGCGCACCCAACCGACCAGAACCTGCCCGAAGTCGAGGATCGTTGCCCCCGACGGGGACCGGAGCACCTGGACGGCCGGGACCACCTGCGTCACGCGGACCGGCGGTCCGTCCGGGGCGACGAGGACGCCGAGATCGACGGGCACGACGTCAACCACGTCCGCTGCACTCTCCGACCCCCACATTGGCCTGCGCAGGTCGGTGCGTTGGCCGTCATAGAGATCGTCAGCTAGGACCCCGCTCTCCGCGGCCGTCCAGGAGTCGTCGGTGCCTACGACGTGCAGCTCGCCGTGGGCGTCGGTCACCTCGAGCTGGGCCAGGAGGGCGAGGCGGTCTCCGTACAGCCCACGCTCGCCGAGGAAGCCGAGCCGGCCGCGGAACCAGCCGTTGCCGAGCACCACCTCCAGCTCGTTGCTCCCCTCGCGCAGCAGGTCCGTGACGTCGTGGGTCTGGTACCGCAGGCGGTGGGAGTAGCTGGTCCACCCCGGGGCGAGCACCTCATCACCCACCCGGTGCCCGTTCAGTCGAGCCTCGTACACCCCGTGGGCCGTGAGACGCAGGCGGCCCACCGCCGCGGCGGGAAGATCGAAACGACCGCGGACCACCGGGGCCGCCGCCTCCAGACCCGCCAAGGTCCGCGGAGAGATGAACGACGCCGCCCAGTCCTCCGGCGACAGCAGACCGACCTCGACCGTCGACGCCGCGCTCCACGGACTCCAATCGACGGCGTCACGTACCCGCACCCGGACGGCTGCCTCCTCGCGCGAGACCAGTGGCTCAGCGGGCCACGGAACGAGGACCTGGTCGCTCGCTTCGACGGGGAATACCCGGGTGGTCTCCGCCCGCGTCACCTCGACCTCGTAGGCCGTCTGCGCGAAGCCGGGTTCCGCGTCGTCGATGGTCCACGACAGCCGGGGAGCACCCGCGCCGATGCCGAGCACCGAGCCGTCGTGGTGTTCGAAGCGAGGGGCGCTCGGGGCGGTACAACGAGCCATGGGGTCTCCTCCTCGAGACTGTGCAACGTTCTACAGAATGGAGGGAGCCCCGTACGGCGTCAAGACCCCGTCGGGTCGGACGTCAGTCCGCCGGGAGTCGGCCGCCGCCGACCACCGGTCCGGGGCGGATCGCCGGCAGTACGGGATCACGAGAGAATCAGGCGGCAGGCGCGGAGCGACCGGCGCGGATCCACAAGTGAGCGGGGAGCTGTCGTGACCACGGGCCCGACATCGCCCGCCCGGCGAGCGACGATCGACGACGTCGCCGCGGCCGCCGGGGTGTCCCGGGCGGCCGTCTCCAAGGTCACGCGGGACGCCTACGGGGTGAGCGACGACATGCGCCGCCGCGTCGCAAAAGCCGTCAAGGACCTGGGCTACCGGCCCCGGGTGGCCGCCCAAGCGATGCGCGGCTCGACCTCCACCATCGGCGTGATGATCCCGCTCTACCGCACCCCCTTCTTCGATGACGTTCTCGCCGGGGCCGTCGCCGAGCTCTCCACCACCCCGTTTCAGCTGATCCAGGCGCCCGCCGACCCCCAGCACATCGAGGGGTACCGCGCCCTTGAAGCCCTTTACGACCGGCAGGTCGACGGCATCATCGCGATCGCGCCGCTGGTCGACCCGCAGTGGCTGGAAGACCTTGCCCAACGGATTCCCGTCGTCGAGCTCGGCCGTCATGACGCGTCCCGTCACTACGACACCGTGGTCGGCGACGACGCCGTGGGTGCACGCCTCGTCATGGACCATCTGCTCGAGCGGGGGCACCGCCGCATCGCCCATCTCACCCAGGCGGACCCGGTCACGGCTCCCCTCAAAACCTCACCGCACCGCATCCGGCGGTTGGGGTACGAGGCCGCCATGCGCCGAGCCGGGCTGGCCGATCAGGTCCAGGTCATCGCCGGGCAGTTCCAGGACCGGCCGGCCGAGAGCGCCGTCCGCGCCGCCTTCGAAGCTGGCTGCCGTCCCAGCGCCCTGTTCGCGGGCGACGACGACGCCGCGGTCGGCGCCCTGCGCGCCATCGCCGACCTCGGCCTCACCACCGCCGACATCGCAGTCTGCGGCTACGACAACAACCACCTCTCCAGCCACCCCCTGATCCAGCTGTCCAGCGTTGACCAGCAGGGTGTCCGCATGGGCCGCTGCGCGGCCGAGTTGCTGCGCGAACGGATCGCCGGGCGCCACGAAGCCCGCCACGAGATCCTCCAGCCCCATCTGGTAGTTCGCGCGTCCACGCTTCGGGCGGGGCCAGCAACCGCCGCATAGTGCGTAACGGTACTTATCCACCAGGTTTGAGCGTTTCCTAGTGGTGAGCTTGGCGTTGTCACCCGACTCCCCCAGACGGCGAAACCCACTGGCCAAAGCGCGCGCTCAGCGCCGCCGCGGGCCGCAACTTTGGGGCAGCTGCGCATGCGTCGGGCGACCGCGTCATCTTAATTGGAGTTCCTCAGCTTGGCGTCTCAATCCGGGGCGCCAGGTGGGGCGCCGACCGCGGCGTCGCGCACGGCACGCTTCGTCGTGTCGATGAGGTGCTGTAACAGGGGTCGGTCGTCACCGCGCCGCCAGGCCAGCACCAGCTCGCTGGGCGCGAGACCGGTCACGCGAACTTGGGCGATGTCCTCGCGGCGGAACGCGTCGAGGTTCCCCTCCGCGATCAGGCAGACCCCGGTGCCGGCGCGCAGCGCCTCCAGCAGCTCTTCGGTCGATGCGGCCTCTCCCGCGACGCGTGCTGGGAGGTCGTGGCGGGCGTCGGCACCGAGCCAGAAGTCCCGTGCCGGGCCGGTGCTGACCGGTAGGGCCACGAACGGCTCCTGCGCGGCGTCGTCGAAGGCCACGCACGGGCGGCCGGCCAGCCGGTGTCGGGTGGACATGACCAGCCACCGGTCCTCCGACGCAACGGGGGCCCACTCGTAGCGGTCGGCGTCTGCCAGCGGCAGCCACACGAACGCTGCGTCGACGCCCGGACCAGCGGACGGCGCCAGACCGCTGGTGGGGTCACCCCAGGACACCCGGCGCAGCTGCAGCTGCGCCTGCGGCGCGAGCGCGGTCAGGTACGCACGGATCCTGGGCAGCAGTCCCCGCTCGACGCCGAGGCTGGTGCCGACCACCAGTCGCGCGCGGGCGGCGCCCGACGCGGTGGCGACGTCGTCCTGAGCTCCCGCCCAAGCGGCCAGGGTCGCCCGGGCGCCGGGCAAGAGCGCCTCGCCGGCGGCGGTCAGGTGGACGCCGCGGCGGTCCCTGTCGAACAGGCGCACGCGCAGCAGGCCCTCCAGGCCGCGGACCTGCTTGGACAACGCCGGTTGGCTGGTGAAGAGAGCTTCGGCGGCGCGGGTGAAGTGCAGGTGCTCGGCGACGGCGACGAACGCGCGGACGTCGCGTAGATGCGCTCCTCTAGCCGAACGCGCCGCCCCCTCACCGACGGTCATGCCGAAAGGTTGTCACAGCTGGTCTTGGACGGATCCGATCCACGTCGCCACAGTGGCCAGCGGAACCACGACGAGGGTGCGGGCCCACCGGACAGGAGGTGTCGAGATGGCGGCTGCTCCGCTTGTGCTGGTGCACGGCAACCCCGAGACCCCGGCGGTGTGGGACCCGCTCATGGGCGTCCTCGACCGCGCCGACGCCTTCCGCCTGTCACCCCCGGGGTTCGGAGCTCCGCTGCCCGCCTCCTTCGACGCCACCACGACCGGGTACCGGGACTGGCTGGTCACCTGCTTGGAGTCCTTCACCGAGCCGGTCGACCTGGTCGGGCACGACTGGGGAGGGCTGCACGTGCTGAACGTGGCGATGACCCGTCCGGACCTGCTGCGCAGCTGGGTCAGCGACGCCGCCGGGGTCTACGACCCCGGGTACTCCTGGCACCCGCTGGCCCAGGTCTGGCAGAGGCCGGTCGAGGGCGAGGCGTGGGTGCAGGCGGCGTTCACCGCGCCGCTGCACCAGCGGGTCGACGCGATGCGCGAGCTGCTGGGCGCAGGCGAGAGCGGCGCCCCTGAGGCCGGCCGCACCGCCGAGCGGCTCGCTGCCGGTCAGGACGAGCAGATGGGCCGCGCGGTGCTGTCCCTGTACCGCTCCGCTGCCCAGCCGACCATGGCCCGGGCCGGACGAGCGATGGCCGCGGCAGCCGCACGACCGGGCCTGGTCATCGACGCCACCGAGGACGCCACCACCGGCAGCGCCGAGGCCCGCGCACGGATGGCGGCCGCGGCCGGCGCCTCCACCGCGCACCTGAAGGGCGCAGGGCACTGGTGGATGGTGCACGACCCGCGCCAGGCCGCCGGAGCCCTCACCGGTTTCTGGGCGTCCCTGCCATGACGTGGCCTCCCCACAGCACCTCACCAGCGACCCCACCCGACACAGCCCGCCCGGGAGGACACATGAGCACGACCGAGATCGATCCGCAGGACCTCGGCGCCGCCGTGCGCGGGTTCCCGGACGGCCAACCGGTGTTGATGGTCAACCTGCTGCGCTTCAAACTCCGGGCCGACTACTCGGGGACCGCGCTGGACGCCGCGGAGGACCTGGCGGATGTGTCCGGGCGGGAGGCCTACCTGACCCGGTACCTGCCCGCGTTCAACCAGGCCATGGCCCCGCACGGCGCCAGCCAGCTGATCTTCGCCGGCGCGGTGGCCGCACGCGTCGTCGGCCCGCCCGGAGCCGACTGGGACGCCATCGCCGTCGCGACCTACCCAAGCATCCACGCCTTCCGCGACCTGGTCGGCGACCCCGTCTACACGAGCACAGCGGCGCCCCATCGGCTGGCCGCTCTCGCCGACTGGCAGCTGTTCGCCACCACCAACCTCAACGGCTGACCCCACGACCAGCCGCTACCAATGAGCAGGCCGTGCGACGCGCGACCGCATCGACCCCAGCCGCGCCCGAACCACGCGGCGGTGCTGCGGTCTCGTCACGACTATCGAAGTTCCGCCTGCACCCGCCTGCGCATCGTGATCATCGCTATATACCAGAGGTGGGGCGCTCTCCGACTCGTCGGTCCGGCAGTCCAAGCGTGACCTGGCACGCGGTCCACCGGGTCACGCCCGCGACCCGAGGCCTCGCCGACGACGTCCTCGACGACGCCAACCGTGGGCCCGGGCTGTTCACCGTGTGAACACGCCCAAGAGGCCCGAGCCGGCCGGTCGTTTCGCGCGAAGTCGGAACTTGGGGACGAGTGTCGTGCCCGGGCGCGAGTGACCTGTGGACCACACGGGGGACGACGCCTGCCCCGTCGAGTTCCGTGAGGTGGAACTCAGCGTGACAGCGACCGCCCGATCTTGGATCCCACGACCGGTGTCTGCGAGTCGGCGCCCTGCAGCGGCCCGCCGAGGTCTATGAAGGTCGCGGTCACGGCAGCACTGGCCGCGTGCGGGCCTGACGTCAGCTCTTGGGCTGAGTCGCCCCGAAGCTGCCGACCACGCCGAGGAGTTCCAGCTTTTCTATGGCTGGGGTTCCCGGGACGGGCGTGAACCAGAGGAGGCGCTGCGTCCCGTCCTCGCTGAGCAGGTTTGAGCAATTCAGTTCGAGTTCACCCAATGCGGGGTGGACGAGCCTCTTGCGGTCCAACCGTCGGACGGCGACTTGTTGCCGTGCCCAGAGAGCGGCGAACTCGCTGCTCTCGTCCAGCAGGCGGCTGGTGAGGTCGGTGACGAGTTGGTCCTTGCTTCGTCGTGCGGTGACTGCTCGCAGGTCGGCCACGAAGACCTGGGACTGGTGCTCGTGTTCTTCGGGGTGGTAAAGATCGCGGACCTCGAGGTCGGTGAACCACTGGTAGAGGAAGCTGGCCCGCAGTCCTGAGGTGTGCCTGGGCCAGCCGAGTAACGCGGCAGCCAGGGGATTTTGGACAAGCGTGACGCTGAGGTCGCTGATGATCTGCGCCGGGGTCGAGGTGAGCCTGTCCAGCAGGTCGAGCATCCCGGGGTGGACGTGGGCGTTGGGGCTGCCCGCGGCCGGCAATAGTCGCCCAGCGAGGTTGTACAGATGGTTGCGTTCATCCAGCGTCAGGTGGAGGGCGCGGGCGAGGGCGGCGAGCATCTGTTCGGACGGCTGGGCGCCCCGGCCCTGCTCGAGCTGGGCGTAGTAGTCGACGGACGCGCCGGCCAGGGTCGCCACTTCATCCCGCCTGAGCCCTGGTACGCGGCGTCGGGGACCGTCGTGAACTCCGAGGTCACGCGGGTTGAGCCGGTCCCGCCGCGACTTGAGAAAGCCACCCAGCCCGACCAGGTCCATGTGGGCATTGTGTGCCCGCACGCAGGTTCTAGCCAGGTGACACTGTCACCACGACGGACTACGACAGGTGCCGGGACCGCTCGTTCGATCCCCACGGCTCGGGGTGGCCGCCGAGGTGGTGACGCTCGCGGAGCCTGGTGTTGCCGTCACCAGTACCAACGTCGCCTCGTTCTCCTGCGACTGCAATGGCAATGTCGATCTCGGCGGCCGACACGGGTCCCAAGAAGGGAGACGTTTCATGACCGGCTCGAAGGTGGCTATCGTCCCGGCCCGCTTGCGCGGGATCGGGCGCGCCGGCGCCGGGAGCCTGGCGAGCGACGACGTAGCCGTCGCGGTCGGCTATCAGGTGTGGTTGGAGCAGCTTGTGGGACTGGCTTCGCAGCATCGGATCGGGCAGTCAGCCGATGTCGCGGATGCCCTAGCTCTGTTTGTCTCGTCTGACGCCGCGTGGATCAGCGGCGAGGTCACCGATGTCAACGGGGGCGTGGCATGACCGAGCCCGGGCCTCGCGTGCACCCGCAGGTCGTCGTGGTCACCGGAGCCGGGTCGGGGCTGGGCCAAGTGATCGCGGAGAGGCTGGCCCTGGCCGGCCATGTGGTCTACGCCGGCATGCGCGGCGTCGGGTCCCGTTCGGCTGATCGTGCCGCGACCGCGCGACAGTTCGCGACCGCGCACGGCGTTGTGCTGCTACCGCTGGAGCTTGATGTCGTGTCCGACACCGGTTGTCGCGCTGCCGTCGACCAGGTGCTGTCGGAGCAGGGACGTCTCGACGTCGTCGTCAACAACGCGGGCATGCTGATGTCTGGGGTCGCCGAGGCGTTCACCCCCGAGCAGTTCCTGACGATCCTCGACACCAACGCGGTCTCCTGGCTCCGCACGGCGCGCGCGGTGCTCCCGGTGATGCGGCGTCAAGGCGCTGGGACGCTCGTCTACGTCAGCAGCACGACCGCGCACATCGTGGAGCCGTTCATGGCGACCTACATCGCCAGCAAGGCCGCGGGTGAGGCCTTCGCCGAGTCGGTCGGCTTCGAGGTCACCCCGTTCGGCATCGACACGGTCATCGTCGTGCCCGGGGCGTTTACGCAAGGGACCGAGCGCTTCGCGCACACCACCGCTCCGGCAGAACCTGCGGTCACGGCCCAATACGGCGACTTCGCGGCGGCGGTGGCCGAGATCCCGCAGCGACTGGCAGCGATCGACATCGCTCACCAGGGCCACCCAGCCGACGTCGGCTCAGTGGGTGACGCCCTGGTCGAGGTGCTGGGCCAGCCCCGCGGGCGGCGCCCACGGCGTGTAGTCGTCGACGCTCAACGCAAGGGCGTGGAAGACATCGACGCGGTCAGGGCCGAGCGTCAGCGGACCTTCTTCACCGCCCTCGGCATTGACCACCTGCTCGACCTCCCCGACCAGCCCTAAGTCAGCACGACCAAGCCACCTTTGCCATCATGATCGAGGAGACGCCCGTGCCAGACCCACTGCACCAGCTCGTCGAGACGTTCTACCGAGCATTCTCCGGGCAGACCGCCCTACTCGACGAGGTGGTGACCGCCGACTGGGAGGACATCCCACTAGCACCCGGGCAGGGACCGGGGCCCGACGGCATCAAACCCATGATTGACGGGATCGGGCAGTCGTTCACCGACTTCCACATCGTCGTCCTCGACGTGGTCGACGGACGTGGCGGGGACGGCAACAGCAGTATCGGCGTTCGCGCCGAGATGCGCGGCACCCACACAGGTGAAATTTTCGGGATTCCCGGCACCGACCGGACCGTCCGTATCCCGATACACGAGTTCCACCTCGTACAGGACGGCCGTCTTGCCCGCACCTGGCACCTTGAGGACTGGTTCGGCTTCTTCAACCAGGTCGGACACGGCCCCCTCGTCGGACAGGACAACCAGTGAGAGCCGTGCAGATCGGCCACTACGGCGACGCCCCGACCCTGCGGGACGTCGAGCAGCTCACTCCCGGCCCAGGTCAGGTGCTCGTGCGCGTCGCCGGGGCCGCCACCAACCCCCTCGACCTGAAGGTCACCGCGGGGTACATGCACGACTTCTTCCCCGTCGCGTTCCCCTACACGCTCGGGACCGATGTCTCCGGAACCATCACCGAGGTCGGGGACCGGGTCGAGGGTTGGGCGGTGGGCGACCAGGTCGTCGCCCGCCTGAACCCTTCGGCCGGCGGTGGGTACGCCGAGTTCGCGGTGGTCCCGGCCGAGCAATTGGTCGCCGCGCCTACCTCGGTGCCGTTGCTCCTCGCCGCCGGGGCGGCGACCGCAGCCGCGACCGCCTGGCAGGCCGTCAGCGAGATCGCCGGCCTACACGCCGACCAGAGCGTCCTGATCCACGCCGGCGCAGGCGGGGTCGGCAGCTTCGCGGTGCAGATGGCGCACGCGCTCGGGGCGCGCGTCATCGCCACCGCGTCGGGACCCGGCCTGCGTATAGCGCGGGATCTCGGGGCGGATGAGGTCATCGACCACACAGTTGGCCCGTTCGAATCCCAGCTCGCCAAGGTCGACGTCGTCATCGACACGGTCGGCGGCGCCGTGGAAGCGCAGTCTCTGGAGGTCCTCCGTCGAGGCGGGCTGCTCGTCGCAGTGCCGATGCCCCCCGACGTCGAGCGCGCCGCCGCACGCGGGTTCCGCGCCGAGTTCCTCTTCCACGTCTCCGACGCTCAACGGCTCCGGACCGTCGTGGACATGGTCGACTCGGGCACCCGGATCCTGCTCGACCGCAGCCTCAACCTGGTCGAAGCCCCCGAGGCGTTGCAATACCTCGCAGCCGGACACGCCAAGGGCAAAGTCATCCTCGAAGCCGACACGCTGTCAACCTGAAATCTCGGGCTCACATCCATCGGCTCCCCGCCAGGAGCCGGTCTGATCGGATTGCCCAGTTCTGCCATTGCTGTCGTCAGGTAGGGGGCTCGACGCAGGAACAGGACAGGGAGATAGTCGCCGCCGGGGGGAGCGGCAGTCGATGACGGGCGGGCCACGAAGATGCGCTGTGGGGGTTACCTGTGAGCCGATCCTCCCGAAGAAGCAGCCACCCAAACCACGCGTTGCTCTGACCCTTGAGACCGCCGAACCTCGTGCGGAACGAGCGCGGGGCTGGTGCAGCAGCAGCCGCCGGGTGCCGAGGGCCAGGGCCGGTCAGCGCGCAGCAGCGGCGGGAAAGGCAGCCGTGCGCACCGCCACCACGTCTGCGGAGTCGACTTCCCGGCCGCGCTCGTCCAGGAAGCCCACGCGCACCGGTCGATTGCTGCCAGCCACCCGGCGCACCACGCTCGGCCCATCCGGCCACGGCAAGTGTGCGTCCCCCCACTCCTGCAGCGCCGCCAGCACCACCCGCAGCTCCCGCCCGGCGGGGGTCAGCTGGTAGGCCGCGCGGGTGCGCGAGCCCGGTTCGCGGTAGTCCACCTTCACCATCAGCCCGTGCCCGACCAGGGTGGCCAGCCGGACGGTCAGCACGTCCGGAGCCATCCCGAGCGCGTCGCGGAACTGCGCGAACCGCGTCGCTCCCGCCAGCGCCTCGCGCAGCACCAGGAACGTCCAGCGCTCCCCCAGCACCCCCAGGCTGCGGGCGATCGAGCAGTGGTCGTCCGGGACCGTCGCCATCCCCTGAGCCTAGGCTGGGTTGCCTCAACCTATCCAAAGTGGCTAGGTTCGCTGCGGCAACCCAGCCACGGGAAAGGACATCACCATGGACATCGCCGGACGCACCGCCCTGGTCACCGGGGCCAACCGCGGCCTGGGCCTGCACCTGGCCCGCCAGCTGCACCAGCGCGGCGCCACCGTCTACGCCGCCGCCCGCAACCCCGCCGCCCTGGCCGTCACCGACCTGGCCGACCTGCCCGGCGTGGTGCCGCTGGCACTGGACATCACCGACCCCGCCTCGGTCGCCGCAGCCGCAGCCGCCACCGACGGGCAGGTCTCGCTCTTGGTCAACAACGCCGGCTCCTCCACGCGGACCTCCCTGCTAAACGGGGACCTGGACGACGTGCGCACCGAGATGGACACCCACTACTTCGGCACCCTGGTCGTCACTCGCGCCTTCGCCCCCCAGCTCGGCGCCCACCAGCACAGCGCCGTGCTCAACATCCTCTCAGCGCTGTCCTGGCTGACGGTGCCCGTCAACGGCGCTTACTGCGCGGCCAAGTCCGCCGCCTGGTCGCTGACCAACGCCTTGCGCCTAGAGCTTGCCGAGCAGGGCACCCGCGTGACCGCTCTGCACGTCAACTACATGAACACCGAGATGACCCGCCGGCTCACCGTCCCCAAGGCCGACCCCGCCGACGTCGCCCGCACCGCCTTGGACGGCCTGGCCGCTGACGCGCTGGAGGTACTGGCCGACGAGGACACCAAGCAAGTGCAGGCGAACCTCGCCGGTGGTGTCGCGGCCCTATACCCCCAGCTCACCTGACAACCCGAGAGCCCTGTGACGCACCATCACAGCGCAGCACGCGGGCGTCCCGGTAGCCCTTGGACGTCTGGCGGAGCCGCCCTACAGGACGGCCCTTTACCGACGGCGCCGCAGGTCAAAAGCGCGGTGTTGTGCTGGCGCCAGGCCGTGTGTCACCCCCCCGGGGCAACGAGGGCACGCAGGGGCGTCCGTCTGGTGACGAACCCGCGTCGGCCATGACTTGCCAGAACTGTTGCAGCAGGTCAGGACGGATGTAGATCGAGTACTCAGCCACAGGCAACACCCAATCAGTCAGTGTTGCGATCACCGCACGAACCCAAGGTTCGGTCAGTGGACATGATCGCTACTGTCGCCGCCCGGCCATGTAGTGCTGCGAGAAATGCGCCACCTACCGCTGCAAGTCACAACGACACGTCGGCGGCAAGCGCACGGTCCGGCCACCGCTGCGCGAGGCCCCCACCGTCTCCCCGACAGGCCCGGCGGCGCACCCGACCGCCGCGCCGGAACTCGGCCGGGGCACCGGGTACGGCCGGGACGGCGGGTACGGGCGCTGACCCGGCCGCCGATCCGTGGTGGTGACGGACGGCCCCGTGGTGGGTGACGGCTTGGGGCGCCCGGTGTCACCGCCGAGGGCTTGCTGCGCTGTCGACCCCGCCCCGTGAGGGCCGCGGTGGCAGCGCACCGGGGTGCGTCAGCGCGGGAGCCGTCCCCTGTCCTCACCAGCCCCGTCCCCGACTCCGGCCCGTGATGTCCGGGACCGCTGCCCGCTGGAGCGTCGGGGTCAGTCGGCTGTCGCCGCGCTGCTGACGCGGGTTGCGCGCTTCGGGCGGCCGGGTGCGCGGGTGGTGGGCGGTTCGAACCCGACCCGGCGCAGGTCGGTCTCGGTCCACCCGGATCGTTCGGCGGCGGCCCAGGCGGGCACTCCTCGGGCCGGTCGGGCGGCGGGGGAGCCGACGACCGCGGCGTCGGCGCGTTCGGCGGCGATCACGGCGTCCCGGGCGGCCTGGGTGAGGTCGGCGCGGCGGGCGGCGAGTTCGCGGACCGCGGTGACCCGGGCGTCGAGGAATTGGCGGGCGGCGCGTTCGGCGGTGTCGGGGTCGAGGACGGTCACGGCCGACACGTATCGGGCGGTTGCGGCTCAGGAATGCGCGGACCGGGACCGGGGTCGGCCGAAGGAACGGGTTCTGGCGGTGAACACCCGGCTGCACGCGGCGGTCCGGGACGGGTTGGCGGAGAAGTGGTTCCGGCGGCAGGTGAGTCGTTGATTGCCGGAACAGTTCCCCGGGGACCAGACTTTGCGGGTGTCGCACGAGGCGATCTACCAGACGCTGTACCTGCAGGCCCGCGGTGAGCTGCGGACCCAGCTGAGCTTGGCCCTGCGCCGGGGCCG
>JAABUL010004801.1_pt1 | contig 17600 bp, 15 predicted proteins | sample 5559151 | NCBI WGS metagenome assembly JAABUL01 (sample SAMN10711876, study PRJNA513368) | rock metagenome | isolation source: Antarctica rocks | place: Antarctica: Victoria Land, Pudding Butte sud | reverse complement strand
CATACTTCTCCTCCAGCGTGTCAATCTTATATGCGATCGCCATCAAACGAAATATTGGATCGGCACGGAATGCAGGTCCACCGTGGTTCTTGGCCCAGGGGGAAAGTAGCGAAGAAACGGACCGCTACACCAATACCTTTGGAACTGGCCCAAAGCAGTGTACCCTGGGTACAGGGCACACAGGGTGTCATTGCCTTTCAATGACACCCTCTTAAATGACTCCCCATCCCAGGCATCCTCATCGTCAGACTGTGAGGCAGCCAGATCAGAACGCCTTTCGGAAGGCTTTTCTATAACTTCAAATTCCAGCCTATATTCTGCCTGACAGTAGGTCCTTTCGGACCTATCCAGGCTATGCCCGCTAGAGGGGGGCTCTCGGCCCTATCCGGACTAACACCAACTCAGAACTAATTTTTGAAATGCCATACCACAACCACAATAACACTTCGCCTAAACAACAACAAGTTATTTCGCATTACTTAAACTTCAATACTATTTACTTTAAAAGTTTATAGTTGCAAAGATAATTATTAAAATCTTTTATAAGCTTGTTTTGATTAAAAAGAATTTTAAACAAACGTACAAGTATATTATTGTATTTCGCTTCGACTTTTATCAAATCAATATAACTATTATTAAAAAGAACTTAACAAAGATATTTATTACTCTCTTCAAATATTTAATAGAATTATATTTAAATCTTTTGTACAAGTTGCTAAAGCAATTATAGATAAAGAAAATAATAACAAACTTGCATGCTAGATTTAACAATATAAAAATATAGTTGCACAAGTAGAACTTCGAATATATATATACTTTAAAGAATCTTGTTTAGAATAATTTTATTATTAACTTGTCTAAACAATAAATAGTTTTAAAATTTAAATACAACGCATTAGATATATAACTACTAATAAAATTAAGTAAGAGCAATACTAAAATTATCTTTTGCAACAAAATTAACAAAACTATTTGTAAAAAGATTAATAAAACAATTAATATTAATGTTTTTCTTTTTCTTTCTATACTCTTTGATTATTTTTATTAAGAAAGAAACAATTAATAAGTATTTATTTACGCTATTTATTAGTTAAAAAGCAAAAATATAAAAATATATATTTGTTATAAGTAAAAGATTGTAACTTTAATTAAAGAGATATACTAGTATTACTACTTTAATATTCTAGCAAAAATCTATTAATTTATCTATAAAATAATAATAAGTACAATATATACTAAAAAATTATATTTTAACAAAAACAATAAAATTTATAAACAAGTATTTAGAAACAATCTTTATATAACAAATTATTTTCTTTCGAGTTTTAAGAATTTAAATAATATAATCTACGTTAAATAGCTTAAGAGAAAGTCGAGAATTAACAAGAAATGTATATTAATTGTTGTCGAATTTATTTTCTTAAAATTAACAAACAAAGCTATGCTAAGATTACTATATTACGCAAGAAGCTCTTATATTATTAAGCAATATTTACGCAATTGCAAGCTTTAACAATATTTTAATTGCTAAAGTTACAAATACTATATTTATTAATATCTTGTTAAGAAACTCAAATATAAAAGATATATAAATTACTATAATAAGAGCAAATATTATAGCAAGTTTAACAAATACGCAATCTATATTAGCAAGTATTAGATAATTAGCAAGACTTACTTTTGTAGAAAGTATAAGCTAGAAAAACTAAACAAGACAAGAAGTCTTTAAAAAGTTCTTTATATTTAGATTGATTACGTTAGATCGAGTTATCGAGTTCGAGTTAAGTATTCGACTTAAATTAGATTAAGTCGATTCCAAAAGTTGAAATCGAAAAGTCGATTCAATTCCTAGAATCGAAATTAATTATTCGATTCGATTTCTAGAATTAAAATCGAAACTCGACTCGAAAAATCGACTTAAATTGTTAAGACTTTTAATTAAATAATTAAATAATTAAATAATTAATAAATAGTATCTATAATATCTATAGATACAAATTATATATTAATATTATTTTTTTAATATTTTAAAATTTAAATAGCATCTATAGATCTATAAATGCAAATTATATATTAATATTAATTTTTTAATATTTAAAAATTTAAATAGTATCTATAGATCTATAGATACAAATTATATATTAATATTAATTTTTTAATATTTAAAAATTTAAATAGTATTTATAATACTTATAGATATAAATAATGCATTATAGTAATATATTATTATTTTCTACAATTAATTAATAATTATTTTAAATTTATAGAATTTGTCTAAAAAACTAAAAATTAAAGTTTAATTCTAAAAATAGTAATTCTTAATATAATAACGCAATTTTTTAATTTCTTAACAATTCGATTCGATTTCTAATATTAAAATCGAAAATCGACTCAATTTGTATCAATTTGTATCTAAAATATTAGAAATTAACTTAGATTTTAAATCGATTTCTAGAGTTAAAATTATTAAGTTAAATCGATTCTAAAAGTTAGAATTAAAACTTAATTTAACAATTAATCTATCTATATTATAAAGTTTAAACTAGAGTTTTCTATTAATAATATTGCGTTTATTATTAAGAATATTGTTCTCTTTTGTTTAACTAACAATACTAAGCTAGTTGCAACAATATAGAAAGAAAGAAAAGCAAATAATAATAACAAAGAAAACTCGAAAAAAAATAGTAAATCTTTTAGTATATAGTTAATCTCTTTAGATATAAACAACTTTTTTAAAACAAAATTTGTTGTTGCTATCTTAAAAAAGAATCTAGATATAATAGCTTTAAAGAATAAACTTATTATTAAAATAAAAAAGTTAAACAAAACTCTTATAAAGCAATTTTTAATATAAATAAAGTCTCTAGCAAAAATAATAACAAAAAAAATATATTACAAGTCTATTTAAAAGCGATTCGAAACAATTATTTACAATAATATCTTGTAAAAAAAAAAAAAAAATTTACAAAAATATAGAAATTTAAAATTACAAAAAATTTTAATTTAAATTATAATACTCTCTTAAACAAACAATAAAAAATAAACAATAATTTTAATTTTATAAAATACTAAGTTATTAATATAATAGTTTGTATATTACTAAATATAAACAACAATAGTAACAAAGTTATTATAAATAAAAAGATAAAAAAATCTAATTTTGTAAACAACAACAACAACAAAAAAACAAAAAAAAAAATTCGAAAAATTCTTTAATTTTATTTTTGTTAAAGACTTTTTCTTCTTTATTAAAAAGATATTTTTAATCGACAAATTCTTTTTTTTCTTTTTTTTCTTTTTCTTCTTTATAGAATTATTGTTTTGTTTATAGTTAATTAAATTAAAGAACTTAGATTATTATCTTTATTCTAAATAGCTATTTAATTAATAAATAAATAATTTATCTTAATTTAATACAATACTTATAGAAATAAAGACACAATTATAATTGTCTTTTTTAGAAACTTTTTAGTATTAAAATATAATATTATTGCAATTTAGAAATTCTAAAACAATAAATACTTAATTATTATATATTTTCTTAATAGTTAATTCTTTAATCTAATTTACAAAAATTAGACAAATCTTAACAACAAAAAATTACAAATTTATTTTTATATTAACAAATATATTAATAAGTTTTAAATAAATATTAACTTTTACTCTAAAGATTTTCTTATTTTCGAAATAGTTTTAAATAATTTAAATTTAAATTTTAAGTATATAGTTTGTATTTACAATATATATAATAAGTTAAATACTATTTTAATTTTTGTTGTTATTTGCTTACAGGTGTCGGCCCCGCCGGGTTTGGCGTCCTCTCGATCGGGCAAGGTACGGTTGCACAGCCTCTCGCCGCTTTCTTATCGTATAAATATCGTCGGCCTCTTCCATCTCTTCCACCTTTCTTCATGGCTTTCTTTTCCCTTCCCACCCATCCAGGTTTTCTCGCCCCATGTCGCTCAGCTGCCGGCTCCTTCTCGTCGTACTGATGCCTTTGCTCGGACCTCGACCCACACCTGTACAACGATGAGGACTGCATTGCTCGCTGTACTGGCAATAGCTGCGACTCCTGCTCTTCTGCTCAGCTCCTCTCGCTTTTGGTGTGACGCGCAGTCGGCCTCCTGAGTTGTGGCCCTTCGCAGGTTTCTTTGCTGCTGGCTTTCGAACGCTCTCACCTTTCCGGTATCTTGTTCCTTGCTCTCCTCCTTTCCCACGGGTAGCCTTTCCAGCTTCAAACCAACAGCATAGCCACCTACCTGCCTGCCTGCCCGCCAGCTCGCGTGCATAGCCTACCGACGATCGCTATAGCTACGGCCGAAACGCCAACACCGTGGATCTGGCCCCAAAGCTGCTGCACGTGGGGTCTCCAGGCCAATTGAAAATAAGCCTCATCGTGCATCGATGGAGTCTTCTCTGGCTGCGCCGCCGACGAAGGATGCTCCAACATTGCAGCGGTCTGGTGACGTCTTCGACGAGGGTCTGGCGTGGGCGATCATTGGGCACCGTTGTCAAGAATGGCTCAGCCGGGTTTCAGGCATCAGCCATTGCTGACGTGTCAAAGCTCGATCGCGAGGACGTACATGTGCACTGCCCAGTGATGCCTGGATCGGCGATTTGGGTCCCGGGAGATGTGACGCTTTCCTGTGTCGCCCCACTCAGCACTTTCTCGGACCAATTGCGGTGACCTCTCGAATTTGTGACAGTGAAGGTTTTTGGCTGTGCAGACACTAAGCCATGCAGAATCGCTCGATCAGCAACAACAAGCCCTCGGAGAGGCGAAGATCCGCATTGCGAGGGCGCCATCAAACGCTTTGCGACGTGTTCTGCGAGGCGAAAAGCCGCAACTATCCAACTAGCTGTCGCGGCGGAGCTTGTTTGATGCATAAGATCAAGAGGGGGACAGAGTGATTGGATGTCAGAAAGCGAGATTTCGGGGAAGAGCCACCCGCCGAACATCGTGGAGTGTGCGGTACAACCGATGCGTCATAGCAGTCTCAGCTCGAAGGTCCAAGCTATTGCAGCTGACGTGTTCGATCGGATGTGGACGTATGCGAGGGGCGCAGTTGAAATTATGCTGCATGGGATGGCAATCGAATACGAGGTTCCAGGGTGGGAGCGATGTCGCTGTTGCTTGGGATCGGCGATCGATGGGTTCTGGAGTGTGAGAGGGAAGGGGTAGGATTTTGCGCGGAGAAGGTTGCAGTCAATGGCCTGCCAGCCATTGAGGTACATATAATCCCCCTTTCCCTCCGTTCACTGGCCTCGAATTTCTCTTTCAAGCCATCTAACAATCAACTCAGTCGATCTGTTACTCTGTTCCCTTTGCAATCCCATCCTACAATGGCCTTTGTCGACATGGATTCCGTTCACTTCTATCAACCACCGAGCATGGCAGGTCGACTTGGGGAAAGGCGATTTGCAGCTCTCAACCTCGATGTTCGCGCGATCAGCAACGAGAGCTACAAACCTATAGCTCTCGAACCAAGTAGCAATTCGAGCGGTAGACTCGAAGACTACAATTCGATAGAATCTTTTGATTCGACTGTCTCGTTGCCAAGAGAGTCTCTCGATTTGTTCCGCGAGTCGACAGTGGATCCTCGTGGTCCTCAATCACACGCTATAGGTACAACTTGCTCTTATTATTTGTGATGGACGATCATTAATAACTTCAGGTTCCTCGGACGACATCGATCTTGAGTGCAGTCACGGTTGCTGTGATTATAAGGAAGACAACAACCTCCTACCTCTCAACGAGCTGCTATTTGGTCTCGGAGGAGCGCAAGAGCTACATCGTGCGCAACCCAGGCATGATCACGGAATAGAAAGGTCTGATAGCGCCATTGGTCATTCCCTTCAAAACGACTGCAATCACACTTCTATCCCCGGACCGAAACAATGCGGTGCCAAGGGTGAGGACATCGACAACAGCAGCGGCAGCAGCCTCCAGCTCAGCAGCGACAACCTGACTTGTAAGGCGCAAGACAAGAGGCACTGCTCTTTCAGTACTCCATCGACTTCTATGGCAGGCTCAGAAGCTAGGTGTGACTCTTGATATTGCCGCTCGCTGATCCTAGTTCTGACAGATGGGACCTATCTAGACGTTCTATTCTCCGCGAGAAGACCGAAAATCCTATCTCCGATCCTCCTTTACCACTCCCTTATACCCTCCTCTCGCCGATACGCGACAATGCCCACAAAGATACTGAGGTTTACCACACACCTAGCGAAGGGAAAGGGAAGAGGGACAAAAGAGGTTGCCATGAAGAGGATGAGTGGGAGATTGAAGAACCTGGGTTCCCATACGGGTCTATGACGACTACGGGCGCTACTGACATTCGAGGCTTCTCCAAGCGCACAGCGGACAGTGCTGGGTTGAACGATAGTGGCAAAAGGAATTCTTGGAAGCGATTGTACCAGCAACGCCAGAATACAATGAATTCTAGTCCATCTAGTGAGGTCGGCGACAGTCAAGGTGAGCATGCATTTCTGATCAATCCTCGGGATTTCCTAACATACTTCAGATAATCCTCTTGTAATCGAGGACGAGGCCGGAACAATCAGCGAACTTGGTAACCCCATTAGGTTTACAAGCGTTACCGCTGTCACCTCACGCTTTCCTGAGCGTCTGCAAGGCAAGCGACATTCAGCACTGGATGGAGAGAAGGAATGGGAGATAATGAAAATTGTCGGCAAGAGACCGACGAGAAGTGGCTATGAATACAATGTGCGCTGGAAGAACACATGGCTACCTGGGAGCGAATTAGGAAACGCACAAGAATTGCTGCAGGACCTTGAAGCACGAGGCCCTGTGCAGTGTGGACGCAAACGGGCAAACAAGCTTCCGCAAAGGGCCACTAATCGATAGCTGCTCCAACGTGCTAACGACGAAAGGCTGTATGGCCATTCCGGGTCTGCCATTGCATTTCTCGTCTGCAGTGCTGCACTAATTTAAAATCGTGGTGAGTGGAAAGCTCTACAACATCTTCATCACCAGCACACAGTACTTTGCCTCTGATGGGGGCAATCCGAGGGCCACAGTCAACTGCTGAACGTTATTAGTTCTCTTCGATCTCAAAGTGTCAGTCTTTAGTTTCCAATGCCTCAGCTTATCGTTCACGGTGATTATTTGTTCAAGAAGACCTTTGTCCTCGATTTTGCACCCGCTCTCGCAACGATCAATCAAAAAAGGGAGAGTCTCGGGCATGAAGTCGTCTTGGCTGCTGTCTTAGGACTCCGCTACTCAGCCATCACAAGCCTTAGAGAATGTGGGAGGTGAAGAGATCAAAGGCTCGAAACAGGTGTGATTAAGGTGCGGAGGACTATCGTGCACCGTTTTCATTGAAGGCAACTTCTAGCGTCTACCGTGCGCACTTCCAATACTCCATCAGGCACGCTTGAACCGGTGGACGGCAATGACGGGTCTCTCTCATCGCGTCGAAATACCAGTTCCTATCACCGGTTGACCGCCTCTGTTATCCAGACCAATCCGTTGGCCCTGCCACTATCCCTTCCTTCAACCTCGTGACTCGTAGTTGTTGCAAACCCTTTTGTTCGTATGAGTAGTTCGTAGTATCGAAGAACCCAGAGCGGCGATAAGTCGAGATGGGTTTCTTTCCTCTATGGTAGTCACTGCCAGATTCATCCCTCATCTGGACTACTTCGTCGACATGGGTCCCTAGCCGAATCGCTATCGTCGTAAGCAGTGTCTTCTGGTACATCGATCTGGCCATCTTGGGCCCCTGATGGCTGATCGTCTTCTGCACTCTCAAAGCGTCGGGCATCAATTGAGATCGTCGCGTTGGTGAGAAGCAATGCCTCGAGACGAATAGATGCTGTTCCAGATCTTTCGCACTTCTCTCATGAATCCGTCGGACCATTCCTTCCATGATCTCAGCTTCGGTGGATGCAGGGTTGGCTGTTCTTGCACCCTCGGCCTGAGGTTTTGAGGTCTAAGCCTTGAGTGAGATGGATAGAACCCGGAAGACTCAAGGTGTGCTCACTGTGACGCGGTAATGATCACCGCCTTGGAGCTGGGACATGGCGTTATTTGCTTTGGGGTTTGGCGTTTCGCTGGAGCAAAATGGATATCCTTACTTTGACAGAGTCAGCTCTCGGCCATTCTCCGCAATTTGATCAAGCCCAAAGCGAGCTTGTCGATTCGGAAGGTACATATGCGAGACGCAGCAAGCCGAAAGAGAGCTGTAGGTCCCGGCAGGAAATCCGAAAGTGCAGACCTGCAGCCAAAACATTTGGGTTACGCATAATAGTGTCAGATTTGACTGATCACAACAGGCTGGTTTTGCCAGACTGGACGATTGGCTCTAAATCATGCCAAGACCCGGCATGCCAGTCGACTGTCTGGGAAGACGAGTCTTCTGTCCTGTCGCCGCACTCTGACTTGTGGTTTCAAAACGCCGGCCCACGTAATAGTGAAGTCTATGGCCCGGCATGCTTGCTTCGCGATTGAACACTTGGTAGATTCCCTGAAAGGCGGCTACTTGAAGCTGGTTTTTTCTGAACATCTTGGAAATTGCCTAAAGCAAATTCCGGATGAAGAGAGAGCGAAGGCAAAGCAGATTAAAAGAACTCGATTATCTAAATATTCAGTACCGCCTCTCAAGAGTACGTAGTATCTTCTTCACTTCTTCAATGGCTTGGTCGGCTTGCGCTGGGTCTCGCAAATAGTAATCTGTCCAATGCTTGTGGTCCGTTTGAATCCATTGCCAGGCTTCTTCAATATCATTCGAGGTTCGAGGCTCTTTGATTCCACATCTCTTTGAGAACCAGACATTCAAACGATCCAGGGTCAAGAGTTGGCTCATGGGATGCTGGTGAGGTAACCATTCCCTTGTGCGTTTGGGAGGGGCCTTCAAGAGAATAACTGTGAGAAGCGCTAGGAGGTTCCAGTCCCCATCGCCGACGTCGGCAATGTCGGAGAAATGGGATCCCAAGGTATTATTGTCCAGTTCCTGCGTAGTGTTGATGGGTCCGCCGATGGTAGAGTCTATGTTTCCCCAGCCAAAAGCATGCAGTTCATGGGTGGAGTCGATGGCCTCGCTGTCGGTGAAGTTCATGTTTGTCCAGTCCCAAGTCTCCAGTGCCTGGGCGGTACTCATGTCCCCCATGTTGTTGAGATCCATATCGCTTCAGCTTAGTGGTTCTCAAGAAAAGATAGATCTTCGAAAGAGGATGTCAAGTCCAACTCGAGACAACAATTACTTTGCAATGGGATCATCGACAGAACGTGCGCATTTTATCTTATTCGCTGGCAGAGGATGGTGCAAGATTCAGGGGTAGGCGAGCCTCGAGTGACGACTTCGATTTCCGTTGTACCATGTCGGTGCATGGAGTAGGGGCTGTGCAGACCATTCAAAATTCGGTACAGAAGACCAATGATCGTGAGGAGTGTGGTCACATCACGCCCAACGAGGCCACCTCTCGACAAGTCTTCCCAAAAGACCCTAACCTGCTCTGCCAACTTCTGAACAGCGGCTACATTCTTGATCAGCTTAGCCGAGACCAGGGTATATTGAAGGCAAAGTGCCAGAACATTACCACAAATGTATCGTTTACTCAACATTCAACATCGATTACAACTAACGCAAATCTCTATAGCAAAAATACATCGTCCCAGGTGACCGAAAGAGATAAAATAACCTGGCATCCCTGTCCGCCACCACAAAGGCAATCTAAACTTGCTTTCTCCACTACAACTCCTCCTATCGAATCGAATTGGACGGCGACTGTAAGCGATTGGTTTGCTATGTTAATTGTAGTTGCCCCTGAATCGTTTCGTGCTCCTAGATGTTAATAAGCTTCTAGAGCCAGCATCGCGGAACTTCAGAGTTACCTGAAATACAGAGGCTATGAATCCGTATGTTGACAAGATTAAGAACATGTTCTGAGCTTCGTAGAAATCCTTAAAGATTGCACAGCTCATCCACGGCAAGTGGCAAAGCCTTGAGGGAGTACCGACAGAGAGTGCTATGTTGTAAAATTCGTTATACTCAGGTCTTCCGGCGCTCGCAGATCTGACGGCGTAAAAGCAGGATTTGTTGGGACCAGCGGACAATTCTGTAAATCTTGTAGGAAGGAACACTGTATCCACTGAACCTTGACACTGGCGGGAAAGGTACTCAATACCGGGTCTAGGACAATGACGAAAATAGGGCCGAGTATCAGCTGTCGGTCGAGCTACGTTCTGAGCTTTCACGTCGAGTGTCCTAGATGAGGTGTTGATGAAGTTTATGTCAAAATCCGCCATCATAGTAATTCCGTGGAAGAATTCTGTCCAAGAAGGTAGTGATGAACGTCTCGGATGAAATTCGAGGATGCTAGACGATGATATAGCACTGAATTGACAGACCATGCGTGTTGAGGATGGTCAATTTACAGGCGGGTTGCCCTAAAATCCCGAATCAAGCAAAGCAGATCCATGGCTGACACACTGTTTCCAGGATGGTATAATCCTTGCGCTGTAGGCTCGAATCCCTCCGACACTATTTCCACAACGACTTTATCCACCAAAACACCTTTCTCAAACCCAAGCGAGATTCATGGCTCCGCTAACCAATGACAGTAGCTTCCGAAACGCTTTCATGTAGCTTATAAGATAGTGGGTAATCAGAGGGCCTAGAAATGCAGACAAAGCACATCTCTACGATCTTATCCCTTTTGGAGAAAGCCTCGAAGTCTGTTACTTCGATCTCAGTATAATACATTCTGCGCATGGCATGTGCTCGCAGCCCGAGCATGAACCATCGGATTTACTTGGACGATCCTCCTTGCAAGCGCAACACGGAAAGCGCTTTATCATTCGAGATCTCTTCTCAACCCTTGCACCGCTGTCTCTAGCCTCTTGCTCGGACTTCTGCCTTGCTTTCTTGATTTCGATTCGGATGTCGCTCGTTGTCAAGTAGTCCTCATTCGATGTCTCTGCGACCTTTTTCCGGCTTTGTCGCTCTTCTTGAAACTGCCCACTGCTTACTCGTTTTCTCGGTCCTTTAGCAGAAGCTTGGGTTTGAGACATTTCTCGGCGGAGTGCAACGTAAGATACTTTGAGCATACTGTTAGCTAAGTTGTCGCATGTATGGGTTCATTTACCGTACTTCTTACTTCTCGAAGGGCAATAACACCGTACTTAGAAGTAGAGAAATAATGATCGCCACAGTGGGTAGATAGAAGCCGTGGACTTTGCTATTTTCGCTTTTGAGCTGCACACGGTATAAGGTCATAAACTTTAACCAAGGCCAGCGCCGTTGTGCCGGGCACAGATGCTTCATGTAGGGGGGAAAGTCAACCAAGCATGCATTGTGACATTGCAAAGTAGCCTTGTTCCAACGCATTATATACGGAAATTGTCAATTGTCCAGAATCCATTGAAATGGGTAGTCATCGGACTAATAATCATGAATCCTCCACGATCATGCCAACTTTTCCATCTTAGACGCTCGATCCGACAATGAACATGGAAGCGTTCAATAGTTCCCTCGATGGCGTGGAGGAAAGTACTGACGGGAATCTTCCCCTTTGTCAGCTATTCGTGGACAGCACATGTTACTTCCTATCATAAAATTATTTCTTAGATTCATTTTGCCCAGCTCTAACCTAACACAATCGAGTGCGAAGTGCAATGCCGTGGTCACAGCACATCTCTGGCTTTGTCAGTCGAAAAAGATAGGGCCAAAGATACATGAGGTAAATTCAGAGATCTACGACAGAGTCTGTACGATTTCATCCCTAGCGGCACGTTTTATTCAAATAGCGATGTGGTAAATACGTGGGCAGTCCCCAAACTTTACAGACAAGGGTCAAGGAAGCCAGTCCAATGGCTGGTACGGCAGGCATCCTCACTGCCTCAGCGGCTGGATGGCGCTCGGTCTATTCGATTAGGGAATAGCTCCGTAGGATCAATTGGTGAACTTACCTTTAGCTTCTCTAGGTGCTTCCTGCAGGAGCATGGCGTTGAACCTCATGGCAGGCTTGGCGATTTTGTTCGCGGGATCCCAAGTTCCGTTCCAAGCGTTCGATCGCTGGTCGTAACAGGCGCTCAGGAAATTCAACGAGAAGAGTCCCATCCTCCTTCACATTATCATTCTAGCCTTGATGGGGAGCTCTGTGAGTAGGGAGTTTAAGGTCGTTGTCATCGCTTGCGTCAAAAATGAAGCTTCTTCGGAAGAAATCTTTGCGGATCCAAAAGTCGCCCTCAGCTTCCCCCCATGAGTGCGAACGTTGCTAATGATGGCCCAGTTTTTATCCCAGTGTAAGGTCTTCGTCGAAACTTTACCATCTCCAACCAGAGCCGCTGTGCAAGAGGTCGTCCAGCCAAAGGCCTTGCCCCTCTCACACCCACTACATGCTCTTGATGTTGTTCTGCCCAAACCGAAACCGGCCCTAAAGCGGAAGCTCACTCGTGATAACGCACAGCAAAGCGCAGATGTTCGACCAGCAAAGCGCTGCCAACGCAGCGGGCGTCACCTGTCCATGATATTGGGGCTTGGAGCGAGCGACATCCAAATCCCACAAAGGAATGTATTCACATCATTGGCTGGTCCAGGAACTTTAGAAAGACCGTATATCGGATGTATAATCGCCCAGATCTACGAAGAGCTACGACTGATAGAGGAGCGTGCTGTTCAAGATCCAATCCGTCAACGAATCTGTGCCGTAGCACTCTTCGATTTACACTGCCGAACCAGAAAAGCTTCGAGATCCCTGGCCGGAACTTATTTCACATCCAAGAACATTGCATCGACCTCTCAGGTCCTTCTGGAATCAGGCATTGTCCATAAGTCACAGCAGGAAGTCTGTGAATGGGTCAAGCTTTACTTGAAGTTCGGCCGAAGAATGAAAGCCATAGCAGATCGCAATGGAGGCCTCGGAGCCTTGATAATAATACCTGGACTTGGCATGACGCCACAGCAGTAAGCAAGTGTGTTCGTATCATCAGCGAACCATGCTTACTCATGGCTTTAGGTGGGCCACAGATATTAACAATGAGGATTTCGAACGAGTGCAACGACACTTCCGGAATATCAAACTTGACGAAGTTGCGAAGGACCAAGATGTGCAAAACATTGCAAATCTATTAATGCGGAAGTTCGTAAGTCATGAAGGTCTTCATCCATCACAGCACGCGGATATTCTAGACGGCGGCACGGCTGCCCACCCAGATTTTAGTATCTCGCCCGAGGAGTCAGATGCATCTTACCGATGTGAGATTATTCTGCTAAGAGAAGGATCTATTGCCATGGCTAATCATTACACAGCGTCCGGTTACAATGCTACACCGCATCAACTAAATGACATGGGTGCCACCAGACCTTCTGAACCTCTGGTGAACAATGCGGCAACGTATCGTACTTCAGCGACCTCTACATATCCTGCTCGCATGGCGACCAGCCAGGAAGTATACGATGAATCACAACTGCATCCACAAAGCCCTACGTCTAACATATCGGGTTTTGTAGCTCATCCCATGATGAGCCACGAAGCATATGGCGCATCACTTTATCCACAACCCCTTACGCCTAACATATCGGATTTTGTAGCTCATCCCATGATGAGCCACGAAGCATATGGCGCATCACTTTATCCACAACCCCCTACGCCTAACATATCAGATTTTGTAGCTCATCCCATGATGAGCCACGAAGCATATGGCGCATCACTTTATCCACAACCCCCTACGCCTAACATATCGGACTATGTAGCTTATCCACTGGCTCTCTGTAATATATCGAGATATTGCGGAAACTCAGATGGCATAACAGACCCAAATGTCTACCAACCGACCTTCGATCGCTCTGTCGAAACGCAAGAGAACCAAGCCGCCTGCAGCGAAATCAACGCCTTCGCTTTCCCCAACCGCACGTCTTCCTGTCAAGCAAGATACCCTATTTGTTGATCTCTTCACCGCTTGCCTCCTCTTCTGCAATCACAACGAACAATATGTCCAAGCTTGGTTCGATTATCACCTTCTGCTTTCTGCGCACGAATGTAGCGACGCCGGTACAGAGCTGAAGGCCTTCAACGGTAGGCTTGCGACCTTCTGAAATTCGTATTGGCATTAGGTAGAAGGGGCCATCTGCTAGAAATGGTGAAGGATTTGGACCTGGTACTCGAACAATCGAATAGCCCGGATTAGTGAACTATGATCGTGTTAGCTGGGCAACTTTTACGATTACAAATATCGAACTCGTTGAACCAAATGCATTTTCCCTAGCTGTCTCCATATCTCGGGCAAGCCATCGTCCACGCACAACTCAAATTCAGTATGGCCTTGCTTTGCGAACTTTGCCTTTGACAGCCAATCCTGGAGATGTTCCAGAATGTTCTTGTCGTAATCGCTCAAACTTCGCTGCTCCAAATGTGCTGGCATAGTGATGAGTGAAGCGAGAAAAGGATGAGATATCAAAGTCGCCGCGCAAGGCTCGGTATCGCTCTACAAAGTGAGCAGCGCTCGACTCCGAAGTTCATTGTGGGGCGCTCACTGCCAAGCCGCTATTCGTAATGCGCCGGTCCTGTCCGGAAGCGCTCCACGCTCATCTCGACGCTACCAGGAAGTTAAGCTTCAGTCTAGCATGGGCGCAGCAGTACTACTATCTTCTTGTCGACTTGGTCAAGCGGAAAGTGATCCTTTGTCTGTCCCCATCATCTTCCGCAGAGCCATTGAGCTCTACTAATGTCGAACGATTGGTCTCGTCCGCCGTGGTGATCTTAGTGCGAACACCTGAAGAAGTGAGATTGTAGCTACGAGTACTGTTTCACTTTACAAACGAGTTACTGTACATACTGCAGCTTCATGATGGGACAGAAGTTCAATCCTTGTCGAGTCCAGCTACGTCCCATGCGCGATTGTTGTCCCTTCTGCTTTTTGGCTCTGCCCATGCCAACAGCTGGCAAGCCTCCGTTGTGTGCGGCTGGCCAAGGAGGTCACCGAGTTCCTCGGAATGCGGCCCTCCAACACGTTAGCTGGGAGTAGAGACTGCGGCACAACAGCTTCACAGAATACAGCTTCGCCCAGACCTCGATCGTTTGCTTTCCCCAGCCTCGCACCGGGCGTTCAATAACGAAGTCATGACGATCGAGAGCCATTTTCTGTCGTGACGCGCTGCCTCCTAGGAGTGCCTGTAATTGGACCAGACTTGGTAGAGGTGGGTGGGTGAAGACGTATCGGAAGCACGAGTTTCAAAAGTGTAAGCATTGGTATCGTACTTGTGGATACGAATAGCGGTGTCCGAAGGACGGGTGAAGAACGAGCAAGATCTGCAGTGGACAGGTAACACATGCTTCCTGTGCTCAGTATTGGAGCTGGCGCACGGCTAGGCATCTTGCCACCCTTAGGTTCCCATCCAATAGGGCAACTGAGGTACCGAGAGGTACTGAGGGAGCAAATCATATATCTCTCGAGGTCCCTCCATTGTACCAGAGCCTCGTCTCTTTGCAATTTGTGTCATTGCAGTCCTCGAGAATGGCAGTCCCACCCGGAAGGACCTTGGCTGGTATGTTGCCACACCTCCCCGCCTCGCTCAGATACTGACTTCTACCTAGACCGATACGGAGAGCAAGGAAGGGAAGCTCTTGTGCAAAGCACCAATAGGCTCCTTCTTGAACATGTTATCCGGTACCGCTTATATGGATCGGTTGGCTCACTTGGTCTCGTCCTGCGAAGATGTGAGAAACAAAGGTTGGAGCTTCTGTACACCGTCGTTAAAGATACGGAACTTCTTCCACCATGGAACGAGAGTCGATTAATCAAGGAAATCGAACATGCGATAGTCCCGCCAATAAGGAGGTTTCTTCATCCTAAGGGACTCTATGATGAAGAACTTGCTGCGTTCAAAGATATGAGCGTTGATGAGATTATCGTCACACTTCTCGATTCTGTGCATGCTCGACTTCGTGAAGTTCCTTTCGAAGAGTTACTAGGGTATTTCGCCAAACATAACGCTCCAGCTGTGTATGCATTCATGATAGATTATGATAAGCTTGTCGAGAGCATACAAGAGCGGGTTGAGAAGGACTCCGATCTAAAACTCCTTTTTGAGTCGACGGTCAAAGTACTGCAGACCCGCGAAGAGCCTGTGGCAGCCTTCCTTGGTAAAATTATCGACTTTGCAATTGATTCGAGCCAAAGAGCAAATTTTTGGAGACGCCATCTACAGACACTAAGAGAAGATGAGCGTGGACCCCGATTTACCATCAAAAGAAGCCTAGTTCCAGAGTGCACGGTTCAGTCCTCGCATATGAATGCACTAAAGAGCGACTTGCTAGATAAGAAACCTGACGATATCAAATCTTTCATCGCCGAGATCCTCGTCAAGGAATCCCAATTCGCAAAAGACGAGATGACGCCATCGACGGACACATTGAGATGGGTTTGGTCTCTTCATGTTGGGGACTCGACACAACGCCCTCAAGCGATCAAGATTATTGTTGAGACGCTCTCCACGCCTAATGTGCCCGTTCGCCATCATATTGAGCCCATTCTGAGGTGCTTGCTACCCACGACACGTAAGGCTCTCATTTGAAGCGACGTGGTTTTGTTCGACTAGGGCACCAGAATCCTAAGCGGGACCTCTGCGAAGAATGGGCTTCGCAGCAATTGTGCAGCCCAGATCGTCTCCGGGATCGCATCTGCCGTGCTCGGGATGGCCTTCACGGTAAGAGGTTGGAAGTGTGTGAACCTGTTCCTCGATGGATTGAGTGGCGAAGTGTCCGTGCAGGCGCTACTTCCTCTGTAAATGCCTGTCCGGCGTTGGCATAAGTCATGTGCTAGGCCATTGAAATCAAACATTGTATTGGCCACTCTTATTGATATGGGCTGTACTTGGGCGGATGAAGCTCGATTCCGACATTGGCGTACAGTAGAATGTGCCGTTCATTGCCATCCACCGAGTTGACCTGCGACGAACTCTGTTCGAGGAAGCTGAAGGTAATAAGTAATAAGCATAAAATTCTATTTTCGCTTGTTCCGCGAAGATAAAATTGCGAGAGCCGACAAACTTTGCAATATCTATCATTGATCAGGTATCCATATTGGCCTCCGACATCCTCATCAACAAAACATAGCTGTCGTTAAAATTCTCTCTCCATAAGCTCAATAAGCGGACCATCTGCAAACCCTATAATCCAATCATGGAATTGGTACTCATCTTCCCTCTTCCTGCCTTTCGGCATGTCCTCATGACCGCCACCCGTTACCTTCCCACCCGCAGCTCTTACGTCATAGCGGTACACCAAATGGAACAATGCAAGCTGGATCCCAAAATACGCCACCGTCTGTCCAGGGCACATACGCGGGCCTTTCAGGAACGGATGAAATGCCGCCTGCATGCGGCGATCCTGCGGCTGCTGCAGCCAGCGGTCGGGATTGTATGCAAAGGGATCGGGATAGATGTCTGGATCGTGATGCAGTGCGTAGAAGCTAGTGCCAACCGTCATACCCCTAGGCACGTGTATGCCGTCAATGGTAATGCCGCCTTGCATCACCTCACGGGGGACGCTGCTGGCTTTGGGCGGGGAAAGGCGCATGGTTTCATCAACGCAGGCACGGAGGTAGCGGAGGGAGCTGAGCGTGGAGTCGTTGATCTGTT
>JAABUL010004799.1_pt1 | contig 17601 bp, 35 predicted proteins | sample 5559151 | NCBI WGS metagenome assembly JAABUL01 (sample SAMN10711876, study PRJNA513368) | rock metagenome | isolation source: Antarctica rocks | place: Antarctica: Victoria Land, Pudding Butte sud | reverse complement strand
CGGGTGTTAATAACAACGAATTCCAAACATGGCCTGTGTTTGGAATCTGTTAATAACATGTTAATAACAACCTTTGTTAATAACGAATTAATTACACTGCCCACACTGCTTCGATCCCCTTGTCCTGAGTTCTTTATTGTGGCATTCGAAGAACAAACCCTTGCCACATTTTTGACGACGTCATCTGCCGTTTCGAAATTCAAGCCACCCACGAGCTGGAGGTGTTCCGGAGGCGCACACAACGCAATTTTGCACCTTTGACCTTTCCAACTTTCCTACTCCTAGCCCTTCAGCACCTAGACAGCCGCAGCAGCCATGGCGCCGGGCATGATGATGGACGCGCAGCCGATGGCCAGCACGTCAGCTCGCAGCAGCCCAGTCAAGCAGAAGGCCCAGCTGAGACCAGAGCCGCTGCTGGAGGACAACCCCGACCGCTTCTGCATGTTCCCCATCAAGTACCCCCAGGTCTGGGAGATGTATAAACGCGCCGAGGCGTCCTTCTGGACAGGTGAAAACCTGCCATCCCTGGCTCTGCTGCGCCGCACCCTGCCTGGAGCCGCATGCCAGTCTCGGCTCCCTCACAACAGTGCAAGGGATGTATTTGGATGCCTCTCAGCACCACAGCACGCCCCCAGCCGGCCAGGGTGACCTGCGTTGTTGCCCTTTGCTGAGTTTGAAACTGCCTGCATGTCGGCCGGCCTGCTGCGCCCAGTGCAGCATGCGCGTCTGTTCAAAGTCATTCAAGCCTGCCAGGCAGCAGTGCCAGCCCGCTGCAGTGGCCCCACACCGCTGGGGCTCACATTTTCAGGTTCAAAACTGCAACCGGTGCAGAGCCTGCGCTGCACGCGCTCAGCGTGCGCGCAGCGCCATGTACAGCACACATATTCCTGCAGCAACCCTGCTTGTTGCGGGCATCTGAAGGAACAGCCCTCAGGATCGCACAAGCTTGCAACATGGTTGCGATGTGTGATGGCAAAGGCAACGACTGAATTCTGTGTGCTCTGCCCCTATGTGCAGCCGAGGAGGTGGACCTCAGCGCTGACCAGGCGCACTGGAACAAGCTGAACGACGGCGAGAAGCACTTTGTCAGCCACATCCTGGCCTTCTTCGCCGCCTCCGACGGCATCGTGCTGGAGAACCTGGGCTCCCGCTTCCTGAACGAGATCCAGCTGCCGGAGGTGTGACTTTGATCTTCGAATGTCGTCAGCCCTGCATCTGCCACTGATGCAGAGCACACCATGTGAAACATTTCCTGTTCCACCCCGCAGGCGCGCGCCTTTTACGGCTTTCAGATCGCCATCGAGAACATCCACTCGGGTAAGGATGCCTGTGCAAAACCTCCCCCATCTTGTCATACATTGAAGCAACACTGGCACCCATGATCTCCTCGCATTTAATCGCCGTACGCCGCAGCTGGACAAATTTTGACTTGACAACCCTGTGCGCGCAGAGATGTACAGCCTGCTGCTGGAGACGTACATCAAGGACAGCGCGCAGAAGCAGCACCTGTTCCACGCGATCGAGAACATCCCGTGCATCGCCCGCAAGGCCGACTGGGCTCTCAAGTGGATTACGAGGTGAGGGTTGCTGAGCATGCTGGACAGCATGATGATAGTCACCCCTTCAGTTGCACGTTTACTGCACGGCAGCCTTGGTTCTGAACTCATCCGTCAGAGCACAGGGTGGGAAGTCACATCCAGATTATTGTTGAACTCATCTCACTCACCAACCTGCTGAACATCTCGAGGCTAACTCTGAACAAACCTGCACGAAACGCAGTTCAGACTCGTTTGCGGAGCGCTTGGTGGCATTTGCCGCCGTCGAGGGCATCTTCTTCAGCGGCAGGTCAGTCTTCTGTTTCCAAACAGACTGTCTGTGTATACCCACGCACAGCACTGCAGCACGTGTCATGATGCAGCATCGACACTGACTGTCTCATTCCTCTTGCAGCTTCTGCGCCATCTTCTGGCTGAAGAAGCGGGGCCTGATGCCGGGGTTGACCTTCTCCAACGAGCTCATCTCCCGCGACGAGGGCCTCCACTGCGACTTTGCGTGCCTGCTCTACTCGTGAGTACCTGCGCCCCTCTGACACATGACAGCTTCTCCAGGTCCCTCCTGCACTCCTGCTGTCATGCGCATACACCGTAGTGCAAATCTGCATCACAGCTGCTACACAGCAGCGGCGGCTGCCACAGCTGCAACCCCCAAATGGCAGCAGCGACAGGACACAAATGCAATAAACCGGGTTTGGGAGTTGCTTCCTGTATCATGGAAACGCCTCCCATCCTATCTTGTTCATGCCGCAGGTTGGTGCAGAACAAGCTGTCGGAGGAGCGGATAAAGGAGATCATCTGCGACGCGGTGGAGATCGAGCGCGAGTTCATCTGCGACGCCCTGCCCGCCGCCCTCATCGGCATGAACAGGTGCAGATGCTGCGCCCCATCCCTTCGACTTTGATTGCTGTTGGCTGTGCGTGATGCAACCAGGCCCTCGCTGTGACTCACTGCCTCGCATCTGTTGACATATGTTTCCCTCCAAACGCAGTCCCATGATGGGCGACTACATCAACTTTGTGGCGGACCGGCTGCTGGTGGCGCTGGGCCACAGCAAGCACTACAACACGCCCAACCCCTTCGACTGGATGGAGATGCTGTCCCTGCAGTGCGTCCTTTCCCCTCAAGGTTGCTGTGCGCCATGGGGTGGACCATGCGCACCCACGTTCGCACCAGCATGGCTGCATCATATGATTTTCAAAATCTGCTGCCTGCTGCCGCTGCTGGGATGCTACTCGTTTCGCGTACAACCTGCTGCCAGGGCGCCGACTGGTGTTTCTCTTGCAACTGCGCAGGGGCAAGACCAACTTTTTCGAGAAGCGGGTGGGCGAGTATCAGAAGAGCGGCGTCATGTCGAGCCTGGATGGCGGTGGCAAGACTGCCAAGCTGTCCTTCGATGACGACTTTTGAATCCCAGTCTCGGCATCAATTTTGGGACGCGCCAGCGCTGCCGTTCCCGACGGCGTGATCCGGCAGCCTCCGTCAGGACGGAGCAGCAATTGAAGTCAGTGCATCTCTTGTCCCCGAACGGCATCGGCCTTGGATCACGCTGTGACAACGCATTGTTTTGCGGCGGCCGGCCGGGAAATGCCGGCCGCATTCATGTCGCGCGTCTGTGCGCCCGCGACCTGCTTTGAGTTGAGGCTGCTGTTTCGCACCTAGGTAGACCACGCCTTTAGCTACATGTATATTATCTTGCCTTGCGCCACACCGTGCACAGACCTCTTTCCCACAAGGTAAATGTCCAAAGAAATTCCTCCCTCTGCCTGCCGCTGCAAAAAGCCCCGCCACGCCTGAACCCTCTCCACATACCGCCTTCGAGGTTCAGCCTTCCTAGGTATCGTGTGCAGTGTGAACACACATCTCAAAACGCCAACAGGGCCACGCTGATACAACCCAGCGGCAGGCAAATGCAAAACTAGAGCACACATGTGGAGGAACCTAGTGCATCATCTGTAGCTGCTGTACGCAATGTTGATGAGCGACGCTGCCTCGCTAGGCGTCAGAGCGACGCTGCTCGGCAGCAAGGCGTTTACAAAGCACCCGTTTGCAGGCGCCCTGTGTTTTCTCGACATAATATCCCAGTAACTGGCGAAAATGCTGCGGCAAGGTCGAAGGCCAAGCGCTGTCCTCACACACGCGAAAACGTGAATCACCGTGCAAGCCGGGCGCCAAGGGTCCGGGTCCAAGCTGGATTGCTGTATTCGCAAGGGGCAATATGCGGAACGCTGACCGTGAGCAATGGCCAGGGATGGCGTCACGGGCAGCGGTGCTCGGCGGGGCAGCAGGACATCACTGACAGCGAGCGCCGCCGGTGCCGCAAGGCAAGCGGCGGGCCGGGCCAGCACTCGGCTGCAGCCCGCCTGTGCGGCGAGGGTGTGTGGTCCCTTGAAACAATGGGTGGGGTGGACCTGCCCCAGGACCACACACAAAAGGGGGGGCGAGCCCTATAACCTCAGGGAACCGCATAGGTGCATGTGCAGGCGCCCGCTTTGCTTTTCTCGACATTACATCCCAGGCTCATCGATACATGAACACCAGTAGGGGTAGCTATAAGGCTGAAAAAGCGAGGGAAGGCGGCAAATGACGGTAATGCTGCGGCGCTGTCCAGCCCAAAGGCCAAGGGTCCGGGTCCAAGCTGAATCGCTGTATGCTGAAGGGGCAATATGCGGAACACTGATCGTGAGCAATGGCCAGTAATGGCGTCACGGGCAGCGGTGCTCGGCGGGGCGGCAGGACATCACTGACAGCGAGGCGCCCGCTGATTAATAAGTAGGCGGGGTTTCGCAGTACATAAATGACTTTGTGTGGCTTGATGTATCGGTCCGAAGACGTCAGGTTATCTTGTGAATGAGGGCTCCGGCCTCGGCTCCTGTCGCCCTCAAATCGACCGTTTTACATACGATCATCGCAATTGCAGTTCAACCCTCCGACATATGTGAATTTTTCACGGCTGGCTGCTACAGCTCGCATATGTGATAGGTAGACTTTGCGAGGATCACATTCTCTCTCATGTGTGATACCTAGAGAGCTTTCCAACGACCAACTCATGCTCCATCTGCCGCCCGACAAAGGGATCGTGGTTGGTAGTATTGGTTGAGGTTTGTGGCGCAACAGATCGTTAGATCCCACATCAATCCTCAATGCAAGGCACATCAAATCTGAAGTGGGATCGTACAGGCACACGCGCAAACTGAGACAACGAGGTCTGCAGCATTCCTCAGCAGACTTCCGCCGCTGCCAGCTGCTTTGGCTGACTTGCCTCCCATGCCTGTGCCTGCAGGCAGATCGAACACAGGATGTTGACAGCTTGTATGTACACAGCCGGTCGGCCACAAAGGACTTGGCAACACTTGCCACCAAAGTGAACGCACATGTGTGGTCTGTGCCAGACGCCGCAGGTGGACTGGCACGACCCCTCTTGTGCACATTCCTAGTCTAAGTTGTCTGCCGCTTCTCTGTGCTGTGCTGTGGTGACAAAGAGGCCGGGCGTCTGCCGAGTTGGACCACCCCGCCCGGCCGCGCACATGCTGTGCAGATGCGCGTGAGACAGCTGGCGCAATGCTCACCTGTTTTATCTGTCCCGCCTGGGCCTCATTGATGGCCTGCAGGGCGGACTCCTCCTGCCGCTGCAGCTCCTCAGCCGCCTTGCGCTTCTGCGCCTGCAGCAGCTTGCGCTCGCTGCACGGCATGACGGTTCAGGATTTGTTGGTCATAGTTTCAAAGGGTTTCAGGATGGGATGCTGCTCGATACCACTACACTGGGGCTGCCGCTGCACTGCGCGCATGGTTCGCATGCCCAGCGCTACCTGTGTGGCCAGCTCAAGCACCAGATCACTAGATCACCTCTGATAGCCATCAGCATCCTTCTGGCAAATATTTTGTGCCCATCCTCAGGATGTCCTTTGTTGGTGGAACAAGGACAAGGGGAGCATTTTCCCCGCCATGTCAACACTGGCTCCATCCAAGCGATGGAACAGAAGTTCTCTCTGAGCCGGGTTAGTGTCGAAGCGGAGTGCTGAGGAGGAGTGCTGACCTGGGCTTGGGAATTGGGCGATCCCGCCCGCAGGCGCGGATGCGGCGCGCCATCTCTGTCACCATGGGCCGCAGCTCCGCTGTGGACGGGAAATTCGGCACGCACACGACTTCCCTGAGGTCGGTGTGCTCCTGCAGGGGAAAGCGGAAGCGGCGGTGGCAGTTGGCACTGTGGCACAGGGAATTGCTCAATGGCGTCAGGGCGAAACTGAAATTGCCCGGCGTTCCAGGCAGTGCATCCAGCAACAACTGGCGATGCCGCCTCTGCCTGCTGGCAATGCCATAGCAGCTGCGATGGTGTCGGACTGTCCCATTGGACGGCGGCGCATCCCCAGTGCTGTGCGCCGTGAGTGCCGGCAAGCGCTGCCACATTCTTCACTCTTCTGAAACTCTTCAGCGGGCTGACAGCACCACTCATGCTCCATTCTTGCTGCTCACCTGCAGCCAGTCGCCCAGCAGCTTGTGCATGTGTGCGCGGACCATGCGCGCCGGCGTCGGGTACTTGTCCACCAGGTCCAGGTACTGCTCCAGCAGCAGGCAGCCGCGAGTCGCCGGCGCGTTGGCCCACGGCTGCTCCGCCAGCGGCACGCCGCTGAACAGCGCCGGGTTGCTCAGCAGCGGGTCTGCGCAGGCACGCACGCAATTGAGATGGTCTACGGCAGCTCTTGGTCGTGTGATCACAGCGTAGCTGGTTGGGATGAGCTCCAACCAGGAATGCAGCGGCACATGATGAGCCAGTTGCCATCCGCTCAACGAGTGAGATGAGGAGCCGTGTTCCAACAATCACAATTTTAGTACTGATGCCAATTGTCGCGCCGTCCCACCTGCGGACATGACGCCCTGCGCGCCGGTGTGCGCCATGCACGCCTCTGCGTCCTCGCGGCTGAGGATGTTGCCGTTCGCCAGCACCGGGATGCCCACCGCCTCCCTCACCGCCTGCGGCCGCGAACGCGCATGGCTTCAACAGATACCCGCTGATGGTGCAGTGGCTGCTGGTGTGTTAAAGCAAAGATCCAGGCGGCAGCTCGCAGCTGCCACCCCTGCCCCTGCTTGCATGGCTCCTGGCGCCAACCCCAACCCCAACCCTGCCAACACGCAAAGGCGCCCCCCATTCTTTGAACGAATGGCACAAGCCTTCAACCCATTGGCAGCCGCCGCCGCACGCACCCCCGCCGCGCACAGGTGGCTTGGCCTCTTCAGTTCGTCTTTGTCATTGTCGTTAACCACCTTGATGGCATCCCAGTCGGCCTTGTGCGCTCGGGCGTCCTTCTGCTCGCGTGTGCGGCCATGCACCGCCAGCAGCTGCACGCCGGAGCGCTCCAACATGCGCGCGTACGCCAGCGTGCGCTCCAGCTCCGGGAAGATGCGGATCTTGGCCGTCAGCGGCACCGTCAGCCCGGCGGCGATGCCCGTCACCATCCTCTCCACCTGCGCACAGTGCGAGGATTTTGTTACTGCGCACAGTACGCCGCTGCAGATCCGCGGCGCTGCACATCGGGCAAACTGCAGCTGGCCTGGCCACCCGCCAACTTGCCGGGACTGCTGCACTGCAAGCACCTCATGCCGCCTTGCGTGGGCCAGACTGGCATTGTTTGCTGTTCCAAATGCTGGGTAGAGTCTGCCACCAAACCATAATTCTCGTTCAACATCTACCCACCAGGTCAAGGTCGTCCATGAGGAAGGCGCCGTAGCAGCCGAGCTTGCGCTGTTTTCCCACCTCTGATCGTTTCCAGCAATTCGGCAACCCACTCACCAGGTCAAGGTCGTCCATAAGGAAGGCGCCATAGCGGCCGCGCTTGGCAATGCGCTGCGGGCAGCCGAAGTTGAGGTCCACCGCGTCTACCTGGTCCTCCACGTGACGCGCGGCCTTCAGCACCGTGTCCGCGTCGTTGCCGCAGAACTGCAGGAACAGCGGCCTGCGAACAGCGCACATGCCAGGTGGTCACCGCTCGCACCCAATAAGGCAGCCGATTGGACAGGGAGTAGGCTGTGGCTTTGCTGCTTGCTGCCTGGCTTGCATGTTGTGCATGGTGGGGCTGAAGACAAACCGATGCAAAGCTCTCCGGACCCAGTGATTGTGCATCCACTGATGGAGCGCCAGCATGGCATGTGGAAGACCGCGCCCACCTGTCCTCGGCACAGGTTGTGAAGTGCTCATCCCGGTACTTGGCGTTCTCCGAGAAGATGCGACTGTGCAGCATCGGCGTGTACGCCGCCGTCGCGCCGTTCTGGCGGCACAACATGCGGAAAGCCAGCTCCGACTGCGGCACATGGCGGCAGCGTCATGAGAATGTGTCACCGAGTCATGCATTTTGTACGTGGGAGTGCAGAGCATGAACGTACCAAGAGGATACAGCACTTCCTTCTGAGCAGGACGCTGTACTGACCTGGTCGACCATAGGCGCAACATGCAGCTGCGGCGAGCCAATGCGCCGGAAGAAGTCCCATGACCGCTTGCGGTGCTCCTCCAGGGATCCCGGGCCGGACTCGGCGGCGGCCATGCTGGTGAGCTGTCTCCTGCAGCTGCTGCGACGGAGGGATGTGGCGGTTGTGAAGGCGGGATTGAGGCGAGGCCGGAACAGACGGGGTGCAGCCAGCAACTTCGCACACATGAACCGTGGCACACTGTAGATAGCAATTCTGGCGCTAAGGCTTTGCTTGGAGTCCTGCGAAATGCTGTCTGAGCGCGCGGCAAACGCCATGCGGCGATGCGGGCGTCGTCGCTGTCTCCTGCTTCGCTCCCCGAGTTCGGGAGCAGTGGTTGTCTGGTTGACCAGTTTGCCTAGCGTGTTGAGCTGTTTCTGGGTTGTTTACAGCGAAGCCTGGAATTGCCTTACCTACTGTCCTCCCACCATGGATCGGTCCAGGCGTGACCCAGGTGGCATTGACCTAGGGGATGTCTTCTCCATGGCACCCAAGACGTTGAAGACAATGAAGGCCAGTGGATCCGCCAGCCCGCAGCGAAAGCCGCCTGCTTCAGCGTCTGCATCATCCAGCTTCGCAGACCTTGGCAGCCCGTTGGAGGGGCTGGGCACGTCCAGCCAGAGGCCTTTGGGCTCGGTCACGCCAGCTGCACGACAGGCAGCACAAGGCAGCAGCAGGCAGCCTGCCCAGTCGGGCTACCAGCTGGACCCTTTCGCGGGCCTGAGCCTGAATGACAGGCCCAGCGCACCGCAGTCCATGGGCTCGAGGTACAAGGGTGACAGGATGCCTCACACAATCACCTTTTGCTCGATCTGGCTGCAGCAAGCAATTCAGCTTCCATCGATACTGGGAAGATCACTGTTGCCTCGCAACACCGTCGTGATGATGTTTCTGATGCGTTGCAGGGGTGCAGCCCATGATACATTTCCCAGCGCCGCGCCCTCAAGCTGGCGCGCTCCAGGTGCGGTGTCGAAGTGCAGCAATGTCCTCCAGCACGCACCATTTGCCAATTTATGGATCACAGCTGTGAATTGACTTCCGCCGTGTTTAATATTGGATAGCCTCGGCAACGCCGCATGTGGACGATGACCCATTCGGCGGCATGGCAGCGACAAACCACCAGCACACTCTGTCAAGCGCGTCGACAGCAGCCTCAGACGCTGGGCGGCAGCCGTCCGCGGATGACCCGTTCAGCCTGTGGGGCGAGCCGCCTCCAGCAAAGTCGGCAGCGCGCTCGCCGCGGCCAGCCGAGTCCTTTGCGGCTCCGGATGAGCTGCTGGAGCAGTTTGTCAGCGGCACAGCGGCGTCGCCACCGGCAGAGCAGCAGCGGCACGGCAGTAGCAACGACCTGCTGGACGGCTTCACCAGCAGCAGCACAGGTGCAGGACATTTCTCACATCCATTGTGGCAAAAAAGGAGTGCTTGGCGCAGGTGCACCGTTTGCCATAAATGCAAGACGTCTGCTTCACCTGAGTTGGCTGAAAGCTGGCATTGGCTGGGTCTTTGCCACACAGCTACTACTCGCTGCTCTACATCTTGATGTCTTGTTTCCATTTTGCCGCAGGGGCGGCGATGCTGCACCATGCGCCGCAGTATAGCAGCGGCTTTAAGGACATTGGCCAGCCGGCAGCGGCATCGCAGCACCGAGCCAATGCCTCAGTCGTGTCGGACGGCTTTGAGGATGCTGCGATCTGGGACAGCCCCGCAGCAGCAGAGCCGCAGCTGTTTTCCACCGAAGAGGCGCACGCAGTGGCCGGCAGCTACGCTGAGGCTGAGCCGCCAGCGGCGCCGGCGCCGCTGCAGCAGCCGGCGCAGGCGGCACCGCGGACACGCAGCCCGACGCGGCCAAAGTTCGACCCGCGGGCGGCGGCAGGCGGCTTCGAGGACGGTTTCGACGAGGCCTCCTTCGGGGACAGCACCTCGCCGCGCGACGGCGGCAACCCCTTCGGCGACGGCGGCGGCTCCCCGCCGGCGCAGCCAGCGCCGCAGCGGCAGCCGCCGGGGACGGACCTCGGCTACATGAGCAGCGGCAGCTGGGACAGCGCCGCGTCGCCGCGTGCCGGTGGGGCTCGCTCGCCGCGCAGCCGGGACGTCAGCCCCACGGCGGCGGCGGCGCAGTCCAACAGCGGCAGCATCTTTGCCTCGGCATACCAGGTGACGCTCGAATGCCGTTCACTCGGCATGCTGCACCAGAAGCAGGCTTCGTTTCAATTTGGCGTCCGTGCGCTGTGGCAGCTGTGCATGTCTGAGCATCTGATGAAACCTTGTGACTGCCAATTTCTGCGGCCTGTTGCGACACCATGAAGGTGCTGGGGACAGCATGGACAGGGTTCAGGAAAGGTCGCTCCACGCCTGCAGGCTCACCAGGAGGAGCAGCGGCGCGGCGCGCCGGCGGATGTGCGGGAGCAGGCCACCCGCTACCTGGGAATCGGCTCCAAGTGGATCCGCAACTCCGCCACCAGGTGTGCTTGGCGTCGGTGCAACTTGACAAGTGCGCTGCAAGTTGGGCAGGGAGCGCGGGGCAAGAGCCGCTGTGAGCATCACATCGTCTGGGTGGCCCCCACCTCCGTGTGAACGCCGTTGAGCTGCGTCGCATCATGGTGCAGGATCGCCAAGGTGGCGAAGGAGAAGATCGAGGAGCTGGACATGGGCTCCATGGTGCGCCCTGTGGCGCACGGCCGCTCGGGTTCGGCGGACTCGCGCGGCGATGACGTGCCGGATCACTACTACCAGTGCGCTCTCTCCCTCACACTGCATGCACAGCCAGGGAGCGCAGCAACCTGAACGTCCAGCTTTTGCTCATGCGCTCGTGCAGCGTCGTCGACGCTCCAGCCGACGGATTCGCTGGCGTCTGTCACGCGCGCCTCAGTCGCTCGCGACGCTCGCCAGACATTCCGCGCGAGACGCTGCCAGAAGCACGTGGATAGAAGGCTGATGATCGAGGCTCGCATTCGTCTGGCAGGTGGGCGGCCTCGATAGCGGAGTTTGGGCCGGACCAGCAGGCGACGATGCTGGAGCAGCTGCCCGAGGACGACCGCCTCATTGTGCAGCGCATCCTGGACGCCAATACCATCTCCAGGTGCAGCAGCGCCCACTTTCTGTTGCTGCACCTGCCTCGTCCCTCGTTGGCCTTGCACTCTGTTACACCCAACAAACGTTAAAGGATATCCGACGGCAGATCGTGCGCAAGATGTCTGAATGAAGCCGGCGATGGGCCCGGACGCACAGGGAGCAAAAGCGTTTGCCAATACCCCTTGCAGCAGCTTCAGAAAGTAGCTCCAAGCGGTCTGACAGGCGCAAGTCTCGGCTGCCTGCAGCCAGCAGCGGAAGGCGGTGGAGGACGCCAGCGCGCGGCTGCACGACATGTCGCCGCGCAAGGCCTCCTCGCCGCGGCGGCCGGGCAGCGGCGGCGGCGGCAGCACCGCGGACAGCCCTCATGGCAGCACCCGGCGCGCCAGCGGCCACGAGGGTGGCGGCGTCTGCGGCGCCGCCGCGGCCAGCCGCCTGTCTCGCGTCACGCGCGAGGGCGCGGCGGCAGCGGCAGCGCCCCGCGGCCGGCCGCCGCCGCCGGCGTATGAGGAGGCGGTACAGGGTGGCCAGTACGAGCCGCCGCGGCAGCAGCCGCCACAGCGGCGGCAGCGGGAGGACGACGACTCGCCCGCCGCGGCGGCGGCGGCGGCCAATGCGGCCATCGAGAAGGCGCAGGCGCGCCGCCGGGCGCAGGCAGCGGCACAGCAGCAGGCAGCGCCACCGCAGCCGAAGCCGGCGCCTGCAAAGCCGTCGGCACCTGCCCCAGACGTGAGCGCCGCTGCTACTTTCACAGGCTGTCGGCGAATCTGTGCCAGCAGGATGCGGAGCGGGATGCACCTCGAGACAGGCAGTGTCAAGCCCATATCCGACTTTCACCTTCGTGTGCAAAGCTGACAGCACATGTGACCATCTGCAATTGTGCCTGCAGGTCGACATTCTGGGCATGGATGTCGGGTCGGCTGCGCGTCCTGCGGCGCCCGCTGCGCCGCAGATGGCGACGGCGGATGACCTCGGCGATTTCTTCGGGGCACCTGCGCAGCCGCCGCCGCCAGCAGCGGCAACAGTGGCAGCAGAACCCGACCTGGACATCTTTGCAGCCAGGCCCTTGGCGCCGGCGCGGGCAAACGGCCACGCCACAGCGCCGCCGAGACAGCAGCAGCAACAGCAGCAGCGGGCGCCGCCCCGGCCTGCAGCATCAGACAGGGCACCCACCAAAGGGCCGGTGCTGGACGACCAGGTGCAGAAACTAGTTTGCTCCGGCGTGAAATCATGTGTGGATGAGCACATGGTTTTCATCAACCTCCAGCAAGTATTGCAGAGCCTCCGTGCGCAGAGAGTAGCCCGTCGCAAGATAGCCTCAAGGTTGACAAGCTGGGCACAATTGCTCAGCGTGTCTGCTTCTCTGCATGCTGCTGCAATGGAATCAGGCCGCCTTTCAACACCTCGTTGAACCCTGGGCCATTTCGGTGACTTCGTCCTTGATCGGCCGCAGGAGGTGGACGGCGAGCCCGAGGCGCGCAAGATCGCGCGGCAGAAGCGGCTGGCGCAGAAGGCTGCGGCAATGGAGGCGGCGCGACGGGAGATGCACACCCGCGAGAACGCCAACGAGCAGGAGAAGTCCCAGAAGGTATGCCAGGAGGAAGCATCGTCTTTGCTAGTGTTTCTTCTCATATGCTGCCAATGAACAAGGTGCCGGCATGATGCCGTCTGTCTGCTGCGTGCTGGTGGTGTCCCTCTCTCGCTTGCCTATATGTGTCTTGCCAGCCGGCGCTCACAGGGGCTGCCGCTGGATCTTTGAAACACACTGTTGAGGGCGCTGCGAAATTCTCGCAGGTGGACCTGCGAGACCAGATCAAGCCGCGAATGGACGCCTGGTCCAAGGGCAAGCAGGCAAGTGGCAGTGCCCCGCAGCCTAATCTGAATCCAATAATGAAATGCTGTTTCAGGGCCCAACACGGTCGGTCGACATAGTGTTGCACATCGTCTCTGCTGCCTAGCACCGCCGCATTGCCACCTGCAGCACGCCTTGCCAGTGGACCATGCACACACCATCCTGTTCACATTCGTGAGATCGTTTGCATTTCTATCGTGAGATTGATAGCATTTTTGCATTGTCCGATGTGAAATTGCAACCAATGTCACTGCCTCAACTGTGCCGTTTGTCAATGATACAGGACAACATCCGGGCGCTGCTGAGTACGCTGCACACGGTGCTGTGGGAGGACTCCGGCTGGAAGACGCCCGGCCTCACCGACCTCGTGGAGACCGGCAAGGTGCGCACTTTACACTGAAATCGATGCGTTGTTCCTGCTGCAAGGCGCGCCCCTCAGCGGCCATTCACCAATGTTTCACCGTCACTGTGGCAAATTTCGTGCTGTGGACTTGGCGCACTAAACGGAGCTGGGACCCCACCCCGACCAGCTCCTGCTGTGTCTCTGCACGCACTGCCAACTCCCGCTGCTGCTCTGGCAAGGACTCTGCACACAATTGATCCCCATCCGCCTCGTCTCTGCTGACGTGCTGCAGGCTTATGCTAGCCGCACGCCGCCGCAGCTGCACCGGTGCTGCATGACGGAGCGACTGGTGTTTCCTCAATGCTACTGTACCACTGAAACTGTGCAGGTGAAGCGCTGCTACATGAAGGCCAACCTGGTGGTGCACCCGGACAAGGTGAAGCAGAAGGGCGGCACCCTGGAACAGGTGGTCACCGCTGACATCGCCTTCGACATCCTCAAGGTCGCCTGGTGAGCACCCTTTTTTCCTGTGCGAAACACGCATTCTCTTGCGGTGCTACCCAAGAGCAGGTGGTCACCGCTGACATCGCCTTCGACATCCTCAAGGTCGCCTGGTGAGGGAGAGCTCCTACTTTGAGAGTCATGCATCCTGCATGAATGCTGCGCCATTGTTCTCCAAGATTCCCTGTGGGCTGCAAGCTGCCACGCGGGCGGGGCGCCGTGCTGTGCATGCGACATCGTGCTGACATAGGACATCAGCAGTCGGTCGGTGATGGAGTTTACGCTGCTAAGCTGGTGGTTGCTGTCTGTTTCATCTGTGGTGGCAGACCCTTTGTTCCTGTGAATCCAAGGACAAGCCTGTGGCCGTCTCACTGATCTTGCTTGCGTCCTGCAGGGGCCGCTTCGAGGAAGGCGAGCTGCGCGCCGGCCGCGCGTTCTGATCAGCCGGAGCGCGCCTTCTCTCCCGAAGGCACGCTCGTCCGCTGAGCATGGCTGCAGCAGGCGGTTGCTGCCTTGGGCGCTTAGGTGCATCACAGCAGGATGGGGTGCCGCTGCCATCCTGTATATAGAATGGGGGCAGCAGTCTGTGGTGCAAGCCTCTCGCAGCTGTGGTCTTCGCGCGTTTCCGCAGCATAGGAACACCATTGTCACAGGACGATGCTAGAAGCGGGCTGTGTTGGCATGCATCATTGTGTGGTGATGACACATAGCTCAGCGGTGAATGCAACTGTTGAACAAAGAGCCGGACTTGAAATTTCAATCTTCAAACAGCGGGCCGTCGGCAAGCGCGCCGGACGCAGACCCAGGCATCTGCCGCACTCGCTGGCACATGCACTTGCACATCACGCTCAGTCCCCTTCCGTCGTATCTTGTTTTGTATTGATTGCCGGCCGTGAGCTGACGCCAGGTCAAAGTCCTGCATGATAGCATTCCCGTCTGACCTGACTGACATGCATTGTCGGCCAACCACACACAATGCCACGACATTACATCGCACTTGCAGAGCATAATTGAATTCATCGCATTGTCGTCAACTGGCAACTGGTTCACCCAAATTCGGCGAAGCTCGTGTACAGGCAGTCGGCCTCACAACACGTTGAAAGGTCAATCCTGACCTTATTGCGTCGAGCTGCATGCAACGGCTGATTTTGAGCGGGCGACACAGAGCGCTGACTGTTGTACAGACGTTGCAAAGGTAATGATATGCCAGATAGATGCCTGGCCGGCACTTCACTCATGAACACGAGCACTCACCGTCCTGATGCCACAGCCTGCTGACGGCGTCAGCCCAAGGGAGGACATCTACATGTTTTGATTATGCACTTGATCCGTTCGAAGAACAAAATAACGCCAACATATGCTGAGAGAGGTGCCTCTAATTCTTTGCAGGTCGAACCGCGTCCCTGCGCCGCTGCAGCCACCCATTGGTGCTGCGCGCACACAATTTCCCCTCGCTTGTAGACACAACACGGCAGTTGCAGCCGCTGCCCAGCCCGAAGTGCAGACGATCGCAGCGCAGCAGCCGCAGAGCCTTGCCAACGGCAGTCCCGCCATGGGCTTGCTTGCGGCGATGGGCGACGTCTACGACGGCATCAACATCGACGCGAATCAGCTGCCGACGGATGCAGCCGAATTTGCCGACAGTCTGCAGTATTCGCTACAGGTGCGAGCGCGCATGCAGTGAATGCACTGAAGCCGATCAAGGGCACTCACGGAAGCGCCGCTCAACACAACAGATATGGAGCTCAGCTGTTGGCCTGCGTGCAGGAGTGGCGGCAGACGGAAAGGAAAGGCGTGTGGCTGCGGGTGCCGATACAGCAGGCCCACCTGGTGCCCGTCGCCACCCAGCAGGGGTGAGCAGCATGCGCCGGACGCAATAAAATTGATGGCTCTGCATTACCCGCTATCTGTTGCTTTGGTCAAGGGCCTTTGGTCTCCTGCAGGTTCTACTTCCACCATGCGGAGCGGGACTATGTGATGCTGGCGCAGTGGCTGCCGGAGACGGAGGACAAGCTGCCTGCAAACGCGTCGCACCAGGTGCAGTCTGCTGCGACTGCGTTTTTCATTTGCAGATGTTTTCCAAGACGTCTGTTGTCGGATCCGGATCCTGCTGCACACGCCGCTGTCGAAGAAACGCGACAGCAGCAGTGGCTGCACAGGGACATAGCCATGCTGCTGCTCACATTGTGCTGCCGCACCGCACAGCCGGCATGATTGCATGTCAGTTCTGAAATATATTCAGCTGTGTAGCGTCATGCTGAAAAGGATTCATGCGTGCAGGTGGGCGTCGGCGCCTTCGTGTTCGACAGGCAGTCGCAGCGGGTGCTGATGGTGCAGGAGCGCAACGGTCCCCTGCGCGGCAAGGTGCGGCCCAAGTTGCTGTCGCGCGCAGCCGCCGGCAACGTGTCCGCCGTCTCGTTTAGACTCTGGACAACGCCTGCACTGCAGCGACCCAGTGACGAGTTCCAGCAAGAGATTGCAATGAATGGCAGGTGGCAGAGAACTGATGCGATCTCATGTATCTATGGCAGGGGGTGTGGAAGATGCCGACAGGGCTGGCGACGCAGCGCGAGGACATCGGAGACGCCGCCGAGCGCGAGGTGCTTGTCTTGCCTTTCTTCGATATTCAATTGTCAAAGCCTGTCCTCTTGTCTCCGTCACACCTTGACGCCACAATCTGTGTTTGTCAATCCACAGCACGACGATGTGCGCTGTTGGACAGGAGCTTGCTACGCTCTGGTCCTGACCTGCAGTTTGGTAAATTTGTCAATAGATTGTCAATAGAATGCAGATTTCCATCATGTGGTTGTTGCCCAGGTGCTGGAGGAGACAGGCGTGCGGGCTAAGTTCCACTCAGTGCTCGCGATACGGCAGGCGCACACCGCGCTGTTTGGCAAGTCCGACATTTTCGCTGTCGTCGCCCTCGAGTAAGCCATTACCTTGGACGTCGATACTTCTGATTACTGTGACCTGGTCGTATGGGCACCATCTCGTGGACGCCGTCGTCCAGTGGCTGAGCCAGATCTGTTGCGGACTGTGCCGTCATCATCTTGCTAACACGCATGTTGTACTGTGGCAGGCCGGAGGCAGGCGCCGTGGACTCCATTGCCATCCAGGAGGATGAGCTGGTGGCGGCAGAGTGGCAGTCGCTTGCCGAGTTTGAGGAGAACCCCTTCCCAAAGACCATTCCGCTGCTGGCAAAGGTGGGCCGCTGCAGCTAGATTTGATTCTTTCTAATACACCGGATATCCGCTTCAAAATACTACTTGAAATGGTTCTGCCCTCACGTTTTCTGTGTGCAGATCGTGGACAGGTGTCTTGCGTACGCTCGGAGCGACTACCCCGGCCTTGCTGCCGAGAAATTTGCGGTGCCCAGCCGGCAGCGTGAAGACATTCTGATATACGGCTCGGACGGGCCTGCAAAGGCCTCGTTGTAGCACCTTGCGGACAGCGCTGGGCAATGCTGGACATTTGGCCCGCGACGACTGCAATTTAATTGCCGTGAGACATCCACAGGCGGTTTGGGCCGGCGACGGCGTGCACGCCGCACATCGCGCGTCACATAGTGTGCAATCGAGTTGTCAGTGGCACAAAGAACTAGCTTGTACTAGCCTAGCTTCTAGACCGGTAATGGACTTTTGTGGCCGTGTACCTGTTGCGCCCCATGTTTATCAAAGCACGTCTTGGGGTAGTTCTCGCCAGTGTGGGCAGTGTAATTAATTCGTTATTAACAAAGGTTGTTATTAACATGTTATTAACAGATTCCAAACACAGGCCATGTTTGGAATTCGTTGTTATTAACACCCGCATGTGATTAATGCATT
>JAABUL010004793.1_pt1 | contig 17619 bp, 17 predicted proteins | sample 5559151 | NCBI WGS metagenome assembly JAABUL01 (sample SAMN10711876, study PRJNA513368) | rock metagenome | isolation source: Antarctica rocks | place: Antarctica: Victoria Land, Pudding Butte sud | reverse complement strand
TCAGCAATCCCATGATCAAGCCGGGGTCCGTGCCCCTACCCGCAACGACACACCTGCAACATCCACACCACCAGTCACATCAATTGCCGGTCGTTCTTAGACACCTGAATCATCACCGGAACCGCCATGCCCGCCCCGGAATCCGGCCTCTACCGCGTGTCACCCACCATGAAACCCCAGCCTCAGGGAGCCAGCCCCCGACTTTGCCGGGGCCTGCTTTCCGGGGCCCTGTGGGTGCCGGCCGACGGAATCGCAAAGCCCGACGCGCCATCGTAATCCATCGTTCATCTTCCACTAGGTAACTTTCTCAACCAGAACCCCCCTTGGTCACCCGCGCCCTCAATGTTTAACATCTGAGCTTTGTGTTCGAATTTTGACAACTCATTTTTGGTAAACACTTCCGCACCGTTGCCCAATGAAATGTTACGTCTATAAAGCTCGCTTCCCCACAAGCCAAAACCGGTAGAGTCCCTGAACTTGCCTGCGAGATGAAGCCCTGCACGCCGGACAAGTTTCTCAAGTGAGCATTCAGTATGCAACCAGAAGTGGCGCGGGGCATCGAGCTGAACCCAGTCGACACCGTATTCACGCCACGCATACGAGTCCGCCAACGGTATGCGCAGCAGGATGGATCCGTTCGGCCTAATGAGCTTGCTGAGCATCCTTAGCGTAGAGATCGGATCTGCGACATGTTCGAAGGCGTGGTGCATCATGGCAACGTCAAAGAGCCCGTCCACACCATCGGGAAGCGTGCGCCTGATGGGCAAGTCTGCCGGTTCTGTGCCCGCGGGCAGGTACGGGTCAAATCCCTCCAATTTCCTGAAGCCTTCCCTTCGGAGCGCCAAGAGATTGTGCCCAGAACCAGACCCAACATCGATCATGCGGCTACTCGGATACGCGAAACCGTCGAGCCATCGCAGATGCGGCGTCATCGGAAACTGCTTGAGCCGACTCAATGGAGTTCGTAATGCCAGCTCAGCCCGCAAGCGCCGCAGTACTCGATCGCTCACTTTCTGGCTCTCCGCATCCAGTACCGTGTAAGAGTAGTAGTCTGATGGGTAGTACGGGCCCATGTCGGCCGGCTGGTCCACTAATTGGACACAGCCGCAACTGTCGCACTCAAGGTAGTCAAAGGCCTCTCGGGTCCCGTACATCATCTCACGGGCATGGTGCACCCGGTTACCGGTCTCATTGCTACAGATACCGCAGGTCATCGGCCTTCTCCTAATCGTGGATTGCCCCAGAGCGGCCCTTCCAATGAGGCGCGCCGACTCGTACAGCACGGTCGTACGCCAAGCGCTATTTGACGATAGTACATGCCGCAACAAACCCCGCTACGCAACTGTGGCTGATCGCCGAAATGTTGTGATCAACTCGCCAATCTAGAACTACGCCACCAACGCCCGTTGCGAGGCGCACCCCCTTCGTGCAGGAAGAATCCGGACTGCCTGCCCGGTCTACCACGCTGATCACCAACAGCAACGCGGAGAGGACAGTCTCGTCCAGACGCCTACCCACTCCCGCATGTAACCGTGGACGTCGTACGCCTCGGCGGTGGCTCTGGCCGCTTCGGCCATCTGCGCGCGCAGCTCAGCGTCGCAGACCAGCGTAGCCAGCGCTGCGCTCAATGCTGGCACAGCACCGGGCTGCACCATCACCCCATTTTCGTGGTCGGTGATCAGCTGCGGGATTCCGCCGACCGGGGTCACCAACGGCGTGAGTCCCCATGCCATCGCCTCGAGCAGCGCCATGGGAAGCCCCTCGTTATAGCTAGGCAGAACGAACACCTCTGCCCACCCGAGTTCACCGTCCCTGAGCTCGGGCGCCAACCAGCCCCCGACTTGTACGCATTCGCCCATACCCAATTCCTGCGCCAGCGCCCGGATCTCCTCCACCGGGCCGTCACCAAACATGCGCAGCTGCAGCCGAGCACGGACAGCTGGTTCCAGCAGGGCTACCGCCCGTACCAGGTCGGCAGCACCCTTGCGCTGCGCCATGCGGCCCAGGAACAGAACCGGGACTCGCTCGGACAATGGCCGGGCAGGCACCCATTCGGGTAACTTCACCGGGTTTGGCACGATGCGTACCAGCTCCGCCCTAGCACCGGCGAGCTGCGCAGCGTCGGCCATGCTGGAGCCCAAAACCGCGACATCTGCGGCTCGCGAGAACACCCAGCGCACCAGCCGTCGACGGCCCGCAGGCATGGCCGCTAGTTCGTCGGCGAACTCAGCACCGTGGCAGTGCAGCACCACAGGCACTCGGAACATCCGACTCGCATACAGCAGCAAGCCTTTGCGGACTATGCTGCCGCGCTCGGAGATATGCAGATGCAGAACGTCGGCCCTACGCGCAACCAGCACTGCAAGCACAGTCGCTGCGCCCTTGGCGAACACCTTGATCCGCAGCGCGACAGACCCCTCGCGATGAGTGACGACGAACCGAACTCGCACCTCCACCAGATCGGTAATGTGCTCCAGCATCAAGCGCTCGACTGTGGACATGCCGCCGAAGCCCCTCGGGTCAGGTCCTGCCATCAGCACCCGCACGCCAGGTCTCCTGCTTGATTTTGCGGACACTCTGTCCGGCATCGGCTTCATCTTGGCTATAGCAGCCGCCTCAGCCGGGCGGCCTCTGCTCTATCGACACGTGTCACAACCAGCTTTATGTAAGCCGGACCATCTATCCGGCGAGCAGGGCCCGCACCCCATCCCAAGACGCACCGCTAGGGCGTTTCACAGCGCCCGCCTGATCACCGTAGCAATACGCGCGGCCATATGGTCGGTCGTCCAACCCCGCTCCACGGCTGCCCTGCCGTTGCGGCCCATTTCCCGCACCCGGTCGGGGTCGGACAGCAACTCACGCAGTGCCGTCGCGAAGGCGTCCGGGTCCCCAGGGCGAACGAGTAACCCACTCACCCCGTGTTCGACGTACTCGTCGATGCCGGGGTTGGCCGTTACGACGATCGGGCGGCCACTGGCCATTGCTTCGAGAACCACGGTGAGCCCGGAGACCACCGGTGTGGGTCGGATTGCGACGGCGACGACTGTAGAACGCCGATACAGCTCCCGCATCGCCCCGTTCAACCGTTGGCGGTGCACTGTCACCAACGCTGGGTCCACAGCGACCGGCAGACTCGAGGCCAGTTCAAGGTGCACACCCGGTACGGATTCCCGCACTCGCCGAACGGCCTCGACGAGAAGAGCGTGGTCACGCCCGCGGTCCTCGCCTGCGCTGACTACCAGGCCGCCTCGTTCCGGCCACGGCTGTTCGGGGTAAAAGTCGGCATCGATACCGAGCGGCAGAAGATGCACCTGTTCGCTCGGGAGTCCCCAGGCTTCCTGCAACATTGGCACCATCCGGGAGGAGTACGTCCACAGGCCGCCGAGCCGGGGCAGCGACCACTGCACCAACGCGCGGTAGGCCGGAGCCAACCTTTCAGGACGATCGATCCAGACCAACCCGCTGACCACCGGCGTCCCCCCGGGCACGAGGGTGGCGGCAATCCCCGTACGCTCATCCATGCAGAGCACTGCGTCGCGTGTGCGGCGCTCACGGCGCAGCGACGCAGCAAGCGCCTCCACCAATTCCACGCCACCCGCACGGTTGCGCACCTTGCCTGCGAACCACCGAGCCGGTGCGGAACTCAGGGACTCCCGGAAGTGCGGGTGAACACCGTGGGCAGTCAATCTGTCCAGGCCGTACGGCGCGTGGTCGGGTACTTCGTCCTCCGCGTGCCGCCGGGCCCATTCGCCAGCGTCAAGCTCCTGAACCAAGTCGACACTCACGCGAATGTCTGCAGCCACCCGCGCACCACCCTGCTTTCGTAACGCGCCCGTTGGTGACATAAAGTTACCATATGACCAACCGGGCCGACGCTATCGCCCGCGGAGTGGCAATTCAATTCATTGCACGTGCGATCGCCCTCGTGGCCTCCGTGGTGACACTCGCCCTGAGCACGAGGTACCTGGGAATCGGTCAGTACGGGTTGCTGACGACGGCAATCGTCTTCGTTGGGTTGTTCGAGATCGGCACCGACTTCGGGCTTGCCACGGTGATCACCAGGAGAGTGGCTGCCGCCAAGGGCAATCTTGCGCACCTTGTGGACGTGAGCTTGGGCCTCAAACTAGTCATCTCGGTGCCACTGGTACTGCTCAGTATCGTCATTGGCCTAGTGGTTTACCGCGGCCAGCCGCAGACTCAGGCGGCGATCGCGATCATTTCCGTAGGGTTGTTGTTCACCGCCGTTGCCTCGAGTTACGACCCGGTGTTCATGGTCCACGTACGCTTCGGTGCGGCCTCCGCGGCCGATCTCACCGCACGGGCGTTTGGCCTGGTTGCCACCGTGATGGTGGTGCACTTCGACGCTGGTCTGCTGGCGATGGCGGCGGTGCAGTTGGTCACCCCGCTATCGAAATTCGCATTCACTGCGCTCGGTGCGCGTCGACTGGAGCGGCTTCGGCCGCGGTTCGAAGTGGGGGCCGCGCTGAGCCTGCTGCGCGAGGGGGTTCCCTTCACGGTCATCATTGTGGTGGGCATCCTTTATTGGCGCGCCGACGGTGCCATCCTGTCGTGGCTCTCCAATCCAGAGGAAGTGGGCGCTTACGGCGTCGCATATTCACTAGCGTTCAACCTCGAAGTTATCTCGATCGTCTTTGCGAGCTCGACACTGTCCACCCTCAGTAGGCACGCCGCCAGCGACGTGGCCCGCTTCGACGAGTCGGTTCGACTGGGTTACCGCTTCCTGCTGGTGTGCGCGATGCCGATCGCCGCACTGGGCGTTCCCTTGGCACGTCCGCTGCTGCAGGCGTTCGCGGGCAACTCGTTCGTCGAGACCGCGACCCCGGTCCTGCGGCTGTTCTTCGTCGGCGTCGCCATCGCCTTCCTCAACCAGCACCTCACCACCGCTCTTGTCTCGTTGCACAAGCAGAATTTCCTATTTCGCATGTCTATGGTGAACCTGCTCATCAACATCGGCCTGAACGTGGCCCTCATCCCTCATTACGGCGCTCTGGGCGCGGGCATCTCCCTGGTGGCGTCGCAGCTGAGTGGGCTCGTGGTGGGTGGCGTGGCTCTGCACCGAATACGGCCACGCCTGTTTCCGCTCTCCCAGGTCGTCCGAATGTCGCCGGTGTGCGCGCTTGCCGCCGCGGCCGTGGTGGCCAGCGCACCATTCGGGCTGGCCGCCCAGGTCCCAGTAGGCGGTCTCGCCGTCGTGCTGGCCGCGCTACTGTTCCGTGCTGTGCCGACGCAAGTGGTCGACATCGTTCTGACGCGGTTGAGTCGCCCGCGGTCACGGCCCGACCAGCGAGACTGTGGGCTCGGCGACCACCCACCGACCACCTGAGGCTTCGACCTCGGGCAGCGCTCGGCGTACTTCGTCGACGAGGTCAGGAACCAGCACCAGCACCCGGTCGGGCCGCTGCGCCACCAGGTCGGCAGGCGCGATGATCGGGATGCGTGAGCCCGGGAGGCAGCGCCCTTGTTTGGCCGGGGCCGCGTCGGCGACCGCGGGCAGCAGATCACGGTCCGCGCCGGCCACGGCCAACAACGCGACGGCGCGTGATGCGGCGCCGTAACCGAACACTCGTCGGCCCGCGGACTGCTCGTCGTGCAGAAAGCGGCGCAAGGCTTCAGCACTCGTTGCGGTGGCGTCGGCAAGCTTAGCCACGGCAGCGGCGTCGACCACACCGGACGCACGCTCGCTATTCAACAACGTGGCGACGCTCCCGCCGACGGCGCCCTCCGCAGTTCGCGCCGCGGCCAACAGCACGGTGCCTCCGTAGAGGTCGAACTGCCAGCCGGCGATGGGCCGCAGGCCGGAATCGGCCAGCATCTGCACCAGTGCCGGTAACGAGTGGTACGCGAAGTGCCCATGCCGCAAGGCGTTCCACTGCCCATGCCGGAGAATGGCCGATAGGGAATGGAACTGGATGAGTAGCACACCATCCGGCCGAACCGCCGCGCAGCGCTGCCGCACCGCAGACATCTGGTCGGGTTCGTGCATCAGCCCGAATACGTCGACAACCACGTCGGAGGGTTCGGCTACGTCCAGAGCCGTTGAGCGCCACAGCAGGCCCGCTCTGGTCAGCGGCTTCGCCCAGGACCCGCTGTGCGGACTATCGAACTCCCGGACTGTGGCACCGGCAACCAGGATGCCCGATGCGACCAGCCTCCGAACGGCGTCCTCTGCCTGCGCGCGCGATGCGGCGGGCTCGACCCCGCGAGGCTCGTCGGGCACCGTCGCGTCCTCGGCGAGCTGGGCCAGTCCGCAACTCCGACACAGCGCCATCCGGAGTGGGTATGCAGCATCAGGCAGCGGGTCGGTAGGTAGCGGAAAATGGTCGGCAGCGGGCTGTTCACCCAGGTCGAGCACGATCTCGCAGGTCGCCCCGCACCATCGGCAGCTGATCACAGTGCACTCCTCTGGTGGGAGCGGACAACCGCCCGTAGGCGTGGTGCATGCGGAGGCATGTCAGCGCACCCGCATGTCTTCGGTCAGCTCACCGGCCTGCTGGCGCGCTGACAGGCGGGCCAACCGGGTGAACCGAGTGCGGAACGCATCCTCGGTTAGCCCAAACCGGACGTAGGCGTCGGCCAATTCGCGCGCACCAGCCGGCACGGTCCACTGCGGGTAGAACGCAGGGACAGTTTTCGCCATCTTGGAGAAATCGACCTGGTACGAACGGGGGTCGCCGCCCGCCTCACCGGTGACCCGTAAGACCGAACCCGGCACCGCTTCCACGACGGTCTGCGCAATCTGGGCGACTGTCACGTTGTTGTCCGGATGGCCGACGTTGAATGCCTGGCAGTGCACGGCCTCGCGCGGGGCGTCCAAGGTGGCCGTGAACGCGGCTGCGATGTCCGCGGCGTGCACCAGCGGACGCCATGGGGTCCCGTCGGACAGCACCAGCACAGTTCCGCTGAGCACGGCGTGCCCCACCAGGTTGTTCAGCACGATGTCCGCCCGCAACCGCGGCGAGAACCCGAACGCCGTGGCGTTGCGCAGCGACACCGGGCTGAAACCAGAATCAGCCAGCTGCAGTAGGTCGTCCTCGACGCGCACCTTGGATTCTGCGTAGGGGGTCACGGGAGCCAACGCGGCTTCCTCGGTGACCAGCCCGGCGGTGCCGGATGCCCCATAGACCGAGCAGGTTGAGGCGTAGAGGAACCGCGATACCCCCGCGTCCTTGGCTGCCCGCGCCAACCGTACCGAGGCGTGGTGGTTGATGTCGTAGGTGATGTCGGGAGTCAGCGATCCGAGCGGGTCGTTGCTCAGTGCCGCCAGGTGGATCACCGCGTCGACCCCGGCTAGGTGCCGGGGCGTGACGTCGCGTAGGTCTACCACCACACCGGGCGGCCCGTCCGGCTCAGGGCCGAGCACACAGTCGGCAAACAGCCCGGTATCCATGCCGATCACCTCGTGGCCGGCCTCGGCGAGCACAGGTGCCATCACCGTGCCGAGGTAACCCTGGTGTCCGGTAAGGAGAACTTTCATCCCGTCATCCCGTCTGCTCGTCCGGTACCCGGCCGGTGCCGAGCACGATCTTGCTGCCGTGAAACCCTTCGGCGTAGCGCGCTCCACATTGGACACCACGCACCCGCATCAACCCGAGGAATGACTCCTCGTCAAACCAGCTCTTGCCCAGCTGGGAGGGGTAGTGGGTGTGCAACAGGTCCACCTTGCGCCGAGCGAGCTTTTGCTCCACGGGGGCGAAGACGCTGGGTTGGGAGAGGTCGGACTCCCACTTGAGGATCTCGTAGCCCAACGCAGTGTGCGCGCGGAATTCTGTGGGCACCAACGAGGCAAGCACCCGGTGATCCTGGTGCGCATCCCGCGCAGCCGGGGCGAAGACCAAGCCGGGATCATTCTCGCCCAGCTCGGCACGGAAGGTCCGCAGAGCTTGTTTGGCTCCTTGCCAGTGGGCCGGCATCCCGCCGTCGGGCAGATCGAGCACAGTGAGCCGCACATCGGCTGCGGGACAGAAGGCCGCCACCGCAGCGCGTTCTTCCGCCTCGCGTGGCGTGCCACTACCGGTCAGTACCAGCGCATCGACCCGTAACCCCGGGTGGGCTTCGCACAACGCCAACAGCGTGGCACCGGCCCCGATGCAGATGTCGTCGCAGTGCGCACCAAGCACGGCCACCGAACGCAGCTGCCCGGCAAAGAGCGCCTGCATCACCCGTCTCGCGCAGGCGTGTTCAGCAGGCCATCAGTACCGAGGTCAGATGCGGTAGCCACCAGCAGGTCGCGCTCACCAGCCGAGGGACCCTGCTCCCACAGCGCCCACGGTCGGTGCCCTGCGGCGTAGGAAGCTTCTAGCGCCGTGCGCTCCTTAACGGTGTCGGCCGGCTGCCAGAAACCGCGATAGGGCTGCGCCAGTAGCCGCCCTCGTTCGGCGAGCGTACCGCAGGCGTCGACGACGAGGTCTCCGCCAGGAGGCAAGTGGTCGAACACCTCCTGACGGAGCACAAAAAAGCCCGCGTTCTCCCACAACGGCAACCGGCTGACCGCCATTATCTCCTTCACGCGCTGGTCAGAGAGGTTCGGCGCGTCAGCAGGCAGTTCAACGCAGTGAAAGGAGGACTGCGGCGGCACCACCATCAACGAAGCGCCCGCATCTGCACCTGCGAACGTATCGATCATGGTGTTCAGTGGTGCGTCGGTGAGCACATCCGCGTAGTTAGCCAGGAACATCTCCTCACCGTCGACGTGCTCACGCACGCGCCGTAATCGCTCCCCGATCGCTGATTCGATTCCGGTGTGGGCAAAAGTGATGGTCCAGTCGGCGATGTCGCGGGACAGCAACTCCACGTCTCCGCCACGCAGCACGAAGTCGTTCGACGTCGTCTCGCGGTAGTTGAGGAAAAACTCCTTGATGTGGTGACTCCCGTAGCCCAGGCAGAGGATGAAATCTTTATGTCCAAAATGCGCGTAGTACCGCATCACGTGCCACAGCAGCGGCCGCGGACCCACCCGGTGCATCGGCTTGGGCACGTCGTCGGCAGCCCCGGTACGCATGCGCATTCCGTAACCGCCGCAGAACAGGACGACCTTCATGGTGCAATGACCTCCAGGCGCGGGATGGGAAAGACAAGTCGTCCGCCCCATGCGGAGACATGAGCAAGTTGGGCGGTTAGCTCGGCGCGCAGGTTCCACGGCAGCACGAGAACATAGTCAGGCTTGTCCGCATCGATCTGCTCTGGACTTAGCACCGGAATTCTTGTACCCGGCGTGAAGCGGCCGTGCTTGTAGGGATTTCGGTCCACCGTGTACTCCAGCAGATCCGGCCGGATACCACAGTGATTCAACAGCGTGTTGCCCTTGCCCGGCGCGCCGTAGCCGACCACCCGCTTCCCTGTGGCCTTTGCCTGTAGGAGAAAGGTGAGCAGGTCTGCCCGGACCCTGGTAGCCGCAGCGGCGAACGCAGTATACCCCTCCATCGAGTGCAAACCGGCCGCTGCCTCCTGAGCGAGTACGGAACGCACCCGTCCGCTCGGCGGCTCGGCGACCTCAGCCGGTCTGGCGAACAACCGGAGCGATCCTCCATGTGTAGGGATGAGCTCGACGTCCACCAACGCCAGGCCTCCGCTGGCGAGGGCGCGCTGCGCAGAAGCGACCGTGTAGTACTGGAAATGTTCGTGGTAGATCGTGTCGTACTGGACCAGCTGCACCAGAGTGAGCAGATGTTGTACCTCGATTGACACCCAGCCATCATCAGCAACGAGTGCACGAAGCCCCCTGGTGAAACCCACCAGGTCCGGGATGTGCGCATAGACGTTGTTGGCCACCACCAGGTCAGCGGCACCGTGCTCGGCCCGCACCCGCGCCCCGGTGGCAGGATCAAGGAATGCCCTCTCAGTCGGTACGTCCTTCGCCCTAGCAGCTTCGCCGACGTTGACCGACGGTTCGATGCCCAGCGCACGGATACCACGCGCGACGACGTGCTGCAGCAGATATCCGTCGTTGCTGGCTACCTCCACGACGAAGGACTGCGCACCGAGCCCCAGCCGCTCGACCACTGCCTGCACGAACCGCTCGGCGTGCCGCACCCAGGAGTCAGAGAACGAAGAGAAGTACGCGTACTCGGTGAAAGTATCCTCGGGCGTTATCAGCGCAGGAATCTGCGCAAGCAGGCACTCCGGGCACATCCTCAGATGCAAGGGGTACGTAACCTCCGGCTCGTCGAGTTGCTCCTCGGTGAGGAAACGCTCACAGGGCGGGGTCGCCCCGAGGTCGAGCACAGACTGAAGCTCTCCCGCACCGCATAACCTGCAGCTGATCCCCACTGTGGCGCACCTCCCTATCGACTGCACAATACTGCCCCGGCAGTTCGCGGAACAGCGGCGCTAAAGCAGGATCGGCGCCACTACGGTCAAGTCAAGCGCCAAGACGCGGTGATCGCGGAGCGAGCGACCGGCCGAGTGCGGCAGCCCGTCGGTGCCCCCCGCAATTAACGCATGGCGCGACATTAGCAACGCCCCGGACCTGGCCTGGACTGTGGCGTCCACATCCACATCGGTGCGCGCCGCTGAGGCCCGACGCCAGCACCGCACGAACGACTCCAGATCGTGTGACCGAAGCCTGCAGTCAGTCGCTGGGAGAGGCGGGCAGGACGCCCAGCCGACGGATTCGACGATGCCATTAATACGCACCCCGGCTGCGCACCACTGCGTACACGGTCTTCCACAGGATCATCGCATCAAGGGCAAACGACCAGTTCTCGACGTAGCGGAGGTCCAAACGGACCGTCTCCTCCCAAGAGAGGTCGCTCCGCCCGGATACCTGCCACAGGCCGGTGAGTCCCGGTTGCACGAGGAATCTGCGGTGGACGTCTTTGTCGTAGCGCGAGACCTCCGACGCCAAGGGCGGCCGCGGTCCGACGAGGGACATCGAACCTAGCAACACGTTGAACAGCTGGGGCAGCTCGTCGAGGGAGTAGCGTCGCAGTAGGACCCCCACCCGGGTCACTCTTGGGTCGCGCCGGACCTTGAAGAGCACCCCGGCACCATCGTTGACTGCCACCAGCGACATCTTCTGGGAGTCGGCGCTCTCGACCATCGTGCGGAACTTGTACATGGTGAACGGGATACCGCCGCGGCCCACGCGTTCTTGACGGAACAACACCGGTCCGGTGCTGTCCAAACGAACCAATACGGCAACGACCACCAGCACCGGCAGCAACAAGATAGTTGCGGTGGCAGCAGCCGTGCGGTCGAAGATTGTCTTGATGACCTTGCGCGAACCAGTGAATTCTGGCTGCTGGACGTGCAGCAGCGGCAGCCCGACGAAAGGACGAATGTGCAAGCGGGGGCCAGCGATCTCCATCAAGCCGGGAGCAACCAGCAACTCCACGTTTGTCCCCTCCAGCTGCCAGGACAGCTTGCGCAGGTAGACCGCGGCTGTCTCGCTGGCTGAGGTCACCGCGACCGAATCGACACCCAGCCGGCGGACGACCGATGCAGCATCATCGAGACCACCCGCGATCTCGATTCCCTCGGCTCGAAGGGCATCGGCACCGCTTGGATCGGGTACGCATGCCGCGACAACCCGCATGCCGCAGTGCGGGTCAGCCCGCAGCTGCCGTGCGAGCTCGAGGACTGCACCGTCACGGCCAACCACCACGACGGTGCGCAGGCACGACCCGCGAGCCCGCCGAGCATGGAGGTTGCGGCGGGCGAGGTAGCGAAGCGCCAAGCTCACGACACAAGCCGTCGGTACCGCCAAGATGACAAAGCCGCGAGCAACCTCGAGCTTGAAGATGTAGGAGACGAGGGCCGTCACTCCCGCCAGGCACATTCCCGCCCTGGCAAGATGGCGGTACTCGTCGGACCCTGTGCCCAAATCACCACTCGCGTAGCCCCGCGCGGCGGCTACGCCGATGACCCAAGATGCCGGCATCGCGAGGCTGGCCAGAAGATACGACTGAGGCGTCGATTCGCCAAAGCGCACTACGTAGGCAACGATCGCGGCGACCGCGCCCGAACAGAAATCCAGGCCGATCGCGGCGAGCCGATACCGGTGCAGCCAACCAGGGATCCGCTGACGCACAGACCCCAATACTGCCGAGTGTTGCGCCTGCGCGGGTAATGTAGTCACAGAGTCGATGGCCACTGCAGTTGCGCGCCCGGAGCCCACCTCAACACTGGTCATTCTTCATCCCCGCCGCTCCAGTTACCTCGGAAAAACCAATTCTCCGTCGGACAGCTTTCCCTATCCGCTCCCGACAGCAAGGGCGACTCGATCGACGTGTACTCACAGTAGTGCTTCCGACCAAAGATCGCACTTTTTGCTTTGTGCAGAACGTCGATTACTTAGAGTGACCGTATCGATTACATACCGTAGTTTCACCACTACAGTATGTGCGTTATCGCACTTACGGCACGTAAAGCTGTGCACAACTCGACGAGCAAAGGGTCCGCCCTGGCAACATCTCTACGCCCGGAGATTGATCTCCGGGCGACTCGGACTTCGCCGGCGGCCGAGCCAGCGGCAACGCTCGCCCTCCTCGCTCGTGCTACGCCTCGGGAAATCCGCGAGCTGACTGTCGCTCGCGAAGGTGCTCCTCCCGCGCGCGCCGTCATCGGTCGCCGGGTCGCTGGACGATGCCAGACCACCAAAACCCGCGCGGGCAGTATGCACGGTGTGATTGTCCGGTGCGCATAACCAAGTGATCCACTTACTTAAGCCGATTACGAGAAGACTTGACCGACCGGCTATTCGACCTGTCGGCATTTGTGGTTTCGCCGGCTAATGCATGGTCGTCATTCTGGATAAATCAACTCACCCGGGAAGGCCGCTAAACCGGAAGCCGACCACCGTGTCGGAGCGCTCTCGTGCATGCCCAGCGCAGGATCGCTGGCGCATCCATAGAACACGCTCGCGCGATGCATCGTCCACGCGTTGAGCGGGCGGCCAGACGCGCGGGTCCACGTACCGTAACTACACAGAGTAACTGCGCTGTACACTCTTGGTAATTTGGGTAGCTTCCTCTTTGCGTCACGCCATCTCATACATCACGTCACTCTGTAGCCGGAGCATCTCGTATGCGCAAACTTGCCGTCGCCATCGCCCTCGTCTTCCCGCTCACGATGGCGGCGCCTGCAGCGTCCGCAACTCCGACGCCTGCCTTGAGCAGCTCGGTGTCGGCGACCTACAGCACGGTCGATTCGGTTGTGCTGAGTACTTTCGAGGCGAACCTTGTGGCCGGGGTCAATAGTGCACGGGCAACTGCGGGGTTGCCCGTCCTCAGGGTAGCTGGAGGCAGCACTGACATCGCTCGGCGATGGGCCGCCACGCTCGCGGATGCCCCCACGCTTCAACGGAATCCGGATCTCGGCAACCTGCTTGCTGCGATCGGCTCGCCGAACTGGCGGGTAGCTGCCGAGAACATCGCCGTGGGCAGCGACCCAGTCGCCATCGTCGCCGCCTACTTGTCGAGCCCAGAACACAAGGCGAACATCCTCGACCGTCGACTTGGATTCGTGGGGGTCGGAGCAGCCTCAAATCCGTCAGGGCGCGTGACTGATGTGCTCGACTTCGTTGACTCAGCCGATGCACACCCGGCCGCCACCGCTCCGGGATATGACTCAGTGACACCGCCACGGCACCCCCGATCGTGTCACAACCGCCTGCCGTGGACTGGCTGCACTTGCTCATCAAGTACTTTCTCGGTCTGTTCGGCATCGTCCCCCCGGGTTCTGACCAACTGAGATCAGATAACGCAATCGCCGTCGGTGGTCGAGAAACGCTTTCGCTCGGCGCAGCAGTGCGCGCATGTTGATATGGATCACCCGGGGACTGCGACCCGATAGAGTTCATTCGTGCCACGCCTACAGCGACCCCGCGCAGTGGTCCGACCCGGCCGTGCCTCCCCGCACGCAAGGCCGCCACGGTCGGTGACGGACGACATCGAAGGGCCGTGTGCCTCCCCCGACCACGGCACCACTATGCGCCCGGCGCCGGTATCGACGAGCGCGTCGATACGTCGACGGTTCCGCGGGCATCGCCGCCTGCGAATTACCGTTGGCATCTTGGTGCTTGTTCTCCTGGGCTTTGTGGCCTGGTTCGGGGTGAACGGCTACCGCGCGCAGGCGGAGCTCACCGCAGCTAAAGACCATGCCCAACAGGCCAAGACCGCACTGTTGCGCGCCGACGGTGCCACGGCGCAACGCGAGGTGAACCTAGCGGTCGCCGATGCAGGCGCGGCGCGCGCCAACACCCATTCGGTACCGTGGGATATCGCTAAGGCGATACCCGTCGTCGGACAGCCGTTCGACGCCGCTGCGCAGATCAGCGCCGCGGTGGACGATCTGGCGTTGGAAGTGTTGCGTCCGGCGGTCTCTGCAGGTGCCGCACTCGCCCCGGGCACCTTGCGCAGGCCCGATGGAGCGATCAACCTCGACGCGATGGTTTCGGCGCGGGCACCACTGCAGCGGGCGACTGCCGCTGCGGCAAAGCTGACCACTACGGTGCATGCCATTCCCGCCGGGGGATATCTGCACGCCGTCGACTCGGCACGTGAGCAGCTGCAGGCGCAAACCAGCCAGCTCGGGAGTCTGCTGAACAACGCCAACGACGCCGCCACGCTCCTCCCCCCCATGCTAGGCGCCGATGGCCCCCGCAACTACTTCGTGGCCTTTCAGACCAATGCTGAGGCACGCGCGACGGGCGGCCTCGTCGGGTCGTTCGGCATTCTGCATGCCGAGCACGGGCACATCAGCATGGCGGTGACGGGCAGCGGCAGCAATGCGGACCTCATCGACCAGCCCAATAACCCCTTCAACCTGGGGTCTGAATTCGCCCAGCAGGGCTACATCGGTGACTCCACCAGGGCTTGGGGCAACTCCAACATCAGCGCGAACTTCCCGTATGTTGCGCAGATCTGGGCTTCGCTGTGGCAATTGCAGACCGGACAGCACATCGACGGAGCGCTCGCAACAGATCCGGTTGCACTCAGCTACACCTTGAACGCGATCGGACCATTGACGCTACCGGACGGCGAGACGCTCGACGCCGGCAACTTCGTGCAGTTCACCGAGTCCAAGACCTACGTAAAGTTCCCGGGACTTGACGGCGCCGACCGAAACGCTCGCAAGGACTACCAGCAGAGCATTTCTCGTGAACTGGCAGCGAAGTTCTTCAGCGGTTCGGTGGGCAACACCGGGGGCCTCCTTCGGGCGCTGGGCAAGGGGGCAGGAGAGGGACGGCTGGCTGTGTGGAGCGCGCACCCCCCTGAGCAAGCAATCTTGGTCGGTACCCCGTTGGCCAGGGAGGTGCCCGACAACGCCGCACCGTACGCGGGGCTCATCGTCAATAATGCCTCGCACGGCAAGCTGGACTACTACCTGGGCCGCACCCTTAACTACACCGCCGGGGCCTGCACTGGGCTAACCCGGCATTCAACGGTGACTGCGACCTTGACCAACAACGCGCCGGCTCAAGGGCTGCCGCCCTTTGTCACCATCGGCTCACCACCCGCGGCCGTGGGGAGCAATGGAACCTTTGTGTCCCTGTATGCCACCGCCGGCGCACGGCTGGAAGGGGTGAGCGTCAACGGCGTCCCCGTCAAGATGACGCCGGGAACCGAGCGGGGTCATCCCGTGTTCACCGTCCCCGTCGAGATGGCACCGGGTGCCACGGCTACAGTGAAATACGCACTGACCGAGCCGACTGCGGCGGGCCCAGCGCAGTTGCCGGTTCAGCCGCTGGTCCTTCCGATGGACGTCACCAGTGACGTACCCATTTGCACAGCGGGCAACTGACTTGCCAGTCTTCGCGGGAGAATCACTCAGCGTGAGCAGTGGCTGACAGAGCTATAGTTGGCCGGTACACGACGCTAAAGTGGTCAGAATCGTAATTTCGTCGGGGGTTGGTCAGGTCCAGGCGGTGGGGTCGTTTAGGTAGAGGCCGCAGGCGCAGTCCAGGGCGCCCTCGGGCGTGCCGGCGAGGTCGCCGTTGGGCAGGACTGAGGGTTCGTAGCTGTCTTTGCTGGCGAGGTAGACCGCGAAGCCCCAGCGGGTGGCTGATCCGCCGTAGCGCAGGCGCATCAGCGGCTGGGTATCGCCGTCGGTGGTGCTGGCGCTGATGTAGGCGAAGGCGCCGCGGAATCGTACGTCGATGCCGGTGAGTTGGGGCCAGCGTTCTCGCGCCCGTCCGGACAGGCGTTGTTGCAGGGACGTTTTCGTCGACGGGGGCGGGGCAGCCATGGGGGTGATCGTGCCCGATCGGTGTGTCGTTGACCAGGACCAGCTATGTGACGGATGAGACTGGTGGGGTTGATGCGTCTCGCCGTTCGAGGATGACCGCCACCATGTCGATGAGCAGCCCCGACCAGTTCACGCTGACCGTCGCCCAACGCCAGGACCTGGCCCGGCTGGTCCGGGCCGGGCGCACCGAACAACGGATCAGCGTGCGGGCCCAGGTCGTGCTGGCCGCCGCGGACGGGCGCCCGACCGCACGCATCGCCACGTCGATGGGGCTGTGTGAGGACACCGTCCGCAAGTGGCGCCACCGCTGGTGCCTCACCCCGTCGGTGTCCTCGTTGGGTGATGCGAAACGCTCCGGGCGCCGCCCGGTGTTCACCCCGGTGCAGGTCGCGCAGGTCAAAGCCGTGGCCTGCAAGCCACCCGATTCCTGCGGGCAGCCGTTGTCCCGGTGGTCGTGCCCGGAACTGGCCCGGCAGGTGATCACCGACGGGATCTGCGAGAGCATCTCCTGCTCCACGGTGCGCCGCTGGCTGTCCGAAGACGCCCTCAAGCCCTGGCAGTTCCAGTCGTGGATCTTCATCACCGACCCGGACTTCGCCGGCAAAGCGCAGACAGTGTTGGACCTCTACGCCCGGGTGTGGGACGGGAAACCGTTGGGACCCAATGATCACGTCATCTCCGCCGACGAGAAGACCTCCATCCAGGCACGGTGCCGGTGTCACCCCAGCCTGCCACCGGGGCGGTCCCGGATGATCCGGGTCAACCACGACTACAAGCGCCGGGGTGCGGTCGCCTACCTCGCCGCCTACGACATCCACCAAGCCACGGTGTTCGGCCGCTGCGAGGACACCACCGGCATCGCCGGGTTCACCGCCCTCGTGGAACAGGTCATGGCCCAGGAGCCCTACCGATCAGCCAACCGGGTGTTCTGGGTCGTGGACAACGGATCGTCCCATCGCGGCCGCAAAGCCATCGACCGGCTCGCCACCCAGTTCCCCAACGCGGTCATGGTGCACACCCCGGTTCATGCCTCGTGGTTAAACCAGGTGGAGATCTTCTTCTCTATCATCACCAGGAAAGTGTTGACCCCCAACAACTTCGACGATATAGACGTTGTCGTCGACCGTCTCGCCGCTTTCGAGGCACGCTACAACCAGGCAGCGACTCCGTTCCAATGGAAGTTCACCACCACCGATCTGACCCACCTCATCGCCCGACTCGAGCATCACAATCCAGCCGAACCCCGAGCCGCCTGAACCCGCCGATCAAGCTGGCCACCACCCATGAACGCAACCACGTGGCGCCAACCCCCGACGAAATTACGATTCTGACCACTAAGAACGACCGGCAATTGATGGTTACTTGAGTCTTCGGGTGGTGGGTCGGGTTGGCCAGCGGTAGCGGGTGCGGGCT
>JAABUL010004789.1_pt1 | contig 17626 bp, 22 predicted proteins | sample 5559151 | NCBI WGS metagenome assembly JAABUL01 (sample SAMN10711876, study PRJNA513368) | rock metagenome | isolation source: Antarctica rocks | place: Antarctica: Victoria Land, Pudding Butte sud | reverse complement strand
TGCATCAGGATGCAGGTGCAGCCTGATTTTGCTATTGTGGGTAGCATGTCTGGGTCCAACTGGCCAGCTGAGACGTCATTGATGATATCTGCGCCGGCTTCGATTGCTGCAGCGGCAACGGAGGCACGGTAGGTGTCTACGCTGATGGCTAGCTTCTGGAGCGAAGGGTCTGAGCGGATGCACTTGATGGTGGGGAGGATTCGTGAGAGTTCTTCTTCGGGAGAGCTTTGGGGGGCGTGAGGGCGAGTGGATTGGCCCCCTATATCGAGGATAGTAATTGGGTTGTTTTGGTTGAGGTAAGAATGCAGAATAGGAAGTAACGAGGCTGGGTCTGTGGTGGAGTGGAGGCCGCCATCTGAGAAAGAGTCAGGGGTCAAATTTAAGATAGCCATGAGGTGCGTGGGTCGAGCAGGATTCTGGCTGCTGATCGGGCTGGGATGCGAAGACAATGGTGTAAGCGGAGATAGCCCATCTTGAGTTGGGGGCAGATTGTCGAGCTCTTCTTGAAAGGAAGCGATTGCATTGGGTATAGGTGGTACCATATGCGGTATGAGACTTTGTTGAGAATTAGCTCTGCAGATGAGGCCTCTAGATACATAACATACTCGCATAGAGGCTTTAGGACAAAACCACGCTCAAGCATCCTCTTGTGGGGTATGACAAGGCGGTCGTGTTCTACGACTTGCTTGCCATACATCAAGATATCCAGGTCAATGGTGCGAGGGCCGTTCTCAACTGTCTTCATCCTACCCAGATGGTCTTCAATTTGTTTAAGAGTATCCAGCAACTCTAATGGACCCAGTGAACTCTCGACCTACAAAGGACGATGTTATTGGACGTCACCAAGAACCTTGGATTCTACTCACCTCACATGCGCCATTGATGAACGGTTGCTGGTCTTCTAGATACATGGGTTTCGTCTCGTATAGTGCGCTTGTTTTGATGACTTTAATTCCTCGATTCGTCATCTCGCGGCATGCTGACTCGATCATTGATATGCGATCGCCGATATTGCTACCAAGAGCTAGGTAAGCTTTTCGCCACCCAGGCTGTAGACTCTCGTTGCCCATGCTCCTCCGAGACCGTTCGTACCGAGCTCGGCTGACTCTTATCGTCCACCTTTCGGAGGTGGTTTGATCATAAGTTCGGCCTTGCCTCAAGGTCACTTCGACATTTTCCAAGCGTTCGTCATTGTATCGATCATCTGCTGTCTCGAAGACCAGCTGCGCAATCCGAAAACCGGCAACGTTCCCAAGTTCGCGTTGATACGCTGTTGCAGCCCTTATGACTTCCTGATGTACATCCAAAGTTGGATGCGTTCTACCTAATCTTGCTTCTTGCGTGTCTGAATGTTTTCTTAGGCCAACACCCAGCTCCGCATCTACGTTATAATCACGATTGTTCGGGGTGCTATTTTCCTCGGTGATTAGGCTAATCTTTCCGGGCATGGTCTTGAAACCTGCTTCAACCGGCAGATGCCAACGTGTGCTCACTCGACAGCTCGGGGGAGGGACATTATACTCGCTCTTCAAATGGATGTTTGGAATTGTGAATAGACAGTGTGCCCTCTTGAGACCCTGTGCTGAGAATTTGGGGCCAAGGACGGGGAAATAGTAGATTTGAACACCAGATTTTGGGAATCGAGGTGCCAAAATGGAGCCCAGATACTCTGCGACATCGGAGATAGTATGAGAGGGAGAAGACAAAAGCGCCTGAGCTAGGTCTACGATGTCGGACTCGTCCTTTGTCTTCCCCTTCCAATGTATAGGGTAAGATATACCTGGCGGCTGATCGAGGTTGATATTGAGGGTATAATAACCGTGATTGCTGGGAGATAGCGTCAGGCACACTGCAGCATTGGCTACGGAACGTATCTACCTTTTAGATGGAGGAATAATGCTCAGACGATAGACCCATCTTTGGGAACCTTGAATATAAGATCGCCGTTGATCCTTATGAGTGGATAGACTAACGGAAATGGAAAGACGGCGGGATGTAACACATGTGGGAGATTTTTTGAGAGATCTAAGCAATATCCCATCAGTTTTCCTCATCTTCTTATCATCTTTTCACGGCAATAGCATGTGGAGTGTTGAAAGGAGCCAAAATAGCGTCCGAGATCTGTGGGTACCCGAATGTGCCAATTCTAATCATCTGGGTTTAGTGGCGGGCTGTGACCAGATGCCTCGGCTTCTCCACAGAACCGGCGTTCTCATGTCGACTTGCTACTCCCCTCAGACTATCATATCATCATATCTCATAACGTGAACATACTCCTAGCATTCAGAGAATTACCTTGACTTCTGTTTCTATCACCATTACAACCAAACTCCTGCAATATGGCTTCCCCTCGTGAGTGACAACATCTTTCCTTGGTCAACAAACAAAGCTGACACTACCCCAGAGCAACTTCGCACCACGGTCACGGATCTCCTGAAAATCAACCACCCGGTGATGCTCGCTGGCATGAACGTAGCCGCAGGTCCCAAACTCGCTGCTGCTGTCACGAATGCTGGCGGGCTTGGAGTCATTGGCGGCGTCGGCTACACACCTGACATGCTCCGTGAGCAAATAGCTGAGCTCAAAGGATACCTGAAGGACAAAAATGCACCATTCGGCGTGGATCTTCTAATTCCGCAAGTAGGCGGTAGTGCCAGGAAAACAAAGTGAGTAGTCGTCATTGGATGTTAAAGTGCTATTCCGGAGCCGAGGTTGTTCACTGACACATTGCTTACAACTCCTCAGCTACGACTACACAAAAGGCAAACTTGATGACCTCGTCTCCATCATCATCGACTCCGGTGCCAAACTCTTCGTCTCCGCTGTTGGCGTGCCTCCAGTGCACGTCGTCCAGCGCCTTCACAAAGCAGGCATCCTCTATATGAACATGATCGGGCATCCGAAACATGTGCAAAAGTGCCTGGATGTTGGCGTCGACATGATCTGCGCTCAAGGTGGTGAAGGGGGCGGTCATACAGGCGATGTTCCCACAACCATCTTGATTCCCACCGTGGCAGAGATGGTCAAGGGGAAAAGAAGTCCAATGACTGGTGATCAAGTACAGGTCGTGGCTGCTGGTGGACTATACAACGGACAGTCTTTGGCTGCTGCGCTCATGCTGGGGGCAAGCGCTGTGTGGATTGGTACAAGATTTGTGCTTTCTGAGGAGGCTGGTGCACCCAAGGCTCACCAGGACGCGGTCCGGACGTCTGGCTTTGATGACAATGTCCGGACAATCATCTTTACCGTAAGTAAATTTTTCTTCCAGCGGAAACATCCCCCACTAAACATCTCCAGGGTCGCCCACTCCGTGTCCGAATGAACCCCTACATCCAAAACTGGGAAGACAACCGTGCAGCTGATATCAAAGACCTCACGTCGAAAGGCATCATTCCTGTTGAGCATGATATGGACAACAACGAGGAGATAGATGATGAGACAATGGATCAGGCACGGCCATTTCTGATGGGCAAAGCAGCTGCCGTGGTCAACGACAAGAAGTCAGCGAAGGCCATTGTTGATGAGATGGTCACCGATGCGGTAGGCTGGTTGGGCAAAGGAGGCGCAATGGTTGTTGGTGGGCAGTCTGGCAAGAGCAAGCTATAGATCTGAATGTCATTATATGTGTATGGGAATCGATATAGAAATTCTGCTATACAGCAGACGGCTTTCCTCAATAGCTTGGTCTTCGTGGTCTGAATTTGGTGACTTCTTCGACATGAACACCCTGAACCGACTTGCGATCGTTTTCGCTTACCTGCATTGTCGACCCCTATGAGAGATCATAATGTGTCTGCTACGAAAATGCTTGCTTGAACCTGGGCACACATTACTGGACGCTTGCTCGCCATGTGGAAATGTGGTAATTGACCATGACAATTACCAGTCTCATGAGAGTGAAGCAAGGACATTTCTCGCGGCGTCAGTATGCTCGTGATCAGCCAGAATGGCAGCAATTAAGGCGGAATCAAGATTCGGAAAGTCTTCCTCTAGCTGAGCCTGGAGGGAGTCTTCCTGGGTGGGGCTTTGAGGCGCAGGTGCTGGCTTAGAGGATGCGGGAACTTTGATATAGTCGGCAAGGCTTCGTGACTGCAGCGGGGTGGGAGCTTCTCTGTAGTCCTCTTGTAGTGATACGTTTCTCTCCCTTTCTCCATATCGTGCTCTTGAAGATCGCTGTGCCGACAACTCAGAGGAATCACTGAGGGTACCACCTGACATAGGAGCTGAGGGTACAGTCTGGACTGTGCTAATTGAGTGCGGACCCGTTGCAAAGGACTGTACGCGCCCGACTCTACCATCCGTCAGGCGGACTTTAATGCCTCTTGGATGATCGCCCCGGGTCAAGATTTCCGATATTCGACCTCTAGTCAGCCTTCCGGAGCTCTGGTCATGTTTGAGGACGATATTGACGTCAACGCTAGTGTGCAACTGAGACATTCTCGGTACGGCCATGGTACGGCAGGAACAGGCACCCTCCTCTCGGTCGTAGTGGGTGTTTGGAGTGGCTCCGAGAGGAAATAATCGAAAAGGCAAGGACGAGCCTCCGCGCTAGAAGCGGCTAGGCTAGGCTGCTTTTGGGTCCCCACTAAACTCTCTCCTCCCGTTGCCTCGCAACGATTTACGCTTTTATCAAATGGCACCGGAAGTACATCTGAACGGTAGGACGAAGATTGGAACAACATCGTACCGAGGTGCTATCACTCACGACGCGTCGATATCTGACATTGCTCCCCAGTCAATTTCATCATACTCTGTGACACGTCCGACACGGGCAGTCACCAATATTACTTCGTCGTTCTTGCCTTTCTCGCCGTTCTATTTCATTGGCCGGAATTGTCGCCAAAACTTGGAGTTGATATGGCTGATGCGTTTCTCTCGTTCCATGCGGAAAAATATGCGTTGGCGCACCAATAAAGCGACATCATTCCAATGAAGTTGCGTCTCTGTTGTATGGTCTAAGAATATAGGATTGGCGTGACTCCTGGCTTCGGAGGACTTGCTCATTTTGGATCCAATCTACGCGCCCTCAATAACACTTTCCCTTTTCACCGGAGCAGCTCGTTTCTTAATTCGGGAGATCAAACATATGCGTACCTACTTTAGGATTAACGTCGATACAGCCAATGATTTGACGCCCTGCGCTTTGCATTGTTGTCCTCTTACGCGGCTGCGCTTCCAGGTCGCCGATCCAAGCGAACTTCAGTATGAGTTTGAGCACATTCACGATAACCGAAGGCCGGGCCGATGACTGGTGGATAACGACTTCTCTGGGTTGCTACGCCCAATACTTCGCAAGACTCTGGATTATCAACGGTCGCCGACTTATCATGATCTTTCAAGCCATTGCGATAGCCCGAGGCATCGTAGGACTATATGGTACATAGCCGTCAAACCGTTGGCCTCTGGGCTTAAACATCATCCGCGTCTTTAAAACCAATCGTGTCTAGGAATTCATGTCGGAATTGGGAGACATATCATTCTGCTCAAGCATCCGGCTGCTTACGCGAAGGTCTCTGATCCTTTTCTGGACGTTCAGACCATAACTTCTGTTCCTCCGACCTCCTCCAAATATTTCCATGAAGCTGATTTTCCTACATGCAGGTCATAGTCACAGTGAAGGCTTTGTATGTTGTTGAAGCAGCAACAACCAAATTCTTTGTTTTATGCTTCTATCCAAAGCTCTTTGGATCGACTAGGTGCTTCACTATTCTACGCTGGACCATTGGCATGTTCACTGTCGTGTACAGCTCAGTAGAATTCTTAATGGCCATTCTTCAAGTAAGTCATGCTTTCGATTGACCATCATCCCCATTCGGGCTTCATTGTGCGTTGTCAAATACTACTCCAGAAAGACAATGCTCTGTAGACAAATCTCAAAACTCAAGCTTAGCTAGTAGAAGGAACATTTTGACTCTAAAACGAGCTAGTGCACAGCAATCAGCAAGGCGTGGGATATGGAAGTCCCTGGAACGTGTTTGAATCCAACATTGGCAGCGACAATTCCTGAAACCATTGACGCCCAACCGATTACATCGTTATGTGGCTACCAATCCCCATTATGTGGCAATTCCATACGCAAAGACGGTGGAGATTTCAAATAATGAAAATTTTCTCACCAAGTGGCTTGTGAGTGTCCGTACCTTTCCAAACCCTGATTGTACTTGCTGAAGTCTTTTGTAGGTGTATGTATAGGAAGCAAATACCACGTTTCAACACTAAAAAGGCTATTCCATATCGATGCAAGCTGTCAGTGAAGATGCCCGCTCCGCCTTATATCCAGACGTTGCCCTACAGATACGAGGGGTTGATGCTAATATATAGCTTTTGTTCTATCCTTTGTCCATCTGGAAAGTTTGGGGATTTGAGCCACGTTTTCGGGGCTCTCTACTCCTTCGACCAGTCCCAAAACGCATCTTTGTGCGCGAAGGAAGAATTCTAACTTCCGAAAGATCGAACGAAGCATTTGGGCAATGGTAGAGATATGTATAGGCAGTAAGTTGGGTTTTCAAGCTGGATATACTCTAGTCATAAGACATGTCTCAATTCCTGCCCCTTAGCCAAATTCTCGAGACCATGTCACTTTGAAAGATGAAACCCCGAACTCGAAATCATCCAGTTTTTAGCGCCAGTCTTCCCACGACGCATCCGATAGACAACCTCACCGTCCGCGGCCACCACTGCACATCGTACGGAACACAACGCAGTCGGTGCGAGACTTCAAAGGCATCAAACCGCCGAAGAAAATGGCGATTGCCGACCATGCGGCCCGGCTCCACGCCTTCAACTTCATACCTTGGCGGCGAAGCGACTTGCAATTCGAAAAGTACTTCAGCTAACCTTGGAGGTGGCGAGACCACTGCCAAAAACGAGCCAATGATCGAAAGATTTAAGACTGTTAGCCTCTGCAAAATCAGACTCATCCCTGGATAATAATGTTACTAATTCGGCGGAGAGATGCACAAGATATGCTTTGGCTTTCTATGACGCACGTGGGTCAGAACGTTCATCGGCTTATACCGCTTGTCTTGTCTCTTGTTCAGCTAAACCAACCACTCTCGTCTCATAGCTTTCGCGCGTCAGTGCGTTGGCGCATGTACAGGTTTTGACAAGCGCACATTTCGATCTATGAGAGGCACCGTGCATCGCTCGCTCTCAAGCGCCGCTGTGAACCACTGATAAGACAACGCAAGTCTGTCATGCGATCTTGAGCTTGGGAATGAGAAGTCCCGACAAAATCATTGCTCATGTATTCTTCCATTCTTGAGTAATTGACTTCACGTCCATCCAGGCAAAGTCAGACGAGAACCATGAAGCTTCATCAAGTCGTCTGTCTGCTCCCATTATTCCTCACCTCCAGTCTTACCCTCACCCTCCCCGGAACCTCGGAAATAATCACCATTCCCCGCAACGGCACCTTCGTGGGCAGCGAATGCCACTGCGAAGTCGGCAAACGTCTCACACGCCAACGTCCTCGAAAGACAGATTGTGCCAATGCCATTCGTCAGCTCAGAGACAACGACATACATGGCGACTTCCACTCCGATGGCATCTTGAACCAGTGGCGACTTCCCGAAACCAAGGCTCACGGCACCTGCAACGTTACAGTCGAGATGAAGGAGGGAGTCAGTGACGATGAGACTTCGTGGCTGGGTGTCAGCAATGCGGCCGCACAATTGAATACTGCTGTAAGCGATCTTCCGAACTCACTGTTCCCCAGTCATGACTGTGTATTGTGCTGTATGGCCTCTTTTCAGGAGTATCAAATTTTCGAGACTCGTCACGTTATTCGACTGTTGCTATCAGAAAGGACAATGCTGACTCCATCATCATGTAGTGTGTAGGCACGGCTCTGTTTTCGTACTTGCATGGTGGCTACACATACACAGGTCGCTACGACGGGATCAAAATAACACTCATGTCCATGGATCCTCGGAAATTTGAGGTGGATCTGAACGGGACCGTCATTAGCGCAGAATCGAACATTACGATGGCTGACTTGGTGAGTGTGGACTGATGGCCTGTGCGGTGTTGGCAAAAGATGCAGACGATTTGTGGATCACTTGGTGTCATGTCATACGGTAGAGATGATGGTGATGAGTTTGGGAAACATGAATGTACATTATCAGGCCGTTGTTAACCACAACTGTGCGAGGTGGAAGGGGACATAGATGGCGAGCAAGAACATGCTTACATAGAAAGAAGTCAAGTCACTAAGCCAATGCTACTGTGCGGCAAGACTCGAGAATCAAATCAGTTCACACAGTCTTATGTCTAGTCACCTTTGAAACGCTATCAAAATGCGGAAACATCATAGTCTAAGGACGCCTTTACCGGAGGTGCAACCGCAAGAGCGAGAGCAGCCAACAAGCGCTCAAGGACCCTATGTTGGCCGATGCGTTATTTGCCCCCATCCATGTAATAGCGTGTTCTGGAGAGATAGCGAGCCAAGGAGTTGTACTCAACCGTTCAGATAATTTCTTATTGCGCCTGCATGATGTTATCGAGTCAGCAAATCCCAAGTCAATCATAAAACAATCCGATTATGATGGGGGGAAGCCAGGGAATCACCAACCCTGCAGTTTGTTTGCTCCCTCTCCCAGTACGTTCGTTAGGTTTTCCAAATCATCTCCAGCCGTGACCCCGAATTTCCTTACAAAATCTCTCGCCGCGCCCTCCAAGTCGCCGTAATTCCCATACTCGTCAGCCTGAGGCATGTCGTCCTCAGCTCGACCAAAGTAAGCGTTGCTGCTGATTGAAGAGGCGCCTTCGAAGCCTTGAAGGCGTTGCTTGGCTTCCGTTTGGGCGGAAGGATCGAAGTTGTTGCGACCGAAGAATTCGTCAGACGAGATACCTTTTTGGGTACCGAATTTGTCGCGGGCATACTTCTCGTCGTCGTCTACGGGATCTATCAGCCACAGAATATACACAGCCGGCGCACCAGGTTAAACGGCGAAGGGTGGACATACCTTCTTGAGTAGATCTGCTAGTACCCACTGAGCCGAACCCCATCTTCTTAGGCGCTGCAGCGGCCGGTTTGCCACCCCCAACTTGGCCAAATCCGAGTCGACCCATACCCATACCCAGGCGCTCCATCTCGCTCTTTGTACGCTCATGTTTTGCAGGAGTGTAGCTCTTTATGGGATTCACAGGGGTAGGCGCAGCGATCTTGGTCTTCTCACTGATACTTGCAGATCTGACTGTCTTCTGTGCCGCAGCTTCTTCAGCTTCAGGATCGTAGCCTAGCTTCTCTATCCGTTCGGCCTCCTCCTTCGCCTTCCTTTCTGCTGCTTCGAAGTCAAGTTCTTCCGAGCCTCCAACCTTCTTCGCACCCAATTTCGTTTTCTTTGCGCCCAGTATGTTTGCTTTCCGGGGACCTCCTGTAGTTACGTTCTTGCGAATGACTGCTGATGGTACAGCCCGTGATGGCGCCTTGGATGAATCGCTCTCTGAGCCTTGAAGCGGAGATTTAGATGTTGTGGGACCATTGCCATTTGCGTTAGGATTGAGAAAGGGGGATGCCGTACGGCTGATTACTGGGGGCGTCTGCGTCCTTGACGGTGGATTGCTAGGGCGTTTGATTGACGGCTTGTCCCATGACGAGAAAAAATCGTCGCCTGCCTCTGCCGGGGTCGAGGTTCCGTCGCTTGGTGTTGCAGCGACGATGTCTGTAATAACAACTTCTTCGGGGAAACTGAACATCTCTTAGTATGGGCACGGGTGTGTAAAGGTGTGTAGCGTACTCGCGTGCGTCAGCAGCTGCCCTCCTTTTTAACTCATCCTTGTACTTCGTCGCGGCATTGGACGTATATTTCGTCTTGGGATCCTTGCTGGCCAATGCTGCAGTTCCCCCATGCGACTGGAAATATTTTGTAGCCGATTCGTTTCCCCCCACCTTCATTATACGTAGCTGATCCCATTGCCACACTATAAAGTTGATGGATCAGTGCGAAGACATGGTGTTCGGGGAGATTGATCTTACCGTCAAGATTGGTCGACCTGACAAAGGATATATGAACCCCCAGATTGCGGTGATTCGAGGAGCAGTCAAGGCAGAGGTAGATGCCAAGTGGTACAGAGGACCATGTTGGGTTTTTCGTGCCGCAGTCGAAGCATACCTATGGCGATTGGGCATCAGTACCGAGATGTACTCTGCTTCTTAACGGAGGGTAACCTTGTTCGCGGGCTTAGTCTTTAGCTTCTCAAATATCTTTTGCGATTGGGCTTTGGTTGCAGAATTCATTATGGAGGATTAGATGTCATTCACGGAAGCAGACTTGAGGGTTGGAGAGTGCAGAAGAGGTATATCCTAAACGTCAATTGCAATAAGCCATACAAAATCTGACGGTACGAGAGAAGGGCTCCTTCTCAGAGGAGCACAAGGAGGCTCGAATAGAGTGGCCTCTGAACACTCGCCAAGATCACGCTTACTAAGTGCGGCCAGCCAAATCCACTCCTCCACCTCACTGGCACACTGGCTCCTTCATTCAATGCTAGCAATAGCTTCCTGGATGAGGAATTATGGAAGGGCTCCAAAGGGTAACAAGAGCTCGGCTTCTTTCAACGTCGACTAGTAAGCCTTTCTTCGCCGGTTCCCCTGGTCTCAGCGCTCTCTTCATCCATTACCCAAAGGGCCGCCAACCGTCTTGTTCGCACCCCAGATGTTACGCAACGTCAAACAGCCTGGGGGGAGTGAAGACTTCTTCCAGAAAGCAAGTGACCATTAGGAACGATGATGGAAGGGTGCGATGGGAGGACTTGACGGTGGGAGAAAAGGCAGCAAGGACAACCCAGCAGACGTTCAATTTCGGCATCATATTGGTTGGGCTTAGCATGACCGTAAGAAGCCGCTCCAACAATGTCTATCCTCCGCTAAGGCTTAGTAGATTGGAGTTGCCTATATACTGTACACTGAAGTGTTCGCGTCAGACAGCAAAACTAGACATTTCAATCGTACTGTTGACCGGATCAGAGCCGATCCTCGGGCATTAGAATTGCTTGGATCGAGTAAGACCATTCGAGCCTTCGGAGAACCCACAGCGAGTAGATGGTCAAGGAACAGGCCGCTCGCGTGAGAGAGTCCCGGTTATTGTTTTTGTCCTCCTCTAGACTAATCAAAGCCTTATATAGTTCAAGCCTTGGGACAGACCGAACTGGCATAGAACATTTTCGGATGCACTTTAACGTACTAAGCAGCTCCATCAGCAAAACTTGGGTCAAGTTGAATTGACGATAGTGTAGGTCGAAGGCTCGGCTAGATCTGGTGTAGCTCAAGTTCAGTACGTCTTTCTACGATCCTTTCATCTCAATACAGGCAATATCTCCATTCATAGGACCTGTTATGGGACCAATGACCTTTTATTGATCGCTACCCTAATTTCGTTTTCTGTCTCAACACTCTGACATCGATCCACAACGGCCAAGTCGACTCTAACATCACATACAGTATGGTCAGGGGCCCGGGCTATCCCGAGTGGCAATATCGAATTTTGGCCATTGATGTGCAGGGTAGGGAATGCCAAATATTTGTAGGTACGGTGGCTCCGACAGCTTACTGTTTTACAGGTCAACCTAGGCTATACCTCGAAGACGCTGGCGCTTCCCACGAGAAGAAAAAACCAGGTTTCAAACTACTTGGCGTACAGTGGAGATGATGAGCTTTCTGTCTCAACAGCTTGAATGTGCGTGCCGAAAACGGCTAAACCTGTCTATCGCCGTAACACTACGCAGCTGCGCTCAGTCGAGTAGCTTACTATGATGTGTACGTCCTAAACTACGAGGGAAGAAGTGGTCATCATGCCTGGCCAATAATTCGACAACATGCGTATGATCTAGCAACGGAGTGACTGCTCCAGGCGCTCTACCAGGCATCACGATTGCGAAGAAAGACGAGGCAAGCCCCAAGTGAAGAGATGAAAAAGAGGCCGAGACGATCACTTGAAGAAAAACACTGTCAGGTGCGTGGGTACAACAATGAGAAAGACTATGAATTGAATCATAGACGATCGAACAAGAAGAACATTGGGCCCTTAGTAGTCGAAAGATCCGTTACTTAGGAGTACGTGCACAGCGTGTTGCGCAAGAGCAATTCAACTGGAGCTGGGCTTGCAGCTGGCCAATTGCCGTACGCCAAGCGTTGTCCGGTTCTTCATTCTTGAGAACCTCGCATGGCATACGTGTGTTTTTTGTACTTTATGATCGCAATTGGAGCACTTCCAATAATAGATCTGGCGCTTGGTTGCGTGGTTGCTTGGCGGCTTGCCGCCGTCCCTGAATGCCGACCGCCAACCATCTCTATCTTGGTTCGATATCTTCAAACATGCTTTTCTGGAACGCAATTGTTAGGAACGATGAAACGATGTTTGAGGTTTGGACGTATCCAGGACGGTGTGGTGGAAGCAGGGTCCCGAAGAGCAATTGCCTTGTCCGGATTCGTGGATGGTTTCCTTCACGAGCGGCAACAGACAGTTTGTCTGCAGCTCAGTGAATGAACGTGCGTTATCATTCAAACAATGGCTCTGACGTGTTTCCTTGATCTTTGAGACTTCATAATCCTGCCATTCCCATATCCGTTCCCTACACTTTAACTGGATTTTTCAGCCTTCAATATTACCGTCTACCCTTCTCATTGTTGTCGCTCTGCTGGACAGAGACCTTTTTCATCATGCGTCCTTCGGCACTAATACCGCTCCTTTTCTCTCTCATTGCTTTTATTCTCTCCATGCTCTGCATCTTTGCCGGTTCAAAGAAGGGATATCTAGAGAGCGCGAATCTTCTGACTGTGAGTATTATGTACGACATCTTTCACTGTTGTACAGAATCGCTGACTCTTCATAGCTCAACACCTCCATGCTAGGGCAGACAACTTTAAACACATCGAAAACATCGTCATCAATCCTGAAATCCATTGAGAACGACGTCCATAAGGGCATCAATAGCGTCATCGCGGATCTTGCCAAAGACCTCAACATCCACGACTTTTATAGCGCGCACATCCTTGACTACTGCGAAGTAGGTTGGCAATCTCAAGCTTCTCAAGAGTCTTGGCTAATATTCCCCCTAGGGTTTCTACACTCCGTCACCAGTCTCGAACGCCACTTCCCACCCTTCTAAGAATACAACCCATTGTTCCAATCATACCGCCCTCTTCCATTTCGATCCTACAAGCATCATCCAGAAAGAGCTCAAGCCTGGTTTGAATCTTACCGAGCTCAAATGGCCATCCGCAATCCAAGATACCATTAGGGTTGTAGAAGTCGCTAGCAAGGCAATGTTTGTTATCTATTGCATCGGAGCTGGTGCAGCTGGCTTGGCCCTTCTGGGGGCTTTAGTAGGCGTACTTGCATCTGGGCGGCTGTCCGCTGTAGTGAATTTTATGACTTCTATGGTATGAATGCCGCTCTTCCTTAGGGCAGGGTCAGGGACTTAGCTAATCTGTTCATTAGATCGCTTTCCTCTGCCTTCTCATCGCCTCTGCAATCGCTACAGGCATAATCAATAAAGTTGTGGACGCAATTAACACCCATGGGAATGATATCGGCATTGCAGCATACAAAGGAAAGACCTTCATAGGCATGACATGGTCTGCGACAATCTTGGTCTTGCTTGCAGGAGCTGCATGGGTGTATGAATTTATGAGAGGGAGAAGGGAGAGGATCTCCTACGTCGTGGAGGGAAAGGAGGGCAGGTACTAGGAAGATCACGAATCACTCACGAGACGACCACGAAGAGTTTTGGAAGCGTCAATAGTATACCAGTGAACTACTAGTTTGCAATTGTATGTAGCTATATGTCTTGACGCCTTCAAGTGAATATGAATACATGTCCGGAAGGACTCGGTTCGTTCTTGTTGCTTATAGGTGCTCTTGAAAGGCAGGTGTTAGTTCAAAGCCTGGTGTCGATCAAGCTTCTTATCGGTCGGCGAATACAACAGCATAGGATTCTTTCGAAATTAACATGTTGTTCTTCCTCATGAACGTTGTCAACCGTTGACGTCAAGTACTGTATCTATCATGGCGAATGCGCGCTTCGAAGTGCTGGTGCCCAAACGCGGGGGCCCACTTTCCCCCCAATTGCGAAATCCCCAATGTCACTCCCACAAGCTCCCCAACCCATCAGCAACAGACGCCGAGGAAATTATAGATATAACTCCGCCCAAGACTCCGAATCTGTCCTAGAAATACTCCATTATCACCTACGTCTCTTCAATCATTCCCCAGCATGGGTCTCAAAGCCGTTCACTTTGGTGGGGGAAATATTGGCCGTGGATTCGTTGCAGAGAAGCTTCACCAGTCTGGCTTTGAAGTACTCTAGCTCCACGTCATGGGCCCACGAGAGATCACTGAGTGTCTGCGCTATAGGTCGTCTTTGTAGATGTCGTGGACAAGCTTATTGAGCAGCTTCAACAGACTCCAAAATACACAGTTACGGAGATTGGTGGAGAAGAAGACAAGGTCAATACGATCACAAATTACCGGGCCATCAACTCCAAGACCCACGAGGCAGATGCCGTCAAAGAGATCTCTTCCGCAGACCTGGTAAGCCACTGAGGTTTCGATCCAACCTTGTGCCAATGCAACACTCAGTCAAACCATAGGTCACCTGCGCAGTCGGGCCAAACATCCTCAAATTCATCGCACCCGTCATTGCTAAGGCAATCGATGCTCGTGCCAGCTCTACACCGCTCGCTGTCATTGCTTGCGAGAATATGATTGGAGCTACAGACAAGCTCGCCGAATTCATCAAAGATCCCAAGAATACCCCAGAGGACCGCCTGTCCTCTATCAACGACCGTGCACGCTTCGCAAACTCAGCTATTGACCGTATTGTCCCAGGTCAAGATGCCGACGCTGGCCTCAACGTGAAGATTGAGTCTTTCTACGAGTGGGTCGTCGACAAGACGCCCTTCGCGCCCCACGGCCCTCCCAAGGTTGAAGCCATTAAATGGGTCGACGAACTGGAGCCATACATAGAGCGCAAGCTCTTCACCGTCAATACCGGCCACGCAGCTGCTGCGTATTACGGCCACGCCCGTGGAAAGCATACCATTGCTGATGCACTCGCAGACAAAGAGATCAACTCCATTGTGCACGAATGCCTTGCTGAGACCTCGCATCTTATTGTGACCAAGCATGGCATCACTGTCCAGGAGCAAAAGGACTACGTGGAAAAGATCATCAAGCGTATCTCGAATCCACATCTTGAGGACGTCGTGGAGCGTGTAGGCCGCGCACCACTGCGGAAGCTTGGACGCCAGGAGCGTTTCGTCGGTCCCGCACATCATCTGGCGGAGCAGGGTGACAAGTACGGGGCGCTGCTAGGGGCTATGGAGCAAGCTTTCAACTTTGTAGACGTTGAAGGCGATGACGAGAGCGTCGAGTTGGGCAAGATGCTCAAGAGCATGGACGCCCCAAGTCTGGTGAGCAAGGTCTGTGGGCTGGAGAAGAGCGACAAAATGTTTGGCGAGGTGCAGGCGATTGTTGAAAAGGTGCAGAAGAAAAAGTAGATGGCTGTGACGGGTACCTCGAGACTCAAGTTCCAAGACACGCATGGTGGAAAGTGACGGAGAAAAGTTAATGAAACTCAGTAGCAAGTAGGTAAATCTCCCACGCTCCTTGCTCCTGGAACTCTGTGACAACGTGCCTGCTGTCTACATGCTATACAGGGCGCCTCCTCTTTTGAAATCCAAAGAATGAGGATCTTTCCATCCCGGCGCTCTGCTTATTCCTCCATATATCCTAGGGAATGACACCTTCAGTGAAATACAACGACACGACCAAGGTATGCGTGTGTCCAGCAAGCCTTTCACATTGCTGCAATCAAACCAGGTGCAACCATCATGATTCCCTTTCTCGAGCTCCAACGAAGGATAAAGAATAAAGGCCACCATACCAGATGTCACACATTTCCACCGCGAGCTGCCAAAGTCCTCCCTACAAGCCAAACCCCCCAGAAAGGATCTCAAAGAGGTCGCTCCTTCCGCTATATCCACCTTTGACTTGGTCCTCCGCCGTTCAGAACCCTATCGCAACTTCCATTTACCACTCGTCTTTCACATTGGGAAATGGAGGTATCCAGTATCTATCTCAGTCCACTTTTCCCTACTGTCTTCAAAGATCAAGAAAACTTCTCCTTCCAACTTACCTCACGCTGTGCTATCGCCACTCTTGCATACCATTCAGCCACAAGAAGACACACATTGCAAAAGGTAAATTCCAATGTGAGAGTCAGGCTCGCAACGCGTGGATAGTGGATACCTCCACTTCCTTCCACACGCGTGATATCTCCAGCTCCCAACGCGTCCCAAACCCCCCCCTCCCCACCTCACTGCATACATGTGTTGAGATTTCGTTCATAGCAGCATCGCTACAGCTATCACCTACATCTCCAACCTATACCCCCTTTACCTCCCCCCTTTACCAGATCCTCTCCTCTCCTCTCCCACAACACGAACCCAGCAAACCCCACCCCTCATCCACAATCATAATGGAAGCCAGCGATCCCTCACCTTATGGTAAAGCTTTTGGCATCTCCATCGGCAAAGGCCTCGGCACCATCAGCCCCAAATACTTTGCGCCAGAGACATGGACGCCCCTGCTAGGTGACGATCTGGGAAGGGTGCGGTATGGGAAATTCGTCGCTGCGATGATGGGTCGGTTTCGGTTTGGTGAGTTTGTGCACTTTTTTTTGGATTGTGAGGTTTGCCTCTCAAATATTTGTTCTCTATAATATGCATTCATGCCTTGGTGAAGAAATACTGAATAGGATCACGCAGAAGAAAGCACCTCAGACGAAGTCCGCAGCTTCGTAGCTTTGGTATCATCAGACACAAACCACGATCTCATGCGTGTCGCTCTACCCCTAATGCCAGAAATAACCTCTGACACGTAAGCCCTCCCTCCTCCCCTCCTCCAAAAACCCACTCCCAACCCAAAAAACCCCCTCCCCCTCCCACTCCCATTCCCACTCACCCCACACACAGCCTCCAAGACCCCCTCAATCACCAAAAAGCCCTCTGGTTCCACCAAATGCGCAACGCGGTCCGCAACCGCGCAAACGCCGACGCCCGCCGCGACAACGCCGCCCTCGAGCGCGGCCTCCTCCTCTACCGGCACCCACATATCGGACAACACGCCTACGCGAACGGGTTGAGCGAGGGGGAAAAGGAGAGGTTGAGGGGGATGGTGTTTACGAGTGTGGGGGCGAGGAATAGTGAGGCTATGGATCGGCTTTTTGAGTCGTGGATGGCGCTTGGGTATCCGCAATCTGGTGAGTTCCTTTATGCATGGAAAGAATCTTGGTTGGCGGCTGAGATGTGCTGTCCTAGGCCTCAATCAATTAATGCAAGAAGCCAAGGAGCGCGGCACGGATATCGAACGTGATTGCTTGGGGTTACCGAAATCTCTGCGGTTGAACGAGGCTGTAGAGTGTCAGCTGGTACGGGCACCTCTCACGATGTTGGGGGATAGATCGGCCGTCACGTCCGCGGTTGCGACGCCTGCGTCTACGCCTGAGGCGGGTTCTTCTCCTACGCTTGTGTGTAGGACTGCGCCTGCGGGGGTTGTGGCTGTGCGTATGCCTGGCCGTCTGATACAAGGGCTGTTGTGATGGGGTTGGAGGGGTTGGAGCA
>JAABUL010004785.1_pt1 | contig 17638 bp, 5 predicted proteins | sample 5559151 | NCBI WGS metagenome assembly JAABUL01 (sample SAMN10711876, study PRJNA513368) | rock metagenome | isolation source: Antarctica rocks | place: Antarctica: Victoria Land, Pudding Butte sud | reverse complement strand
TAGGAATTGGTTTCTCGATGGGGGTGTAATAGAGTGTCGGTGCTGGTAAAGTCTTCAATGTTCATGTACAAGTACTTGGACGATTCCTCATCGAATGACGTACAGATCGGGTTGCCGGCGCCACCATGTGCCGGCAAAAGTCATGCCCGATTTTAGGCGATGTGGAGCCTAATTAGGCCTAGCGTGTTTCTGGGGGTTTTTAAGCGTTTCCATCCTAATGATGTACTTAGCATCCTTGATCATACATCTCAATAAAATTGCTTCTACTATTATCTTTGCTTAACTCTACATTTTGGTAAACACATCGAAATACATTCGTTTGTTTGTTAATTAAAATCACATTTTTATCTAGAGCATCTAAAGTCGTTCTAAGCTTGTTTTGTCTATTATAAGATAAAAAAGAGTCAAAGACTTAGCAATCGTCGCAAGAAAAAAATTTAAAGTTGTCGAAAACAATATCGAATTGAGCTATTATTACTATATTACTTTGCAATTTTTACATTTGAAACAACTCTATTATCTTGCAATCTTCGCATTCGAAACGAAATCTTGCTATTGATTATTATTAATTTTATTTATTATTTTATAATTTGTTGCAATGCTATTAAACAAAGCAACAACAATTGATCTTTTTTCGCATTTTTTTTGTTAATTTTGTCAACATTTAAAGCTCTTTTTTTTAAAAACATATAATAGAGTTATTTATTATAATAAAGCAAACAATTAAAATAGCAACTTTGAATCTATTTTTATTAAAACAATCTTTAGAACTTTTGAATCAAAAAGAGTTATCTATTATAACAAAATACTTAATTAAAACATTATCAAATATCTTGTCTTTAAAAATTCTAATTAGAATACTATTAAAAAGCGTTTTGTCTTTAAATATCTAGCAACTAAAAGATTTATTTTTAACAAAAAATCTTATTAAAGTCGAATCAAAGTTAAACGTTGTCTTTTAACGTATTAGTATATTTATTACTTTTATAAAAACTTCTATATAATTCAAGCTTCTTTTATCAAAATTATTTAAAAAATTCTTATATAATTTTGAGACGTTATCTATTGTAACGAGACGATTTGTTAAGAGTTCAAAAAGTGCTTTGCTTTAAAAAAAATTTTAACTAAGAAATTTATTTCTCTTAAAGAATTCAATCGAAATTAAACGAAAATTTAAGATTGTCTTTTAATATACAATTAATTTTATATTTTTTACAAAGTTTCAAAAAGCTTTTAAACTTTTATTTAAATTGAACAAAAATTTTACAAAGTTATTTACAATAGTTAAGATATTAATTATTATATTTTTAAACATTTTAAAATTTTATAATTAAAAAAATAAAAATACATAGCGATAAATACGTATTCTTGAAATAAATTTTGCTTAAATTAAAAGTATATATAATTTATTTAAATATAATGTTGTTAAGTTTTGTTTAATGTTAAAAAACATTAACAATAAAATATATAAATAAGTATTAAATTAAAATAATAAAATAATAAATAATTAAAAGTTGTTTAAAATTAAGTTTTTTCAACGATTTTTTTGTTTAAAAAAGAAGAACGTTGTTTAGAATGCAATTATAGTCTTGTTTTAATTGAAGCAAAATAATAGATTATACAAACAATACTTTAAGAAAATTAGAGAAATTAAATATTATATTTTTGCAAATATAAGTAATTAAGTATTTTTATATTTAATTTAAGATATTAATAATTAAATAATTCGAACAATAATTAAAGCTTATGTTAAGAATATTAATTTTAATACAAATTTGTTAAATTTAAAGAAAACTATTTGTATTATTAAGAAGACAATTGATTTTAAAAATAAAAAGAATATTTAATTAACGAACAAGTTTTAGAATTTTGAGCTTTTTAAAAAAGTAATAATAAAAATAATTAAATAATTAGTTAAATTTATAAAGAAGATAAGTTAATGTATTTAATTTTTAAACAACAATATTAATTAAGAAAATAAAACAACTTTTTATTGTAACTTAAACTTTTATTAATTAAACAAAGAATTTTTGTTGTAACAAGAAACTAGAAGTTTATAATTTTAAAAAAATAAATTTTTAAAGCAATACTTTTGTTACGCTACTACTTCCTAAGAGATCTTAGAAGTATTAAAGAGAATTGTATTATTAAAGAGATTTGTAAACGTCTTCAAGCAATGTAAGCAATCATTTAATAACAAGAATTGCAACTAGATGTAACAATAACAATAAATAAAAACTTATCTTAAGTTAAATACAATTCATAAAAGAGTCGTATCTAGAAGATCTATATATTAAAGAAAATTCTTCTTGTTCGTTATGTTCGTTGTTAAGCATGTCGAGCTTTATTCGCTTTGTTTGTTGTTAAATATGTTGAACTTTATTCGCTATCAAATATGTCGAACTCGTTCATTAGCGTGTCGAATAATGCTCGTCTATTAAGTCGTCAAACATGCAAATAATTGTACTATATGCTACAAACTACTTTGTAGAATATATATTAATTATAACGAACTAGAATTGTAATACTATTTCTCTTCTTCAAATCTTTTTGTTTCGAAAAGCGAATGCTTACATGTTATGTCTTTTTATCAAAATTATATTCGTTTTGTTTTCGAAATAGATCGTTACGAAACATTTGTTAATTTTGTTTGTAAACGTTGTTGCTATACTAGCAAGCCTTGCATTATTATGAAAGATTCGTCATTTTATCTAAAGTGTTCGAAATGTGTTTGTGCAAACAAATTATGTATAAATATGTCGTAAATTTCTTTAAATTGTATCAAGAAAAATCTATTCTCTAAAGTAACAAAGAATAAGATCGTGTTAACAATCATAATTACGCAATTACTTTATAATAAGAAGATGTTAAAGAAAATCGATGCAAAGGCGAAGCGAAAAACATAGTATTTATTATTTAATATAAAGAAGTCGAATGTTACTAAATCGTCAAACTATTCTACTACGAATGCTCTAATTAGGGCATCTTTTATCATTTGATTTTCTCTTGCTATGCTAAATAATCTTTCGAACGTTAATGGAATTTCTAAATAAGAGCATGATAATCGTTAAGATTGCTAGTTAATTCTTACGTGTTTTTCGTCGTAAAGTATTCTTTTTACTTTATAAAATATTGTTAACTTTGCTATTCTAAAATTCTCTTAATCTTAAATCGATTTTCTTTTTATAATTTATAATGAAATGTTTTTTGTATAGACGTACTTGAATCGATTAACTTCAACAATAAGATATAAAATACTAAAAATATTTTGACGTCTTTAAGTAAGTCGAGTTCGTAATTAATTAATTTCTTGATCTTCTTAACGAGAAACGATTTAACTTTAACATGATTTAATTTCTTGCTTAACTTCCTTGTCTTAAGATTTTTTATAAAAAGATATATTTTATCTTTCTCTTTTAACTAAGATGTCGTTTTTCGTTTCTTATTTTAATATTTAATCGACTTTTTTTGCATTTTTAAGATGTTGTCGTATATCTTTTTTAATGTCGTTACTTTTTCGATAACTAATTGCGCAAACAAATGCGTACGCTCTTTCTTAAAGAGATTTAATTTCTTGCTATAATTGGCGAAGAATGAAGTTACTTTAATGATATTCGAAACCTTAGCATTAAGTGCTAATTGTGCCATAGATAGAAATAATACTTAATTATTGTAAATATTATTAATGTAGTATCTTAAATATTGCTTAAGACTTTAATTCGTTCCTTCTATCTAATCATTCGTAATTAAATGATAGATAATAGACATTTAAAGCTTTGTATCTAACATTAAGAGAAGCGTCTTTCAATAATTAGACGTGAAGAGCTTGTCTCTATCACTAATTAATTTCTTAAATATATTGTGATATTGTATAAGTCGATTTAATATAATGTATTTTAGTTGTTTTGCGATAAACTTCTCTTTGCATGCAATAATATGTAAGTACTTAATAAATTTATTAATCATTACTAGTATTAAATTATATCTATCTTCAATTGCTAAATTCGTCGACTTTGACAACTTAATAATAAAGTTTATCGTAACTTCATTCTATAACGATTTAGATAATTCCTAATATTAGATTTTGTTATAGTTCGCATGTGTATCATGTTTGTTCTATTAATAACTAAGACATCGTTTAATGTATATCTTGACAACTTGTCTTATCTATAAAAACTAACAATGTTAGCGTAAAAGCTAAAGAGTTTTCGTCATTTCTAGATGTTTTTGCAATGATTCGTCATAATACTCTTTTATATATTTGTCGATTTTATTAATAGATATTTGAAGTTTTTCTTTTTTTATTAGAAATTCTTTTATATTATCTTGAAGTATTTGTAGTGTTACATTTAGCTCGTATTTGTTTGTTAATAATAATTCGTTTTCGTTAATCTTAAGTATGTTATAATTAAACGATTTTTTCGTTTTTATATAATCACTTTTTCTATTAAGTGCGTTTGCTTTGCCATTATCTTTGTCTAAGATATATTATATTTTAAACTTGTATTATCTAAATTTTTCTAATTATTACATTTGTTTTTTGTTAAGCTACTTTATAATAATGAAATGCACAAAATTTTTGTGATCTATAAGAATCGTAAGTTTTGACGATTTTTTTATGTATACTTTTCATAATTTTAAGAAAACTACTATAGCGAGTAGTTTTTTATTGTGAACATTATAGTTTTATTCGATTAACAAGAGTTTTTTCGAAAAACATGTTATTAGATGTTACATGTTTTCATGTCTTTAATTAAAGCATGCATCGATAACTAGATCTAATGCGTTAATTTCAATTCTACTTAACAATCGCAAATCGTACATTTTTAATATTAATTTCTTTAAGCATTTTAACTTAAGATTCTAGAATAATTTCTCTTTTGCGAATTCTTATATTTATGACGTATCTTTCTTCGTAAAGTTCGTCAATAATATCGCGTTTATTAAGTAGTTTTTAATAAACTTCTTATTGTAGTTTATGAAATCTAAAAAGAATTGTACTTTTTTAACATTTATTGATAATTTTTATTTTTTAATTGCTCGTAACTTCTTAAGATTCATGCGTACTTTATGTCGTTTAACGACAAATCTAAGAAAGTTAATTTTTTTTTGATAAAATTCGCATTTCTTTAGCTTAAAATGTAAATTTTTTATGTTTAAACATTCTAATATTTTAAAGACATAACTAATATGCTCTTTTAATGTTTTCGAATAAATTATAATGTTGTTCAAGTATGTTATGACAAATTGATTCAAATATTGTTGTAATGCATTATTAATTATTTCTTGACACATTGTCAAGACGTTTGTGAGTTCGAACGACATTACTATGTATTTGTATAATTTATATCGTGTGCGAAAAGCTATCTTTTTCTCTTTCTTTATTTTTATTCTAATTTAGTTGTACGCTTTTCGTAAATCTAATTTAATAAAGTACTTCGCTTCAAATAATTAATTCTAAAGTTCGCTAATATTAAATAGTAAATATTGATTCTTAATCGTAATATTGTTTAGCTTTCGATAATTAACACATAGACGAAGAATTTTATTCTTCTTCGATACAAAGAAAATCGAGTATTTTGTCTATAATTAAGATTTTTTAATAAATTTTTTCTTTTCGTTTTTTGCTAGATATTCGCGAAGTACTTCGAGCTTTTTCTTAGATAAAGCATATATAAGTTCAAACGTGAGCTATTTGTCTAGTTTAAATTTAATTTCGTAATCTTACGATTAATGTTTAAAAAGAGCCTCTATTGTTTTCTTTTCTTAAAATAGATGCTTCTAATTGTTATATATTCGTGATACGTATTTTAGCGATTTCTTCGTTGTATTAAATAGTTCAAGACTTCTAGAAAATTCGTAATTTCTTTCATTTATTTTAACTTTGTAATTTAATTAATCTTTATTAATGTTTATCAAGTCAAACTTTATTAAATCGTTTTTTTTTCAAAAATATAAGTTCGTTGCTTGCGATCGATTTTCGATTCGTTCTTTTATTTATTATTAAACGCTATTAATGCGTAAATTGAATATGAATTACGTGATCACATCGTACAAATCTAAGTATTCGTGTATTTTAATCAACTTCTAGATTGTGTTGCTTCAATCAAAACATTTCTAAAACGATATTATAAATAATTATTTCTACTATATTAAAAATTAGTTTCTCGTAGTGTTGCTAAATAGCTATCAATAGTAATTTCGTTTCTCTATTTACTCTTTCATTCTTGTCGAATAATAGATTTTTATCTACAATTATTAAATTGTATGCGTCAAACTTCTTTTAAGTAGAGTATTCTTTCCTCTTAACAAAAGCTCTAGTCATAAAATTATCTATCGCACCAAAATCGATCATTGCGATAAATTGTCGTTTATTAACTTTAACTAATGTAATAAAACATCGTACGTATGTTATTAAATTTAGTTGCTACTATTAAGCTAATATATTGCATTTCTTTGATATACTTTTTACTAAAAAAATTGAACTTTTTCTTGTTCTTGTGTTGCGACTTCTACTTCGAACGTCTACTTGCGCTAAGCTTTCTTCTTATGTTAAATTAATGTCTTTAGCTTTCTAGAAAATCAATTAATTTCTTCTTTGTTTTCTAGATGAGTTTAGCATAAGTCGTTATAGCATCTTGTTCAACTAAGTGTCGCATATTTCTTTGCTTTCTTTATTTTCTTTTAGAATAAACTTACATTGCTTAATTGTTATTCGATTTTATCAAAAAATTTTCTTTTTATAGTGGCGTCGCTTTCTAGCGCTTTCTCGCATTTATTTACGATTTAATTTATCTATTATTTCTTTAATAAATTAGCTAAAGTTTTAAGATGCTTTATGATGTTGTCTAGACATTTGTAAAAGTCTTTTTAGTCGTATTCGTTGTCTAAGTTTGTTGCTAAATAAGAGTATAACGTTGTTAATCGTTTCGCTCTTATAATCTCATTAAGTGTTTAATTAACTTTCTACGTAAATGCGAATGTTTTGCCTAATAATGATTTATCTAGAACTTTCTATAATTAATCTAGGTTTTTTATCAAATAATAGTCGTCGTTCGATTCAATTTTAAGAGTGTTCGCCTTTATGTCGATTTGCTCCCTAATGTTGTTCTAACTATTAAGTATCTCTTTTAACATAGCATTGATCTACTAGCGATTCATTAAATTTCGTGATCGATAATCTCTTGCGAAATGACTTAATTTGTCACATAAATAGCACGTTTTTTAAAATTTGTTATTTTGCTTTTTTCTAAAATTCTTCTCTTTACGTTGTTAAGTAAAATTTAATTTTATAAATGTAGACTTACGATAATTAAGATTACTATACTTCTAATTAGAACAAAATTCTCTCTACTAATATTTAATCGCTAGTTTAAAGAAGATTTCTATTCTTTCTTAAAATTAATCGTATCTTTTTTTCATAATTCTTTCATATAATTTGTCGTTAAAATTGATGACTACTTTAATGAGATTAAATATGTCGCTAATACGTTTTTCGTTACGCATAATTTCGTTCTTTAGATTGTTTTTTAAATTTCGTCGAAACATTGTTATAAGTGCAATATTGTTTTATTCGATTAGATTGACATATTTCTAGAATTTAGCTACGTAGTTTGCTACAAAAATTCGTTAAGTTAAATGCTAAATCACTCTTTTTGCAATTTGTTTTTCGTTAAATGTTTTAAAGATTCTTCGAAGCTCTTTTTTAAAATTGTCGAAATTCGTAAACATCGCACGAGAGTTTTCGTCATAATTTTTTAAATTTTTGCGTAAGTTTAATTTAAATCAATGCTAAGCTCTTTCTCTAAAAAATGTTAATGCGAAAATCGTCTTTTTGTTCGCTAGAACAAAATAGAAGATAAAATAAATATTTATTTGCATAAGTTAATTCTTCAAGTCAATGCGATCTTCATAATAAATGTTAGATTTATTAATTCTAATTTTGTCATTTTTATCAATAGAGAGTCGACGGGATGCTAATGAGCTAATGCTTAAGATAGAAGCGCGTTAATCTAATATAAACATTCTTAAAGTGTTCAAAGTGTTACGCTACTACTTTCTAAGAGATCTTAGAGATATTAGAGAGAATTGTATTATTGAAGAGATTTGTAGACGTTTTTAGACAATGTAAGCAATCACTTAATAATAAGAATTGCAACTAGATGTAGCAATAACAATAAATAAAAACTTATCTTGAGTTAAACACGATTTATAAGAAAGTCGTATCTAAGAAATCTATATATTAAAGAAAATTCTTCTTGTTCGTCATGTTCGTTGTTAAGCATGTCGAGCTTTGTTCGCTTTGTTCGTTGTCAAACATGTTAAACTTTGTTTGTTGTTAAACATGTCGAACTCACTTATTAGCGTATCGAGCAATGCTCGTTTGCCAAGTCGTTAAGCATGCAAGTAATCGTACTATATGCTATAGACTACTCTATAAAGTATATACTAGCTATAACGAACTAAGGTCGTAACAACTTTATAATAAATAATTAAATAAAAGTTTTTTAAATAACAAATGTTATTTGTTATAAATGCTATTAATTAAGACATTTTTAGTTACAATATATTAACTTTTTTGTTTTTAAAAAGAAATAAATTTGTATTTAATAAAAGATAAATGTAAAAACAAATTTCTTAAACATTAATGCGACAAATTCGAACATCGTTTTGTTAAACAATAGCAACGATAATAGAGAAAAACGTTTATAAACTAATTAATTTGAAGAAATATTTAATACTTTAAAAAGACATTAATTCGAAAAAGTACTTGTAAAGAAATTTTAACAAATTAATTACTTAATTTATTAACAAATATTTAACAAATAAAAAATAAATAATAATAATATTTAAATAATTTAAAACTTTTATTGCAATTATTGCGAATTTAAAGACAACAAAGAAATCTACGTTATTAAGAGAAGAACAAAAGAATTAAACTTAATTAAGAACAATAATATTGTAGACTCTTTAAATACATATTGTATTTTTCGCAAAGTTTTAAAGAGCAAAAAGAAAACTTCTTAAATTGTGCGAAATTTTTTTATAGATTTTAAAAATAATTAGAGTTTAAATAGTTTAAATTTAATTAATTTACGTTCTTTTATAAATTCTAATGTTATTTGCGTTTGTATAGCGACATCTATTAATTAAACGTCAACAATAACAATTGTTTCGATATTGTTAATTACGCAATTCTTAAAATTCAAAGAGCAAAAAGTTCGCAACGCGTTATTTGATTTTTGCTTTCGCAATATAAAAACTTAGAAGTCTTTTAATATTTTAAAATTTTGTTAAACAACTAAGATTAATATTATTTTAGCACAACTTTTATATTATTTTTCGAAAATTAAAGTTGTTTTTGTTAAAGTTCTTTAACTTAAACTCAATTTAAATAAGAAATCAAAAAAGAGAGTATAATTTACAATAGAAAATTAATTATGCGCAAGAATAAACGAAATTAATGTAACTTCGATTACAAGTAATACGAAAAATAATTAATAATATAATTAAGATTAGTACAATATTACAACTCGTTAATTAAAAATATATATAATTACTCTTTTTAATATTAAGAGCGCTAAAGATTAAACTAAAGTTAAGTTGAAAATTTGATTTATCTAAATTTTATCGCAATCTTAATTAAAGTTGAAGAACTTTTATATAATAGCTATTATTTAGTTGCGAAAATTTATTATTATTAAGTAAAATATAAAGAAAGTTTTTGTTAATTTAAAAGCGACGTTAAATTTTTGCTTAAAATAAATTGTTAAACTTCTAAAGTGCATTCGATATATAAATAGCATTATAAAAATAATTATTATAAACGAATTTTAAATTTAATTATTAAAATTTATCAAATTTAAGATTACAATAATAGCAATTTCTTAAATAGTTGAAGTTTATATAATTTCGAATAATTTATATATAATTTTATATAATTTAATTTTAAGAAGATTATAATTAAGAGATGTTAAAACAATTAATTACTATAAGAATAATAAATATTAAATTTAAGATTATTTTGAAGTTTATATACAATTCGAGATCTTAAATTCAACGAAAAGTTATAACATTTTATAGATTTTTTTTTGTAAAAAAATCTCAAAGAAAGCTATTTGCGTTAACAAAAAAATATTTAACAACTTAAAATACTTAGTAAAAAAAATAATAAACGCAATTTTAATTTAGATTATCAAACAAACTAAAAAACAACAATAAGAAAAATACAAAAAATTGCGTTTTAAATTTAATTTAAAGAATTTAAGAAAAACTAATGTTTTTTTGTAAATTTAAACTACGAAAAATCAACTAATTATTTAGAAAAGACAACAACAAAAATAGACAAAAATAACGTTAAAACGAAAACAAAAATATATAAGACAAAAATAATCAAATACGAAAAAGATAGCATTAGCAAAGAGAAAAGTAGTAATAAAGAAAATAACTATTATATTTAATTACAAAATAAAAAGTTTAAAAAGTTTATATATAAAGTTATACTAAAACTAAATTGTTAACATTAACGAACACAAATTCTTAGCAAAGTTACAATAATTTTTTTAACTCTTTAACTCTTTACAATAACAAAATGCTTTAAAATAAAAACGTTCTTAAAAGTATAAATTACAAAGAAAGAGACAAAACAAACTTTAAGCATAATAAAACAACTAAACAAATTACTAAATAAAGAGTATTTAATATAAGATTAATCGCAACTCTTTTAAGACGCAAAGCAATACATTATATAACATTAAAATTTAATAAATTGTATAAAGATATTTAGCAATTAAGTAAATAAAAAGTTAAATTTAAAAAGACTCTTTATTGCAAAAAAACTCTCTATTAAATAAATAAATGTTAAAGAGAATAATAAAATAAATATTGTTGCAACTCAAATTCAAATTGTAATAATCAAAAAAATCGAGTCTCGCATTAAAGATTCTACTTAAAATAAAATCAATTATTTAAGACAATTACAAAAAAAATATTGATTAACAAAAATATATTAAATTGAAAGCAAAAAAAGATTGTCTCAATCTAGCAACTTAATTTATAAAAAAAAAAAAAGTTTAAACATATAAAATTGAAATTTTTTATTAAACAAAAATTAAACAACTATTGTTGTAAAATGTTAATTAAAGTTTTTAAAAAATTTAATAAATAACTAAAGAAGTTTTTTAAATTAATTAAATTGTTTGCGAGAAACAATAAGCAACTTCAAAAATATTAAAGATTGTTCGAAACATAATAAAAAAATTTTGTTAAAAATATTTAAGAAATGCTAGCGACTAATTTTATAAAATATCGAATTTCTACTTATAAAAGCGCCATATTTACGATAGTTAAACTCGCTCTTTATATAAGCGAAGAAATTAATTAATAAAAAAAAAATCTATTAAATCTTATTTAAGCGAAAATTATTATACAATACTTTAGTTCGTAAAGTACGCAAAGTTGTTTTGCGCAAAAAAATAATAATTTGTTAAGAATAATTTATGCATTTTTCAATCTAAACAACGTTATTATTAAGACGAACGTATTTATGCGACGAATAAAATTTATATTTAACAAATTAAGTCAAATTTGAGTAAAATATTGCTTTCGATATAATGTAGCAAACAACTTTTTCGCTATTTTAGTTTATAAGTCGTATGCTTATAAACTTTTATTTAATAATTTTATCAAACAATTATGTTATTTTTAAATAAGACAAAATTATATAGACGATTTAGCAATTTATATTAAATTTAAAAATATAATAATTGACTTTGTTTTAAGTTTGTACGTAAAATTGACGTTTACAAATACGAATTTTAAATATATTTGTTTTAATTACTTTATTGACGACAATGTAGACAAAACAAATATTTTCGACGCTCTTATTAATTTTTTACACAAATAATACTTTTTTTAACTTAAATAAATTAAGTTGATTTTAAATCTTATTAAGTGCAAATTCTTTGTATTTTCTTTAAGTATATTAAATTATTAAAAAGACAATTAAAATATTAGATTTTCAAAAGACAAATTAAAAATATTTCGAAAATAATTCTTATCTATTATTAAGAAAGAGCTTAAGAGATTTCTTTATATGTTGCTCTTTTTAAAGATTTATATTTCGAATAAAGTTAATTGTTTAATCTTTCTTAAAATCGCTATTATTAAGAAAACGATATTAACAAAAATTAATAATAAACAACACATTACAAAAACAATAAAAAACTTTATTTAAAACATAAAATATAAAGACGTTTTTTAAGCGATAAAGCGATCAATTCTACTTAATGTTTGCTTTGACAAAGATAACAATCTTTAATAGTATTTCGCTATAGATGCTTTTTAAATTAAATTAAATAAAATACTTTTTCAAATACTAAATATAGTTTCGAAAATAATTATGTTTAAAATGTACTTAAATTAAATAAAGATTGTTATGTTTTTATTATATTAATTTATATTTTTATAAACTTAATATTAAATTATCGAACAAAAGAGTCTTTTAATAATAAAATATTTATTAAAGATTCAATAACTAGTTTAGAGTTCTTTATATTTTATAAAATTATACATTGATTATTAAGCTTTTACAAGAATTCTTAAGAGCGAAAACTTAATTAAAAGAATTATTTGTTAACAATTAACGCTCTCTAAATACGATTTTTAAATTTATTATATATTAAGAAAAGATTTTGCAATTGTAAATAATTTTTTTAAAATAATAAAATATTTATTTTGTGTTGCGACGATTTATAAAGTAACAATAATAATTTTTATAATTAATAAGAAGCGCATTACAATAAAAAGTTAAATTTAATCAAATATTACTTACAAACAAGAAGAAGAACACATTTTAACTTAATCTTAATAAGAGTTAAACTAAAAAAAATAACTTAATAATTTTTAGTATTTTGCGATTATTAAGTACAAAAACATTTAAACTTATAGTATCGCAAACTTGTTTATCAAAATCGTCTTAAAAATTATTAAGAAAAAGATTGTTCGCTTTATATTAATAAAGTATAATTAAAATAAAACGCTAAAAAGAGAATTAATATATATTAAAAATTTTCGAAAATATAGTTGCTATTTGTACAAGAACGAAGTTGCTAAAGCTTTTATTTTAATTTATAACATACATAATTATTTTTTTAAAACAATTATTTTTTAATGCGTTATCAACAAATTTTATTAATTTTTTTGATTAAAAAATATATATAAATTCTATTGCACATATTTGAATTGCTAAATGCTAAACTTTTTTTGATTAATCTAAAATCTATTACTAATTATATTTTTACAATCGCTAAATTTTATAAGATTAAACTATATTATTTTTATTATTTTTATAGCACAATTAGAAGCTAAATTTATAATAATATCGATTAATTATTTTATTAAATATTTTTTCGCAAAAATAATGTTTTAAGCTATTTTCGCAAATTTGATTAAATTTATAAATTAAAAGATCGTAAAATTGTTCGATTAATTTCGAATCTTCTATTACAATAATAAATCTTACTTTAAGAAATATTTTTTTGTTAAATTTATTAAAATAAAAATCATTCAATAGTTTGCAACTATTAGTTATCTTTTATTAATTAATTTAGTCAAAAGATATATTTAATTAGTTAAGAAAGTATTTAAAGCAATTCTTTAACATTATTTAAACGCTATTTTTGAGTAAAATTTATTGCTTTTTGCGATAATAAACGTTATTAATATAAGAATAATTAAGACATTTAAGTTTATATTAACGAAACTTTTGTTAAAATTTCTTTTACAATATGTTGCGAACGTTAAATTATATAAAGACTTTTTAAGAACAAAGATAATTAAAAATAAAATAAAAACAATTTTAGCAAAAAACATCTTTAATGTTAAAGCTTTTATTATAGAAGAAAGACATTTTGAAAAACAATTTGTTAAAATAAATGCGATTTAAGACTTAACTTTAAATAAAAAAAATAAAAATAAAAAAAATTTAACAAAAAAAACGAACAAAGATAAATTTTTGTCAAAGATCAAAAATTTGTTGCAATTGCGTCGTTATTATTTTAACAATATTTATACGAACAAACTTCTAGAAAGATTCGAAGAGTTTTATCAAATAATTAAGTTAATAACAAATAATAAAAGTGTGTATTTAAAAAATCTAAATAAAGAAACAATAAAAGAAAGATATTATATTAACAATACAATATTTTTTTTAAAAGCGTATTAAATTTGTTCTTAATATATAGAATTAACAATTAGTAGCGACGATTAACAATCAAATTAAACAAGATCTACAAACTTAATTTAAAAAAAACGAATAAGAAAAAGATACAAATAAACGCTTAAGAGTTAAACTCTATTAAGAAAAAGATTGTTGTTAATTTTTATAACAAGTTTTGATAAAAGTAATTAACACAATTTTTGCAAAAATATAATAATAAAAAGAATTATGCTTTTTAGAAGAAAAAAATCATAAATTTTTAATTTTTTTTTATTATATAATTAAATCTTTGAAGAGAGAAGAAGAAAAACAAGAGTAATATTGATAAAAATGTTAACTCAAACGCAATAAAGAAAATAACTACAATAACAACTCTTAATATATAACATATTAGCAATTAATAATTATCTATTATAAGCGTGCGACAAAAAGTCTTCTTCGTTTGGCATTTAATATTTGATTTTTTAGAATACTAGTATTACTACACAATATAAAGCGTTAACAAGATAATAACGCAAACACATAGATAGATATTACTAGCATTTATTGTTTCAAAAATACAAAAATAACACTTTATTGTAATTGACGTTTTAAAACTATTACTCAAAGATAAAATTAACATAATTGACAAATATTTTAAGAAACAAAACAACTTCTCTTTAACACTTTTATATCTAAAAAGAGTTTCAAAAATTTAAAAAAATATTTTATAATAAAAAACTAAAGTTTAGCTAACGCATTCAATTTAAGCAATTACTTTATAATAGAAAACTAGTTAACAAAAAGCAAATGCGCAAATTAAGCTCTCTTTAAAGAGATACATTATATCGCTATATATTAAGCAATTAAACATTACATATTATAATAATCTATTTAATATTATCTACTTAAACAATTATCTTACAATAAAAAATTAATCGATAAAAAAGCAAGAACGCAAAAAGAATTCTTATTAACGATTTAACAATATATAACAAACATTAACAACTTTATTATTACAACAAACAATCAAAATAAAATAAATACGCGTTTCGACGTTTGTTCTTTATTATTTTTTTATTATTTTTTGTATTTTTGAAACAAGCATTTTGCTTTTTATTTACTTAGAAGTTTTTAATCTTTATATTAATTGCAATTGCTTCAAATGTTATTTTTATAATTTTTATATTTAAAAGAATCTTTAAGCAATAGTATTTTTACTTAATTTTAGAATTGTTCTTTTTAATTAGCTTTACTTTAATTTAAGAAAGAGTTTACTTTAATTTAACAATTCCTTTATTAATTAAAGAACTTATATTTATTTTATTACTTTACAATTATTTATTATTTACAAATTTTACTTTCTTTATTCTATTTTTTATATTAAAGAATTTAGATTTTCGTTTAATTAAAAAGATTAATTACTATTTCTATTGCAATTTTTTGATAGCTTTAGAATTTATCAACTCTTTAAGTATTAATGCTTAAAAACTTATTTAATTTTGTAATTTAAAAATTTTAGCGCAAAGAATAAATAAAAATTTAGCATTAAAATATAAACTTAAGTCTATCAAGAATTTAAATCAAATTTAAATAAAAAGTTTCGACAAAATTAATTCGATTGCTTTGACGAAAACTTTAACAACTTAATAGAATATTAAAGCGACGAAAAACATAAAAATTTAAATATTATATAAATAGATTAAAATTAAATAAAATTAACAACAAATAAATTTGTAAAAAATAAAGACGTTAAGACGCTTTGTAAGAATGCTAAGAAGATAGCATTCTACAATAAGAAATCAAAAAATTTAAAGAAAAATTAAATAATAAGCGTCGAAACGCTTTGTAAAGATATTAAAAAGATAATATTCTACAATAAGAAACTAGAAGATTTAATAAACAAAAATATCAACAAAAAGAGTAAAGACTCTACTAAAATTAAAAAGAAAAAAAAAGATTAAACAAAAAGTACGAAAAGCTTAAAGAAAAAAAACGCAAATAATACACTAATTAATTTAAGAAAAAAGCGCAATTCGAAGTTGCTATTAATAAAATCTCGCAAATACGTACGAAAGAATAAAGTTAAACAAAATTTTAAAAAAGAGACAAATCTATTAATAAACAAAATCTAATTAATTTTTAATTTTTAAAAAAAGACGTTTTAAAATATGTTAACACAAAAGACTATTAAGAGATTAGCAAATAAAAAAAGTTTAATAAATCTTTTTTAAGATTATTTAATTAATAAGAAGAATTTAAATATAAATTAAAATAACGAATACAAAAATAAAAATAAAAACGAAGATAATAACTTAAAGCGCACAATTAAGAAACTTATCAAATTAAAAAACAAAGTTTCAAAGCAACGACGCAAATTAACGACAAAAATTGACGTTATATATTTAGATATATAGCGTAAAATGTCAAAGAATTTGTTCGACAATTAAGAAATTCTTAATTTAAAAAATAACAAATCTTTAATCAAAATTGATCGCTAAAGAAGAGCGACATACGTTTAAAACAAAAAAAAATCCTCTATTATACGTAATCGTATCTAGTTAAAAAGAAAAATTGTAACAAACAATATATATAATTTGACAAAATTCTTAAGCTTATAATTTTGAGTTATAATTTAGATTTTTATTGTGCAAAATTAATGTTTTCGCACATTAAAGTTAAGAAAATTCGAAAAAGAGCAAAGAAACAAACTAAAAACTTAAAAAACAAAAATAAACAATTTTGAAAAACTTTAAAGACGAACAAAGAGCGACGAATTTCGACAATGTTTCGCAATTAATTAATTTATTAACAATTTAAAAATACAACAAATTAGAAAACAATAAAACGCTTAAATTTTAAACAAAAGAAATTTAAAACAAAATTCGAAAATACTTTTAAAATTGTAATAACAAATTAAGCTTAATTTAAAAAAATACAAAAAACTTAATATCGTAGCAACAAAAAATTTGTTGTTAAATATATTATAACAATAAAACGAATTCGAATTTTAAAAACAAAGAACAAAGTACTTCGAAAAATAAACAAATAATATAAAAAGTAAATTAATATTTTATTTAACTTAGTTTTCGACATTTAAATCAACGCTTAATACAATACTAATTTTATAAAAAAAAACAAATTTAATACTTTTGATAATCTAAATTTTAACATAATAAACAACAATTTCACGATAATAGTTAACTTAAATTTAGAAATTTTGACTACGATAAAAAATCTAGAAGCCAAAACTAATGTTTTATCAAAAACACCAATTTTTACAATTGAGTCTCTTGTTATTGTTAAAAATAATTTTAATATTTATATTAATAACATAAATTTAAAAATTCTTATTACAATAAACAATTACGAAACTTTTATAATTTTAATAATAAATTCTTTCGCAATATAAATTTTGTCTTTTATCTAATTTTTTCTTTT
>JAABUL010004783.1_pt1 | contig 17641 bp, 18 predicted proteins | sample 5559151 | NCBI WGS metagenome assembly JAABUL01 (sample SAMN10711876, study PRJNA513368) | rock metagenome | isolation source: Antarctica rocks | place: Antarctica: Victoria Land, Pudding Butte sud | reverse complement strand
CGCTCAACCTCACGGTCCATGACGTCTGCCCCTCCTGGAACTACACCATCCAACCCCGTTTAGGCACCCCGTGTGTCCCCGCCACGCCTGTCCCAAACCGGGAAGTTATTGTTTAACGAGTCCTATGGTTCCACAGATGCCGTGTTCTTCGTGACTGACCCATATTGGCCTCACAATACGGCGTTGTTCACGACAAAACTGTACGATAATCACCCTCGGTGGTGCTTCTATCTACTGCGATCCTTCTCCAAGGGTGCCCACGCCGGCAAGTCGGCGGTCCCTGGCGTCGACCGCAAGGATTTGTTTAACATCGTCGTCCCTCGGCCCCCCATTGCGGAGCAGGGTCCGCTTGCCGCAACGATCGACAATCAGTTAGCCGAGGTCGACCGTTCAATCGTATCCATAACTAAGGAGATCGACCTCCTCCGCGAATACCGCACGCGCCTCGTGGCCGACGTGGTGACTGGCCAGCTCGATGTACGTGACCTTGACCTTCCTGATGTCGACGACGTACCTGTCAACCTGATCGACGAGCTTGATGATCGTGATGACGTGCCGGACGATGACCTGGTGGAGGCGGCGGTATGAGCACCGACACGAGCGAAAAGGGGTTGGAGCTACTCATCCTGCGGTCGCTGACCGGCCTGAACGACGAGCAGATTCTACAGAAGCCAGTGTCTGGTGTCGCGGAGTCTCGCGTGGGCTACGCGGGCGCGGGCTATGAACTGGGCTGGTCGGACGACTATGATCGTGAGCATGCGGTCGATCTTTCCAAGCTGCTGATGTTCATTCAGAACACGCAACCAAAGACGGTCGAGCAGCTTGGACTCGCGACTGACGGCCCGCGTCGCCTGCAGTTCCTCAATCGGCTCCAAGGCGAGGTCGCCAAGCGCGGCATCGTCGATGTCCTGCGCAAAGGGGTCTTGCATGGCCCCGCCAAGGTCGAGCTGTTCTATGGAACGCCGTCGCCCGGCAACCAGACAGCCAAGGAGCAGTGGGACGCCAACATCTTCAGCGTCACGCGCCAGATGCGGTACAGCAAAGACGGGACGAGGCTCGCTCTCGACCTCGCGCTCTTCATCAATGGGCTGCCCATTGCCACCTTCGAATTGAAGAACAGGCTGACGAAGCAGACGGTCGATGATGCTGTCCAGCAATACAAGCGTGACCGCGACCCGCGCGAACTCCTGTTCCACTTCGCCCGCTGCCTCGTTCACTTCGCCGTCGACGAGCAGCAGGTGATGTTCTGTACGAAGCTCGCCGGCAAAGACTCGTGGTTCCTCCCCTTCAACAAAGGGTGGAATGACGGAGCGGGCAACCCCCCTAACCCGGATGGCATGAAGACGGACTACATCTGGAAGACCATTCTTACGCAAGAAGGCCTCACGGATATCCTGGAGAACTATGCGCAGCGGGTGGAGACCAAAGACGAGAAGACGGGGCGCAAGCGGGAGTCGCTGATCTTCCCCCGCTTCCATCAGCTCGACGTCGTGCGTAAGCTCATTGCCGATGCACGCGCGAACGGTGCCGGTAAGCGCTACCTGATTCAGCATTCCGCCGGCAGCGGAAAGTCGAACTCGATCGCGTGGCTTGCGCATCAGCTTGTTGGCTTAGAAAAAGGTTCGAGGCCGGTGTTCGATTCCGTCATCGTCGTGACCGACCGCGTCCTTCTCGACAAGCAGATTCGAGACACCATCAAGCAATTTGCGCAGGTAGGAAGCATCATGGGGCATGCCGAACGCTCCGGACAGCTCAAAGATTTTCTCAAGGGCGGGAAGAAAATCGTCGTCACGACGGTACAGAAATTCCCCTTCGTGCTCGAGGATATCGGGAACGAGCACCGCGACCGCACGTTTGCCATCCTTATTGATGAGGCGCACTCAAGCCAAAGTGGACGGACGGCCGCAAAAATGAACATGGCGCTGTCCGACGCGGGAGCAGAGGAAGGCGACGAAGACACGGAAGACCAGATCAACCGCATCATGGAAACGCGCAAGATGCTGGTCAACGCGAGCTATTTCGCCTTTACCGCCACCCCAAAAAATAAGACGCTCGAAGTCTTTGGGGATCCCATTCCTGACGGGGGCAAGGTCAAGCACCGACCGTTCCACAGCTATACGATGAAGCAAGCAATCCAGGAGCAGTTTATTCTTGACGTTCTGGCGAACTACACGCCGTACAAGAGCTACTATAACCTCGTAAAAAAGATCGAAGACGATCCGGAATTCGACACGAAGCGGGCCCAACGCAAGCTAAAACTGTACGTTGAGGGGCATAAGCACGCCATTCGAGAGAAAGCGGAAATCATGGTCGATCACTTCCACGAGCAGGTGATCACCAAGCAGAAGATTGGCGGCCAGGCGCGGGCTATGGTTGTCACTGGAAGCATTATGCGGGCCATCGAGTACTTCTACGCTTTTCAGGCCTATCTTCTCGAGCGAAAGAGCCCGTACCGCGCCATCGTTGCCTTTTTGGGGGAGCACGAGGTGGCAGGCAGGAAAGTAACCGAGTCGATTCTCAACGAATTCCCGAGCTCGAAAATAGCTGACAACATTCAGGACGACCCGTACCGCTTTCTTATCTGTGCTGATAAGTTCCAAACCGGCTATGATGAGCCACTTCTGCACACGATGTATGTCGATAAGCCGCTCTCGGGCATCAAAGCCGTGCAAACCCTCTCACGTCTCAATCGGGCGCACCCAAAGAAGCACGATACGTTTGTGCTTGACTTCCTCAATGATTCTGATGACATCCAGAAATCGTTTGATCCATACTACCGGACCACCATTCTCAGCCGTGAAACAGATCCGAATAGGCTACACGACCTCAAAGCTGATCTCGACGCGTACCAAGTGTACGACGACGACTCAGTGAGTAGGCTTGTCGCCCTCTATCTTGATGGGGCGGACCGTGACAAGCTTGAACCTATCCTCGAAGCGTGCGTGGCAACCTATACCACGGACCTGGAGGAAGACCAGCAGGTCGAGTTCAAGGGCAAGGCGAAGGCGTTTACCCGAACCTACGGCTTTCTCGCAGCAGTGTTGCCGTTCACGAACGCCAGATGGGAGATGCTCAGCATCTTTCTAAATTTTCTTATCCCAAAGCTCCCTGCACCGACTGAGGCCGATCTCTCGAAGGGGGTTCTCGAAGCGATTGACATGGATAGTTACCGCGCCGAAGCTCGCTCGACGATTGCAATTGCACTTGCCGATGAGGATAAGGAGATTGGTCCGGTTCCAACCACTATTGGCGGCACGCTCCCAGAAACGGAGCTTGACCACCTCAGTAATATTCTACGAACGTTCAATGAGCAATTTGGAAACGTCGAATGGAAGGACGGGGACAAGATTCGCCAGGTCATCGTCAAAGAGATTCCGGCAAAAGTTGCTGCAGACACGGCATATCAGAACGCGATGAAGAACTCTGACAAGCAGAACGCGCGCATCGAGCACGATAGAGCACTTCAACGCGTGATCTTAGAGCTTCTCTCCGACCACACTGAGCTTTTTAAGCAATTCTCTGATAACCCTGGATTCAAGAAGTGGCTAGGAGACGCAACCTTCGGCGTGACGTACCAACAGGAGACAGCGAAGACTGCCGCGCCAGGGGCATAGGAAAGTCTGGCGAATTGTTTACCTTAGTGGAAGATGTGGATTAGCGGCACACTTTCTCGGGCGGCGCGGTGCTGTGTCGCGCCTTCCCTGTCACCTATCATTGCGGAGCGTGGGCGTACCAGGGGTCGCTGCCGCATCTACTTTGGAAGAACGGTCGCCGCAGTTGCAATCCCTTGTATCAACTCTGCAGCCCAGAGGGGCGATTGAGCCTGCTGTAGGACTTTCCCCACAGCCGTCACCACGCTCCCCGTCGTCACCCCGAGAGCGCCGAGGAGCAAGGCCGTGGTCCCAGCTATGGCGTTAAGGTGACTCGTCGCCAAGACCCACCAGAGCAAAGCGCCAAGCGCCACGATGAGCAGTATGAGCGCGCGCCCAATCCACGTACCGACAAGAAAATGGCCGGCCAACCCTCCGACACGACGCACCAAGGACTCAGCAGCTTTGACATAGTCATCCGGCCCCAGGAGGTGTGTCGGCTCAATGGCTCCGGTCAAAAGTCCATACCACATCTCGCCTTGGCGACGAACGCATTGGCCCAGCCGGCGTTTCTGCTCAGCTGTCCACGGAATGGTGGAGCTTTTCTGGCTGAGATCAGATGCCCAACGCGACCATTGGTTGAGCGTGAGCCTGACGGCTGCGGCGGCGTACGGTGGAAACTGCCCCTCCAGGTTCACCAGCCAATCCTGCATCGTCCGGATTCGGTACGACTCGAATATGGGAGTGAAGCTGGTGGGTTGATCTGTCGTTGGGACAAGCATCGTCTCGGCAAGAGCCCGGCCCAACCCGTAGGCCGACCCAAGTGCAGCATCGGTGGCTGTGAGTGCCATGAGCAGCAGGGTATGCGTGTCGAGAACAGCGCGTTGTAGGACGTCTGCATCAATTGACTCGTCCGCCAGCTCCGCGTCAATGTGCGCGCGACCGTCCTGGGCAAGAGTCTCTTGTCCGAGCTGTCCAAGTCCAGACGTGACCTGCAGAGTGAGGAGATGAGCTCGTTTGGCTGGCTCCAAGCTTCCAATGCCTGGAAGGCTGTCGGAATGCTTCCGCTCACGTTCGCCTGGTATGCGTTCGTAATGATATAACTCAGCTATATGCCAGCCCACGCCAAAGGCAACGGCAATCCGGTTCGCGATCGGTGCTTCTTGCTCCATGACACCCTCACCCGTGGGCGGCATTGTCGTCCCCCGACTCCCAAAGCCACAAGCCGCACGCCGAAGCTCTGTAGGCACTGAATATGTCTGCCTCCTAGTCTATCGGTAGCCGTCGTTATGCGTCCTCCTGTTGTGCCTCGGTGTGCTTGCGACTGCGTCAGGAGTCTCTGCTGCGTGGAACGTCCTCGCACATGCAAGCGGGTCGTAGATGTTCCAGCCGGTACCGGTCATAGGATGTGCAGTACCAACCAGTGGCGTCCGTGTGGTACCACTCGCGCTGGCGCTCCCTTTTTGCCGCAGCGCGCCAACTCACTCCTGATTTTCTGACGCCACGCGTGATGTACCGGTGGCCATGTGCTGCGTGCTCATGCGAATATGGGTGGGTGTCTCACCGATAGGCGCAAAGCCTAGCCGTCGATACAATCGCTGCGCCGGGTTCACCTTGAGCACTTGGAGGATGGCCGGTACGTTGTCCCGCGCGGCATAGGCCAACTGCTCCCCGATGATCGCCGTGCCTAGCCCGCGCCCTTGGTACGCGGGCAAGATCTCGATGTTGCCGATGAAGATCTTGTCGGCGGTGCGCTGCGCGGAGATGGTACCCACATCGCGCCCCATGGCAACCACAATTTGCCGTCCGACCGGGTCGAAATTGCGCGCGAACAAGGCCGCTTGGACGCCCTCATTCCATGCACCCCAGGTCTGGGCCACGTACGCTCCCATCGTGGCGCGATGCAGCTCGTAGAGGAAGGCATCGTCGGTCGCAGTCGCCGTCCGGAGCGTGTACGGTGTTTCCCCGTCCATCTATTCGTTCTCCTTTTCATCCCTGCGTCCCCGCTCACGGCAGCAAGCGCGCCGCGCATCTCGCCTCACTGTACAATCGCTGGCACGCCGTCACCCCCTCCCGCCATCGCCGCAATAGCGCGGTGTCGGGCCGGAGAAGCGCCGTGGCGGAGAAGGCGAGCGCGACGACGTGCCTGTGCCGCTGATGACCGCTGTGCCCTATAGTAAAAGGGGAGCGCCGGGCGGCCCCGCACTCCGCCTTTCTCGGGCCGGAGGCGAGGCTGTGTCGCGCGTCCCCTGCCACCAATCACTGAGCTGGAGTCGTGGGCGTGGGGGCCTGATATCGGCGTAAGGTGCGACGCCTCGTCGCCGAGGGGATCGTGCAGCACCTGAGCACGCTGCGGCACGGATGCGGGTGCGGCTGGAGATCGAGGCGGAGATGCCAGAGGGCGCGCCCGAGAACGTCGTGCGCACGGTGTTGGAAATTTGTCGGATGCTCAGATGTAGCTCTCAAGGGTTCGCGAAAGAGTGAGGCTGTCACTCCCGGCATAGGTTGCCCTTTTGTCCATGTGAGACCAGCCAGTCTTAAGGATTGGTGCTAAGTAACATCCACGTCCTCGCCCGTCTCTTCTCCCATCTCCTCGAAGTCAAATTCCTCTCCGCCCTCCTGCATGCGCTGCCGAGCCAGGCGCTCCAACCGGCGCGCTTGAGTGAGCAGCGTGCGTCGCAATCCGGACGATACGGCGCGCTCGCTAATGACACGCGCCAGGTTGGCGATCGTGCTGGCTCGTCGTGCAATGCGAATGTCAGGATGCTTGCGCAGATCGTAGACGGATTGAGGTACGATGCGACACCGAATGGACGGCGGAAGCGTGATGGGCGAGGTCGGGACAATGTCTTTCTCATTCAAAACCGCGCCGAGCGCCGATTGCTTTAGCACCATACGGTAGACGGTGTATTCGGCTTGGTTGAGCTCTTCCAGCTTCGCTGTCTTCGTCAAACTGTGATCATCAAGGCTCCAAAGTGGCCACATCTCTATATCGAGCACCTCGAATGGATCAAGGACGTTCATTGCCACAGCGTCGGTGCGCTGGTTCGTCAGGTGACGGCGGATACGAACACGTAACTTTTCTTGCGTTTGGCCGACGTAGATCGGCTCGCCATCGTAGTCATAAAAGGCGTAGATGCCAAACTTTGCATCTCCGATCTTCCGACCGTGTGTGTCTTTGCCATTGAGGCATTGCTCGATTGCGGTCCTGATTGCCGCGACCTCCTGTGGCACGTCCCGCCGAGGCATGTAGCATCTCCCGTTAAAGTCGTCTACACGATGCCGGCAACCGGCCTACCTGTACTATCGGCGCAGAAGGAAGGGCGCATCTCCTGCGCATGTCGCCGTGTCATTATTGTCCTATGAAGAAATTACGTGTGATCGCGAGGTGTCAACGGAGACGTGAGGCCAGCTATGCGCCCGGACGAAGGATCTGCGGAATGTCTTGCCCACGCACCGCAGGAAAGCGCACTCGTTCCGTGATCCCCACCGTATCGCATATAACGTCGATGACGGCATGAATCTCGTCGCGGGCGGGAAGCTGTACGCCGTTGACGATTTGGCAATTAGCGTCGGTTATGCCGAGTTGAAGCTTGGTCCATCGTCGAAGTTCTTGGTTGTTCCAGTGCGCCGAATTCATCGTGTTCGCCTTTCGGATGCGCTCCACGCGGTCGCGAAAAGCCTCGACCGCTGCCCTGTCCTCGATGGCTCCCCGAAATAGGCTGACCAGAAATACTTTCTCGCGCACGACGGCCGTCACATCGCCCTTTAGTTTCCAGTCGTGCCGCGTGTCATAAAAAACGACCCCCTCGTTCAGGGCGTCCTCGAAGGCATCAACCAGACACACATAGAGGTAGGTCTCAGCCATGCCACTCTCGTAAAAGCCGCGGAAGCGTTCCTTGACTTGCGGCTCGTATTGCCCTTCAATGCGGCGTTCCTCGTCACCATCAAACCAGGGGCGGAGGTTGTTAATGCGTCGAACGTGGCTGTCGTCCGATCGTGCCGTTGCTTGGGTATATCCCTCTCGGCACCGGCGATAGAATTCGTCGAAGGTCGGCAGGCGGTAACCGGTGCTGTGTCCCCACAAAAGCAAGCTCGTGAACAAGGCCCTCCAGGCAGGGAACTCTATCATCCGCACCTCGGGACTTACCGCGATGTCGGTATGCGTAAAAGCAAGTCGTGTATCGCGTAACCTACTTATAAATTTCCACTCGTGCATGTCGACGGCCAACGCTTCATTCTCCTTGGTACGCCTCATCGCGCAGGGCGTGATCAAATAATGATCGGCATGAGTGGGCGACGCGACAACAGCCATCACAACAAGTTAGCGCCGGTCGAATCGTCCGATCTCGCGGGGGGGCTGGCGAGAGCAACGACGCGCGACGAGCGGCTTAGCGCCCTGGATGTCGAGACGTTACGACGCGACGCTCTTGACAAGCTCCCACTGCGCGGCGAGTGATTCAGCGCGCTCACGGTGAGCGGCGACGTTGCGACCATCATTCACGCGACTGTCATGTTCCAACGGCCTTTCAATCTGAGCGATCGGCAGCAGAAGATGCTGCGCGAGCCACGAGACGACAGGTGCGACGACGGCATCTCCCATGGCGAGGTAGGCGTCATTGTAGTTTGTTGGTAACCAAAAGTCATCCGGGGCGCCCATGAGACGGGCTGCCTCGCACGGCGTGAGCAAGCGAGAGCGGACATGTCCATCCGGTTCGACCACGATCACCGTCTGTCTGCTCGATCCGCCCGCCGGAGTGCGCAGGCACCCCGCTGTTCCATCAAAACGGACCTCGGCGCGCTGAATGTTACTTCGGATGCGACGATAGAGCGTCCCAACGGTGCGCTGGCCCGTCTTCTGAGCGCTACGCACCTTGTCCAAGTTCTTCTCGGTCATCATCCCGAGCAGGCGTTGCGTCTCTTCCGCCAAGTGCCAGCGCGGATCATCATCAGGGAGCGGCTCGAACACATCGGCGAACATCTTGCCGTGTGGAGGCGGGGGTGGCAGCTTCCACCATCTCCACAAAGGGCGGAGGTGTTCGGGCAGCGCCTTGTGCGCCTTACACAGCGACGCGGGCGTCCATGGGGATGTCGGCTGCGCCTCGTTATGCACAAAAGGAGTGATCGGGATACCGGCGTCAACGGCGACGATGAAAACTCGCGGTCGCGATTGCGGGAGGAAATACTTTGCGTCGATAACCAAGGCCCCAAAGGTCATTCCGAGCGCCGCTAACGCATCACATAACCCAGTTAGGTTGTCTCCCGAGAGGAGGCCCACGACATTCTCAATCACGATGATATTCGGTCGGTCTCCATGGTCGTGCAGATCAGCCATCAGTCGCCAGAATGCCCAGAAGGCTCCGCTGCGGCGCGCTTGCATGCCCCGCCGCCAGCCCGCTAGAGAGAGGTCCTGACAGGGAAACGATGCCCAGGCGAGCTCCGCGCCGGGCGGCAAGGAGCTCGGATCAACGTCTGCGACGTCGCCAACGACAAGATGATCGTCGCCGAAGTTGCGCCGGTAGACCCGGGCCTTCTTCTCGCTGATGTCGTTCGCCCACACACATGTCCAGCTTGGCTCTAGCCCTGACCGCGCTAGGCCGGCCCCTGCAAAGAACTCGTAAAAGCTTGGCATTACTCTCCTACTCAGTCAGTATGATCTTAATTGAGATCCGATCCATCGTCCTGCCCTTGTCCCTTGACGCTGGAGGACGGTCGCGTTTCATCAATGTAGGCGAAGCCGAGTCTTCGCAGGACACGCACGGCTTCCTGTGTCGTGAATTCGAGGCGCGGCGCGTCTAAAGCCTCGCCTACCGCTTGCTTGATCGGATAGCGCCGATCACCGATCTCAACGGAGTATTTAGCTATCGGCGCGGGCGTGACAGTCGCTAACCGTTCCACGAAGGTGCGACGGCTCGTCCGGTATCGAGTGCCGCCGAGCGTAAACTCGTGCTGGTCATCCATCATGCCTGTTCCCCGTCACTCTCTACGCTTACACTTATACTTACACTACCACTATAATATGGCAGAGTTCACCGGTCAAAGCGGCGCGTGTGGCTACGGCGATACAGGGAGCGATTCTGTCCTGCGCCGAAAGAGCAGCAGAACCGAATTATCCCTTTTCTTGGCCTGGTGGGCTGTGTCGTGCTGCCTTTGTTACCGTATTAAGTTGGAGTTGTGGCAGCCGGTATCGGCGCGCGTGCGGTGAGGAGCGAGTGACCCCATCAGTCCGCCACGCACCTCACATGCGTCAGGCGACGTGAGGCGATGGAGATCAGGTGATGAAAAACTATGACCCGGTCACGAGTTTTGGCGAGGACATCGCCGCGATCTACGACGACCTCAGCCCACGCACGGATACGGAGGTGACGGTCGCGTTCCTGGAGCAGCTAGCGGATGCTGGCCCCGCGTTGGAGCTTGAGATCGGCACTGGTCGGGTTGCGCTGCCCCTCGCCGCGCGGGGGATTCACGTTGACGGCATCGACCTCTCACCCGCGATGGTCACTCAGCTGCGCGCCAAGCCGGGCGGCGACCAGATCGCGGTGACAATGGGCGACTTCGCTGATGTCCCGGTCCAGGGCGCTTACCGTTTGATCTACGTGGTGTTCAACACGCTGTTCAACCTGCTGACCCAAGACGACCAGGTGCGCTGTTTCGAGAACGTCGCCGCCCATCTCACGGATGACGGCGCGTTCGTGGTGGAGGCCTTCGTGCCGACCTTTCTCACGCGTTTGCGCGACGATCAATATGTGGATGCGGAAGCCATCGGCGTCGGCGAGGTCCGCCTCGATGTGGGGCGTCACGATCCCGTGACGCAACGGCTTGAGGAGAGCCATGTGGTCCTCTCCGGTGCGGGCGTGCGCGTCTACCCGATCGTCACGCGGTACGCCTGGCCGAGCGAGCTGGATCTGATGGCGCGGATCGCCGGACTGCGGTTGAAGGAGCGGTGGGCGGGCTGGAATCGAGAAGCCTTCACCGCTACCAGTCGTATGCATGTATCCGTCTATGGACGCTGAGCCGGCATCGCGTGAGACGGCGCGCCGGCTGTTGACTGGATCAAAGGGGACAGCGTATGACACAGCGGGAGATGCTCGAGACGCTCGACGCGTCATGGCGGACGCTGGACGCGGCGGTCGCCGGTCTGGGTGAGGCCGACCAAACGGAGCCAGATGTCGTCGGCTCGTGGTCCATCAAAGACGTTTGGGGTCATGTGACGGCCTGGGACAGCCTGGTCGTGCAGTACCTCGAGCGCTGGCGACGCGGTGAGCCGCCTCCGGTGCGCGACTGGGACGCGACCGATGACTACAACGCCCGCGAGTCCGCTCGGCGTCAGGATTGGACCCTGGCGCGGGTTATGGATGAAGCGGTCGACATTCAGCGTCGCCTGCGCGCCCTCATCGCGGGCATCACGGATGAGGAGTGGGCGACCGTCGTGACGATCAACGACCGTGAGCGACCTTTGGGGGAGTGGGTCGGTGGAGCGACGAGTGGCGATAACGGGCCGGGCACGCACGCGGCCGAGCACGCCGCCGCCATCCGTGCGTGGCGCAGTGCGCGGGAGGGCTCGTCGGCAGTGCGACACCCGGTAAGCGACGAGTACAACCGCACTGTCTAAGGACGAGCAGGAGGCAATCGAACTCCTCGTCGCGAAGGTCGATGCTGGTCTACGGGCCGCAAGCGATCCTGAGCGCGCTGCAGCGGAGAAGCGATACCTCAAGAGCCTTCTGACGTTCCTCGGGGCAGGTGTGCCGCAGGTGCGCGCGGTCGTCCGTCGCATGCACCGCACGCACCCGTCGCTGCCTCGGGCGTCGGTCATCGCGCTGGTCGACGCTCTCTGGGACGCGCCAATCCACGAGCGCTGGCTGGTGGCCATCGAGGTTTTGGCCGTAGTGCTTAAACGAAGGATGAGTCGACCTCAATGCAACTAATCCACTTTCGCATCGAGAACTTTCGCAATATCAAGCTCGCCGAATGTCATGACGTGCCACAATTTATGGTCATTTGTGGAGGCAATGGATGCGGCAAGAGTTCGATTCTGGAGGCCATCATGGCAGCGAAAGAACGGGTCGCCGGTTACGGAAATTTTGCGTGGGATCCCCGTTTTGTCTCCGCGGATGCGCCATGGTCCACTATCACGCTCACGTTGTCATTCACAGCCGAGGAGCGCGCGTTCGCGGAACGACAATCAGGCCAAGTATGCCCCGAGTCCGAGACGATTACTGTGGAGTTCGACAAAAACGGGGCCAACAGGGCATCCTCATGTACGCCTCCTGTGCAGCAACTCCTCAGCAACTTCTCTCGCTCGAGCCACTCCCTTGGCTATTTCGATTTTATCAACGCCCACCGGCTCCCGATGAAGATGCAACTCTCGGTCCTGGACATGAGCGCACTCGAAGATGTCCAAGTCAAGCAGACACTCGCGCAGGGATCGAACAAGTTCACCCAGACTAAGCAGTACCTCGCTTCCCTTGTCCTGCGCGATCTACAAGACCTCCAGACGACACTCGTGGAGAAGCAGCAGGAGCGCGAAGCACAGAAGAACCAGGACGCGCAATCGGGGAGCACAGGTGATAATACGGTCTCACAGACCGTGACATTCGATGTCGAGACGATGTCCTCATCGTTGCGGCCGATTCAGGTGTTCTTCAACGACTTCTTCTATCCGATGCGCTTCAAGGAAGTACTCATCAATACGAGCCCTTATCAATTCATCGTCGAGACTCCCAAAGGCAGCATCGATATTGATGACTTGAGTTCAGGCGAGAAAGAAGTGTTCAACACCTTCGTCCGTTTCCGCCAATTAGAGCCGCATGGGTCGATTATCCTGTTCGACGAGGCAGACGCGCACCTCCATCCCGACCTGGAGCGTCGCTATCTTGCGTGCCTCCAAACAATCACCAGTGGGAATCAACTCATCCTCACGACCCACTCGCCAGAGATGATGATGGCGGCGGGAACGACCGCTCTGTACACCGTGTTAAAAGATCCGGCGAGGGCGGATAATAATCAGCTTGTACGCGTGACCGATAGCGACCAACTCCACGCAGCGCTTGTGGACCTAATGGGTTCGCGCGGGCTCGTCAGCTTCAATCAGCGCATCATCTTCATTGAAGGGGAAGAGGCCTCAGCCGACCGTGAGATTTACGAGGCATTGTATCCGCAATCCACGTATCATGTGAGCTTTGTCCCAGCTGGAGGATCGGCAACGGTGCGCAAGACGGCGGAGCGCGTGAACGAGTTGCTGAGTGTGTCCGTTGGCTTCCAACAGTACTTCAGCATCGTCGACGGAGACATCGATCGCCTGGAGCCAGATCCAAGCAACGGGACGAGGCTCTTTAAGCTGCCCGTGTACCATGTTGAGAATCTCCTGCTTGATGAGGAGAAGATGCTTGAAGCGACGCGGCGGCTGTTGCTGTCAAAGTGTCCGTACGACTCGGCCGAAAAGATCGCGGACCAACTCAAGGTTCTTGCCCTTACGGATCAACATGTGAAGCCATACGCAGCTGCTTTGCTTGACGCCAAGGTTGCGCAGGTCGCGAAACAGGCGCAGGACGCGTATTTCAGGAAGGAGCCGATCGACTTATCATCTCTAGTGCGCCCCGAGTTTGCGGACGTGGAGCAACAGGCGCGCCAGGATATAAAGACGGCGATAGACAACGGAACGTGGCGAGCAAAGTGCAAGGGCCGTGATCTTCTTCGTGCCTACTGCCGCGGGATCGACGTCAAGTATGAATCCTTCAGGAACATCCTGATTGGCATGTTCCAAAAACCGCCGGAAGCGATTGACACGATTATGGCCCAGATCTTTGCCGAGTAGCAATACCGATATAGCAAGAGCAGACCTCGACACAGGTTCAGGGTCATATAGTTGCAGTATCGATTGCTACGATAGCGGGCAGTATGACGCCATCTCAGGCTCAGAACGACGCTCACGAGTCCGTGGGGAGAGCACGCGTGCGGGCGGTGTCAATGGTCACGTTCGGGACAATGCCTAGCCCGTATAGGGTGTGAGCATCCAGCCCTTCTTTCTCACGCCGGATGCGCGTGTGTCGCGTCTCGACGGCGCAGCGCGGGGGTACCTTGCTGGCGCGCATGTCGAACGTCGCCTCGTGTCCCGCGCCTCTCATCTGGCTCCCCGATCGGCCGCACGTCGTCCGCATCTCATGTGCTTGGATACTGTATGGATAGAGGACCCTTTACCGGCCACGTCAACGGCATGATCGTTGCAGTACACAGGGTGCATACCGAGAGAGTTAGCAAGCACAAGGAGTGACGATGCAGCGCGTCTTGATTACGGGAGCGGGACGGGGAATAGGTCTGGAACTGGCGCGGCAGTACGCCGAGCGCGGCGATCGTGTCCTGGCGGGGTGCCGCGCCATCGAGCGCGCGCCGGGGCTGCGCGCCCTCATCGACCAGCACCACGATCAGGTGAGCGTCCTTCCCCTGGAGGTCACCGACGCCGCGTCCCTCGCGGCAGCCGTCCAGCAGGCGCACCGTGACGTCGAGGGGCTGGACATCCTGATCAACAACGCGGCCATCAATCCCGGCGACGCCACCGTGGAGGGGCCGGACGGCCAGCGCCTGCTCGACGACACCAGCACCCTGGAGGTATTCAACATCAACGTCGTCGCGCCCGTGCGCGTGGCCCAAGCGTTCACCGCGCTGCTCACGCACGGCACGGCGCCCCGGGTCGTCAACATCTCGTCGGGCTCTGGCTCGCTCACCTATGCAACCGACGGCGGCGACGGCTACAGCTATGCCGCGAGCAAGGCCGGCCTGAATATGATGACGCGGACGTACGCCTGGACGGTGCGCGCTCAGGGCATCACGGCGGTCATGATCGACCCTGGCTGGGTCAAGACGGACATGGGCGGAGCGGGCGCCACGCTCGAACCAGAAGAGTCGGCGCAGGGGCTGCTCAGCGTTATCGATGCGCTCACGTCCAAGGACGCCGGCCGGTTCCTGCGTTACGACGGTTCGGAGGTTCCATGGTAGTCCACGCCGCGTCTATGGGCGCTGCCGGCGTGAGAACGGGAGCCGGTGAACCGCGATGAAAACCACCTGGGATGTCAGTGGCCGTCGTGTCCTGGTGACGGGAGCGTCCAGCGGCCTGGGGCTGGCGATGGCCCAGGCGCTGGCGCGTGCAGGGGCGCGCGTCGCCCTGGGCGGCCGGGACGACGACCGGCTGGCGCAGGCGCTCAACACGATAGACGACGCTGCCGGCGAGGTGCGGCCCGTCCAGATCGACGTGCGCGACACCGCGTCGATTACGCGGGCGATCACGGCGCTCGGCGACGCCTGGGGCGGCCTGGACACCCTGGTCAACAACGCGGGCCTCGGTATGCGGACGGTCAACCCCGCCTTCCTGAGTGACCCACAGCCTTTCTGGCGCGTCCCCGAGGACGGGTTCACGGCCGTCATCGACACCAACCTGACCGGCTACTTCCGTGTCGCCGTCGCTGTTGTTCCGCTCTTCCTACGTGACGGCGGCGGCAAGATCGTGAACATCAGCATGAACCATGAGACGATGCGGCGGCGCGGCTTCATCCCCTACGGCCCGTCGCGCGCCGGGGCCGAGTCCCTCTCGCTCATCATGGCCGAGGACCTGCGGCCACATGGAGTGAGCGTGAACATGCTCTTGCCGGGCGGGGCGACGGCCACCGGCATGATTCCCGACGACGTGCCGCAGGACATGCGCGCCCGGCTGCTCTCCCCGGACGTGATGGCGGAGCCGATCCTCTACCTGTGCTCCCACGCGTCCGACGGTGTGACTGGGCAGCGTCTTGTGGCGACCGAGTTCGCCGGGTGGCTGCGGGAGCGAGAGGCGGGCGACGGGCGCGGCGAGACGACCGACGTGGCCGCACCAGCGACCACATGACGCGGAGACGACGGGAGACGGCTCCACCGGGCGGTTGGCCGGGTCCTGACCTGCGGGCTGTCTGTCGGGGACGACGACAGGGAGGGGGCGACCCAGACGAAGGAGGTGGCATGGATACGCGGCAAGTGAGGCGGGATGACACGGGAACGATGCGGTGCCGGGAGTGCGGCTTTCCGTACGCTCTCTCACCGCTGGAGGTGGCCGCGCGCGCCGATCGAGGGCTGGACGCGGCGGTCGCCGGTCTGGGTGAGGCCGACCAAACGGAGCCAGGTGTCGTCGGTGCGTGGGCAATCAAAGACCTTCTGAGGCTTGAGCGGCAGCCGTCCCCCAGGGCCGTCGTCGCCCCCTCCTGGTTGGCGTGGCGGCAACCCTGACTGCGGATCTGATTGCTGCCTCTCGACCCGTCTATGGGCGACCAAAAGGCTATACTTACGATATGAACAGAGACCATGACCACGAATCGGTCCTGAAGCGCTACTTCACTGACGATCAGGTGCAGCGTCTCACTGATCTGACCCAGCGCCAGCTACGGTATTGGGAGAAGACCGGCGTGTTCGCGCCCAGCGTCCACAAGATTGGGCCACGTCCGGTGCGCTTGTACACCTTCACTGATGTCGTCGGTCTGCGCACCATCGCAAAGCTCCGACGCGACCACAGCATTTCTCTCGACGACGTTCGCCGGGTAAGTGAGTGGCTAGCCGAGCATCCGGCCGAAACGTGGGCCAGTCTCATCTTTTATGTCGGTGGACGCCGCGTGTTCATTAAAGAGCCAGACACTGCGGCGTTGCTCGCCATGCGCCCGACCGGCCAATATGCCTTCCCGTTCGAGATGGAGCCAGTCGTTCGCACCGTCGCCGCGAAGGCCTACGATCTCAGCGAACGGCAAGCAGACGACATTGGGCACATCTATCAAAAGCGCTCGGTCATGCACAATGAGCCGGTCATTGCGGGGACGCGCATTCCGATCGTGACTATCTATGCGTTCCACCTCGCTGGCTATAGCCCCGCCGCGATCATTGGGGAATATCCGCAACTGCAGGAGGCTGATGTCCGTGCGGCGATCCGCGAGAGCGAGCGCCTAGGGCTTCAAGGACGCAGCGCCTAGCTCGTCCTATGCGGTTTCTGCTTGATGAGTGCATTCGACGTGCGGTCGGCGATGTCCTGCGTACCGCCGGCCACAACGTGGAAGAATCCCGCGACCGCCTTCCCCCCGCGACCCCCGATCCTGTCGTCTCTGCCCTCGCCGACGAAGAAAGCGCTATTGTGGTGACTGCGAATCACAAGCACTTCAAAAGTATTATTCAGCGCACTAATTCGCAGTGTCCACGCGGCGGCCTCGTGGCGTTCGACAGATGCTCAGACGTTGATACAGACACGCGCATGATTGAGGCGCTGCCTTTTATTGAACTGGCCTATATACAGCGCCAAACGACTGACGATACCCGCATTATCGTCACCATCACGCCGTCGACCATCGTGATCCGATAAGCCTCGCTTCCTACCAGCCGCGGGTGTGACGGTCAACCGTCGAAGGTGTCGATGTCCTGTGATACTGCGATACCGCCGCGTGTCGTCCTACGGTGCGACGGCGACGAGGTGGGGCGCCTGGACAGGGGAAAATCCGTGTCACCCCACTGCGATTGCGTCTGTTGATGTGCGGGATAACGCCCAGCCCGTATAGTGAAGGAAACGCATTCCACGCATCTTTCTCGCGCCGCAGGCGCGGCTATGTCGCGCCCGGACGGCGCTGGAGGCCAGGTATCGACGCGCGTGAGGTGCGGCGGCTCGTCGCCGAGGACGACGAGGGCCAATATCTAGAATTTAAGCCAGCCGAGGAGCGCCCTGGATCGCTCGCCACGTCGCTGGCTGCCTTCGCCAATGCCGACGGCGGGACGTTGATCCTGGGCGTGGCCGAGCGCACCGACAACGGGCGCAAGGTCCACGTCATTGAGGGCGTGCCCGATGTCAAGATCGCGACCGATCACCTCTATTCGGCGGCGGAGCTCTGCACGCCCAAGCTGCCCCTCCCCGCGCCCGAGCGCATCGACGTGGTATCTTCTCAAAAAGCGGGGGCCAGGAAGACAGGGTCGGCGCGGAGGAGTAGCCGGTGGTAGACTTAAGCACGACGCGGAAGGACTGCCCTGGAACTGAGGACACCCTATGCTTGACGCCCCCG
>JAABUL010004782.1_pt1 | contig 17644 bp, 3 predicted proteins | sample 5559151 | NCBI WGS metagenome assembly JAABUL01 (sample SAMN10711876, study PRJNA513368) | rock metagenome | isolation source: Antarctica rocks | place: Antarctica: Victoria Land, Pudding Butte sud | reverse complement strand
CTTTTGACTCTTTGTTTCTGCTTTCTTTTTATTATTTTTCTTTGCTTTTTTAAACTTTTTTGTTTTGTTTTTTACTATTTTATTAAAACTTCTTGTTACATTGCAATATTCTTATATTTTTATTAATTTGTTGTTTAAACTCTAAAAAGATAGCAAAAGCAACATCTTAAAATATGTTAAAAAATCGCTTATTTAATATAAAAGCGATACAATCTAAGAAGTTAACTAAGCGCATAAAGACTTAATTTACGTTTGTATTTATTTTTTTAAAATTAAAGATTAAGCGTCTTTTAAAAACTAGTTTGATTACTTATAGTAACAAGAAAGCAAAAATAAATAATTACAATAATAAACTATTAAATATTAATAATTGCGATAAACTTTTAAATTTTAACAATTACAAAAATAAAGTTTTAGATACAAACAATAACAAGTTTAAATTTAATAAGAATTGCAAAATTATAATAAATTATATTTTTGCTTAATTGTTTGTTTATTTTAAGTTATATTTATTTAATATATTGCAAACAAATAAAGAAGAATTAAATAATTATTAAATAATATATTAGTAATTCGAAGATAACTAAAGATCTTAAATACAAATACTTTTATTTTATTAATATATTTATAATTATTATTGCAAAAAGTAATATTGTTAAAAGTATAACTTTTAATTTTAATATTATTGTTGTCTTAATTAAAAGTATTAAATTAAAAAATAATATTAAAATTGTTTTTATTGTAATTAAAATTGTCTTTATTGTTGTTGTTATTGTTGCAAATATTAAATTAAAGAACAATTTTAAAGTTGTCTCTATTGCAATTGTTGTTGTTATTAACAATCTCAAAAAGTAAATTGTCGAAAAAAGATTATTATAAAGAAAAGTAATAACAAAAAAATAATTAAAAAGAAGACAATTATAATTGCTATTATATTTCAAAAAACAATACTAATTAATATCGAAAAAAAATTAAGTTGTATATTAACAAACAAATTTGTCAAATAAATATTAATTAAATATTGAAAATAAATCTCTTAAATTACTTAAATTAAATTGAAGAAAATGCAAATTAAAAGCGTTTTTGCAAAATATTGCAATTACAAGAAGTATTATTTGTTTAATAGCATTACTAATATTATTAATGCGTTTAAATTTTTAATTAAGAGAGTTTGTTTTAATAATTATATTATTAATTGTATTCTAGATATAAAGATCTTTAATAACAACAAATTAAATAAATATTAATTAACATAGTTTGATATTGTTAAAATAATTAAAGCAACAAAGTATTTGTTAGAGTATACAATTAAAATATAAGTTTAAATTAAAAATATAAATGTTTTTGAAGATCTTATTAAAGATAAAGTTAATAAAAGATAATATTATTGTTAGCAAACAAGTTTTTATTGCTTAATAAAAAACAAAAGAACAATAACAAAATTATTCTTAATTTGTTTACTAAACAAAATAAGAATTTGAGCAAGAAATAAATTCGATTTTGTTAAAGTATACAAAATTGTTGTTTGATTTGTTTAAAATTTTAAGAAAATTGCAAAGCGCATAAAATATACAAAGATTTAAAAGATTGCAATTAAATAAATAACTTATTAATATTGCGCAATACAATTTAAGAATATTAAGATATCTTTATAATAGAAAATACAAAAACTATATCTTTATTTTCTTTTTAGATTTTTTTAAACTCGCAATTGTTATTCTTTAATTTCTTTTTCTTTTGTGCGTTCTTTTAAAATTGTCTTTTTTTTTTTTTTTTATTAATTAATAAGTTAATGTCTTTTTTGTGCGTTTGTTAAGTTTACAATATTATTTGTTGCAAGACTTGTTCAGAGCGCAATATTATATATATTGTATATATACTTTATAGTTGTTCGATCTTAAGTTAATAGATTAAACTTAAAATAGAATACAATTTTATAGTTAATTATATATATTTTATTGTTATAATAATAACGTTGTCTTAATTAACTAAGATTATAATATTAATTTTTTAACTAACAATAATAATAAATATTAAGCTTATATATAGCATAAATTCGAATCTAATAGCAAGATCGAAAATTACAAAACAATTGTCGCATTGTAGTGTCTTGTTTAATTTGTTCAAATTGCGTCTCTTTAAGTATTTGTATTGTTATTTATATAATATATTTTTAAATATAATTAAGATAAAGAGCAAAAATTAACAACTTAATATTTTTTCTACATTATTGTTGCTAAGTATGTCGACGTTGTTATATAACTAATTACAAGAATAAAGATTAAAAATAACGCAAAATAAAGACAAAATACTTATATATATATTTGTTGTTAAAACTTTGCAATTAATAAATTTGTTTTTGTTTTTTAATTTAATATTACTTTTATTAATTAATATTTATTTTCAAATTTATTTTAAATTTATTTATAAAACTTATTTTTAAACTTATTTTTAAATTTATCTACAAATTTATTGCTTAAATTTAAGTATTATTTGTTATTTTATAATTTATTTTAATCAATTTGCAATTTAAAGTATTTAAATATTTCTTTAATATATTTCTTAACTTTTTAAATTTAAATTATTAAATATTTGTTAAAATTTTAATATTAATTGCTATATTGCAATCTTGTTTCTTATATTATTTTAAAAATTATCTTTTGTATTTGTTAATATTAATACGAAGACTATTATAGAATACGTACAAGTTCAAAGACAATATTAATTAAACTATATATTGTATTTATTTTTTATTTCGACAATAACTTTTAAAGATTTCGAAAAGAACAAAGATTTAAACAATAGTAAGAATTTAATAAGTTATATTAATTGCTAAATTAAGATATAATATCTTTATTTAGTAGACTCTAATTAAAAACAATAATTTAACAAATATAATTTTTATATATATTGTTAATAAATCTTACGTAATCTTTAAGTTTAAATTAATAAATTGCTTTATTATATACTATATTATAATTTATATTAAGCTCTTTATCTTTATAGCAATTATATTTATTTTTATTTTTTTATTATATAATATATATATTTAAGTAAGTTTATTACTTGCTATACTTAACAATATTAAAAACGCATTTTATCTAAAGAAATACAACAACAAAGAAATAGATTACTTAATATTTAACAACAATTAATATAAGCAATACTTAAATTTAAATATTTTGTATTATATTAAAAATTTTAAATACAAAGTTAACAATTTGTATATTACAATTTAATATAATACAAAACTAGCAATAGCTAATATATATATTTGTCTTATTAAATAAATGCAAATAAGTTGTATACGCATTATTGCTATTTAAAATTATTAAAATTATTATAATATATTTAGCAAATTTAATATTATAAATTTAAGATTGTATAAAGATATAATTTTTTAAAGATTAGATTTGCACAAAGTTATAACTTTGTAAATATTAAACTTATATAATAATAAAGTATTATAAGTATTAAATTTATACAAAAACAAAATCTTAAGAATATTGAACTTGCACAAAGATATAATTTTGTAAGTTTTAAATTTATACAAATATATAAAGATTGTAGTATATTTAACTCTTAATAACAATATTGTATTAAGCAATTATTTAACAAATTAAATTATATACAATGTTTGCTTTGCAATATATATATATATACAACAAATAATATAAAAATAGATTTTTTGTACAAACAATATAATATTAAATACTTATTTATTGCAAATTAATTAATTAATATATTAAATTTTTAATTATTTAAGATTTATATTGTATTTTTTGTTGTTAAAATCTTGTTGTTAAAAGTATTAACAACTAATATATCGAATTAATATTGTATATTATATAACAATATTTAATATATCTTTACTTTAGTTAAGATAAGAAATATATTTAACGCTTTATTGTTAAAAATATAATTGTTGTTATTTGCTTAAATTATTAATAGATATAAATTAATATTATTACTATTGCAACAACATATTATTGTTTTTTGTTAAATAACTAAATATATTAATTTTAAATACTAAAAAAGTTGAAAGTTAATATAATATTATAATAGTATTTTGATATTATTAACATAATATCGAAACGCAATTTGAATAAATATTAAGAGAAATTGCAATTTTCTTTGCTTGCAAAATAGTATTAAGACAAAAATCAAATAAATATTAAAAAAAACAATAAGATTTTTGCTTAGCAACAATATTAGAATACAAGATATATATATATTTTAAGAAATAATTTGCTCTTTGTTTACAAAACAAATATAGTATATAATCTAGATTAATATTTAGAAAAATAATAATTATTAATTAACAATAAAGCTTTGCAATAAAAGCACAATTTAGAAAAGTATTAAAAGAAATAACAATTTTCGCGTTTTTAAAGCTTTATAACGCAAAGCACAAAATAAATAAATATCGAAAAAAATAATACTATATTTGTTTGTAGAATTTTGCGACAAATAATGCATATTATATATATACTTAAATCTATAATTCTAAATCTATCTTTTATAACATTTATATTAGTTCTTAAGATAAATAGTATTAAATAATATTGCAAACTTATATTATTATTTTCGATATATTTAAAGAGCAAGCTTTTATACTTAAAAGACTATATATAATATCTTTAAATTGTAATACTTTGTCGCAATAATTGCAAAAATATATTGTTATACTATATAAAATAAAATATATAAAAATAAAGTACAATATTTAATTAAGATTAAAATATAATTTTAACTTATTTTAAGTTAAAGAGAGTTAAGAAAGAACTTGTATCTTGCGTATGTTTTAAGTTAATTGCGCAATATTTAATATTGTTAGAATTTGCAAGTTTTGCAAGTATAATAAATACAATAGCAATTAATTGATTGTAATTAATAATATATATAATAATATATAAGATAATTACAAAAACAAATAGTGTAAATATATTAATACTTAATCTATAATATTAGTTTTAATTCTATGTTTTGTTATAGCTTGCAACAAGTGTTTGTATATCGAGAGCTATATCTAAGAGTTTTGAGTTTAGACGTAAAAGCGCTCTTAATGTTAATTAGCAACTTAGCATGTCGACTCGCTAGAGACTTGACAACTTTACTCTAAGAACTAAGACAACTATATCTAATAACTAACGAATAGAACAATAAGAACAACAAGAGTAAATAGAAAGATTATTCCGACCAGCAGAAAATAAATGTAATATATAGACTAGAATTTTATTTATAGAGACGTAGATAATTGTAGGAATAAAGTAAGTAGAAGTTGCGAGTTTGTAAGAATAGTAAGCTTGTTCTTACTATATTCTTATATAGATTTATCGATTAGAATACGATTTATAAAATTTATTTCTATCTATTATTTGATTATAACTCTAGTAGCTTTATTTATTGGTCGTGGAACTCTGTTTGTAATTTCGAAGATTCCGTCTATAATTACTTTTGAGAATAAGATCGAAAAAATCAAAAGCATTTTGAAGTGAAGCGAAGAACTTCAAAAACAACAACTAAGAAAGCTCTTTTGATAGCACTCGCTTCCTTACATATAGATAGTAAGTAATATAGTTATCTCTCTTTATTCTCAAATCTCTTTCTATATCTTATCTGCTTTTAGTAATTGCTTTTGCTGGTTGCTTGCTCTTGAAAATTGGGGTAATTGTTTATTTTGCTACTATAGAGAACGTTTTCCAATAGAGATATGTAGAGTGGGAAGAATCGAGTTAAGACAATTAAAGATAGCAAAAACGAAGCAAGAGAGAGCATAAATCTAGAAGCTAGCAACAAGAGCAAAACATAGTAATATTCTTGTTCTTAGATATACTTTAGCTCTCAAACTTAGCACATACTTTTGCTTTGATCTTATCCAATCCCTATTTCTTTCCAAACGGTACATTATATACGTTGAGTCAAATCTCGATAATAGATTGTCTCTATCTTCTTTCAATTAATGTTAAAAGAATCTTGATCGTTTGCACAACATTCTAATGCAATTTCTAGCGCTATTATATGCTTAGAGATTAAGGAAACATTAGTAGTCCCAATAGAGATAGAGCTGACAATTTCGTCTTGGCTACGAATACAAACTTAGTTGTCAAGAGCAAACTTTAGCAATAAGCGACAATTATAATTATCTTCCCAAAGTTCTATTGTATATCGTTGACGTAAGCTAAGATAAGTATCTCTAAGCAAGAAGTTTACACAAGTTATCAACTATACTTTTTCAAGTAAGTAGTAAAAACTACATATTTCCTAGATACAAGAGACGTTGTTGTCGAAGAAAGATCGAATAATGTTCTGAAGAGTATAAACGTTTGTCGACAAACTAGTAGAACTTACTTCGCACAAGTAAGTTCTTATTCTTCGTTCGACTTCAGGCTTCGTTATATAAACTAGATTATCTCGTGTCTTAAGCGCGAAAGATAATTAATACTTTGTCTCTAGAATTGTAGAGTAAAGAGTTAGCGAGTAAGAAGGAAACGTTAAAGACTAAAACAGATATAATTACAGTAACTGCACATTTACTGTCAACTTATTTCTAATTCTTCGCTTTAATTTCCTTGTATCTTCTTGTCTATATTACTTCTCTTTATACTCTATTGTACTTATTGCTGTTATTAGTCTTATTCTTGTCTTTATTCTTATTCTTGTTCTTGTCTTTATTCTTATTCTTATTCTTATTCTTATTCTTATTATTGTTGTTATTATCGTCCTCGTATATATACATATATTTCTTATTGTTATTCTTATTCTTGTGCTTATTTGTATTCTGATCTACTTTATACTTGTTCTTAATCTTGATCTTTACAAGCTAATATATTTGTGTTTGCAATATCTTCTCAATAACTTTGCAATAAACTAATAGCGCTCGATTCTTAACTATTGCTAACGCTATCTCTAATTAATCAACTTAATTAAAGATTGACTCTAATATTCTTTTAAGTTTAGTCAATAAGATATTTAAAGATAAAATTGACAAAGAATAATATAGACTAGTAGATAAAGAGATGTTGAAAAAGTAATAATATAAGTCGAAGTTTCTTTTCCTTCGCTTGATTTTATATTTCGTTGTAGATATTATGTTGCCATTTGTTTCAAACGCGAAAAATAATCGCTTTTTTGTGTTAAAAAGCGTAGAATAAGAAGTAAGCGAATAAGCTTTTAGAAATCGATCGTTATTATTGAGATCTTTTTAAAGAGAAAAGATTGAAATATAAAATAATTTATACAATATAGTATTCGCGCGATCGATATTTAGCTAATTTGTTGATACTATAATACAATTTTCTAGAACTTTCTACAATACAAAGTTATCGAGAAAGAAATTAAATAATTTTTCTATATCTTTATAATTCTTTATCTTCTTTAAATATAACGATTTTCTCTTTTTTAAAATAAGATATTACACTCTAAATATAGTAACTCTTTCTCTGAAATATGCTCTGTCTCAAGTTCTCTTAAATTATAACATATCTCTTTAAATATAGCTTCTTTGCGCTAGCTTTAAAGTTGTTAACTTTATAACTTAATATATTTTAGTAAATACTTTTAGCTATATTATAGTATTCGCAATAACAAAGCTTATCACTTATTAAAGTTAAAATTTCGTAGATCTATTAGCATTTAAAGGATTGTTTTGTAATATTTCTGCGTTTGTTAACAAGAAGAAGAAAAAGTAGATTAACTATTCTTATCGAACTTGATATAATTGACGATGTTCGACATTCTCCCGAATCTACTCTTGTAAGTCAAAACTCTAGCAATACTTTATTATAGTTATATATTATCTATATAAACACGTACAATCTTACTAACAAATTCTTAGCTTATGTTACGATTCCAGATGTTGCAGGCTTCCCTTAACACCGCCCTAGACCCAATCGGGACTAGCGTCCCTCCTGGTCGCCTATATAGCACCTGAGGTCCTCCGCCTCCTGTTCCGACCCTCATAGTTAGTATTCTCGTTACATAGCCTCAAATACAATCTATGATTATCCGTTATAGCTTATTTGTTACCATTCTTGTTCCAATCTTTATTTTCTACAAAGCGCTTCGCACTTTCGACCCGACTCAGCTAACACTATAGCTTATATATTGGGTTGTTATCTTCTGCTTTAACCTTATTGAATATTAGATATAATTTATTTTCTCCTAGTAACTACCCTCCGCCCACCTTCTTCCTCAACCTCAATCTAAACTTTATCAAACCCTCTCTAATCTTGCATTACCATCTAGATTTCCCTTCTACGTCTATCTCCGTCTCTTTCTGCTCTTCTATCTCGTCTTATCTCAAGCCCAAGACGTTCGCCTTCTCTATCAATTCTATGTACAACTCTTTCTCGCCCAACACGAAGTCAACATCGACATCTTTATCTCTTAGATTCGCAATCGTGTCAAAGAAATTGATCTACATTATCTTAAGCGAGCTATAAACTTTTTGAAAGAAAATCTTCTAAAGCTATAGCCAATAGCGTAGACTTTTTCTTCAACAAGCGAAGATAGATCTAAAAGTAAATAGTTTCTTTATTGTCAAAAATTATATAATACGTCTTATAAACTTATTTCGAAATTAAATACAAAAGTAATATTAAATTTAGAATATAATATATTATTTATATACTTGATAAATCTTATTAACTTGTTTGTAATATTAAATCAATTAGAAAGCAAAGACAAACAACAAGTTAGATAACGTTATTCGTCTTATAGTATACTCGAGACATATTCTTTGTTGTAAACAAAGAAGACGCAATACTATCGCAACGTCTATTAACTTCCAAACGTGCAATTATAGTTGCAAGATTTCTGTGATACAGAATATTAGTATTACTACGTAAACGAGCATTTATTTACGATTGAAGATTGCGATATCTCGATGTAGACATCTTAATATTCGCAGTGTAATTCTTCTCTTGGCAATTAAGATTATTAGATTGTTGAGAAAGTTACACGAGCGACGAATCTAGAGGCACAATTTAGTGAATCAACGTTAGACGTTAGAATTAGCTATAGTCTTTATAATTTCGCAATTGACGCATTCTAATATTTTGATTATGGAGATTGTAGTAAGATTTTCCTTTGACTTCAGAATAAATTCTTTTAAGTACATATACAAATAGAATATATTTAAGCATCGAAGACAGGTACTAAGAAGTAGAGACGAAATAAGACAATAGATTATTTATAAAAAGCAATTTTTTTATTGTTTAACTTTAGACGCAAAACTCTCGTGCAAAGCTAAAGTAACTAACTTGATATAAAATTAACGTCGACAACAAGTAAAGTAGAAAGAGAGAATTCTAAAAGGCAAAAGTAATTTTCTATTAAGTCTCTTCGTTTTGTTTTCGATAATAGAACAATTGTTGCGAAGATTTTATCCAAACAATTTTCGGTTGCAAGACTCAATAATATTTCGTAGTAAAAGAAATACGCGAAAGAAACTAGACACGAAGATTAATCTAATATATCTTGACAATATAATTCTTGAAAGTTATTACACTAGACAGAATTAACTTGTTTGTCTTATATGTCGGATATTCGCAATACTAAATGTTAAGTCTTTTACTTGTGCTCAAATATCAAGCTTTTATAGTTTCTTACTTTAGCTTCGCAAAACTCTATCTAGATTGATCGTCGAATCGGATTTCGATTCCAACTTTAGGAACCGACCCGACCCAACAATTCCAATCCTAGAAACCGACCCGAAACTCGAGTTGATTCCTATTATTTTAAAATCGATTTAATCCGACCCGAGTCGATATTCGATTCCAATATTAGGAATCGAATCGAATTGCCAAGAAATCGAAAATTACGTTATTATGCCAAGAATTACTAATTTTAGATTTTTTTTTAATTAATAAAATAGAATATTTGCATCTATAGACTCTATAGATCTTATAGATGCAATTTATTAATAAAATGCAATATTTGCATCTATAGACTCTATAGATCTTATAGATGCAATTTATTAATAAAATGCATTATTTGCATCTATAGAATCTATAGAACCTATAGATACGATTTAATTATTTCCTTTTTAAAAAGTAGAAATGCATTACTATAATATATTACCTTATTATAATTTAGATAATTAAATATTATAAAATATATATTAACTATATATTGACTATATATTGACTATTAATAATTATAATATAATTATTTAAATAGTCTTAACGATTCGGATCGGTTTTTCGAATCGAGTTTCGATTTCAACTCTAGAAATCGACTCGATTCGACTCGATTTTCGATTTCAACTTTAGAAATCGACTTGTCAAGACTTTCAAATCGGATTGACTCGAATTGCCAAGATTCGAGTCGATTAATCGACCCGAACTCGATTAATCGACTCGAGACAATCAGTCTAACTCTATCGAAGCTCAGTTGAGACTTCTTACGTAGTAAATTCCCTCCTTTATAGTTCGACGTTTGTCTCTTCAAGCTAGAATATATGTTACTTGTTAAGCACAGTCGACAAGTGCAATATCTTAGATCGCTATAAAAAGTTGTACTAAAGAGAGCATTTAGAGTCTGCTAGTCTATAAATTACTAAATTGTCTGCGGGAATGCGTTAATCTTTCGTAGTAACTTTTCTAATATTTGTACTTGTATAATTACTAGCTGATCTAAGTTACAAACGTGAAATTCGACACGCTTTCGATATCGCTTGCAAATTGAGTATAGATTACTTGTACTACTATAATATTCTAATATCTTGCTGCTTGTTTCAAACGCCAGACAAGAAGAATGTATTCGTCCAAGTAGCTTAATTATAATCTTGTCAAGAAGACAAGATTGTATCAATTCAAAGCACTAGAATTGATTCGATAGATTTGTCGGAAGAGTGTTAAGTTCGAAGTAGAATGTCGCTATAAGTAGAGCGTATAGAGCTCTTTATTAATTGCGCGTTTAACTGCACGCTTTCCTGCAACTCGATTAAAAAGATAGAGTAAACAAGTATGCAAGAGATTGCAAAGAGTTTGTCTAGTTGTTTCTTCAGTCTATTGCAAAGGAAACAACTCGATATTGCTAGAATCTTCAGCTATCACGAAAATTGCTTGATTCGAACTGCTCTTTGCGAAGAAGATAAGATGGGCGAAATCTACGCTCTTATTATCAACTCGCAAGATTGTAAAGCTCTCGCAAGATCTGCTCCCAAAGACGCAATTAGTAGGGAAAATATTTTCTAGAGCTGCATTTTTCGCATTTCGTTCAATAAGTACGATTGTGGAAGATTGTTAATTAACCAGATTTCTCAATATTTTTATCAACTAGCTTATACGATCTAGGTTCACTAGTCTAGTCTTGTTCGCATCAACTATCTACAACTATAACAAATACTTGCAGAAAGTTATATATAGAGATTTGAACAGAAGTATCTAAATTAAAGATCAATTGTAAAGATTCAAGATATAAACAAACCAATAGTTGAGCTTATATATGTGAAATTGTTTAAATTTCGACACTTTTGACGCATTTAATTTTAACAATTAATAGAATAACTTTGTGCAGTTGCTATCTTAAATTAAAGCAACAATATCTCTAAAGCAATTTTAGTAAAAAGTCTGCGAAAATTTGATTGTAAAGATAGTAGAATATATAGAACTCTACTAATATAGTACTATTGAGACAATTAGATATTAGTGTTAGAAAACAAACAAAAAGCGCAATGTTTGCGATATTTGTTATTAATATCTTAATTGTGTAATTGCTTCTATAGTAATAGTATAGCTATCTTGTTCTTCTTGTTATTGCTATAAGAAGTTGGCAATACTAGTGCGCTTTGTAACTCGATCTTAATGTTACCCGATAGTTCTTCTAGTAGAAGTCGCTTATGCTATAGATTATCTCTGGTATTTTGAAGCTTCTTCTCTAGACTTTTTATCTTTGTGTTAGCTTGTTCGAGTCTAATCTTTATGTTATTTTTTTCAATTTAAATTGTGTCAATACTTGCGTTCTTATCTAGATTTGCTTGTCTTAAAACCTCGATAAAATAGAGAAATCTAAGTATATCTTGAATATTGGCACGCTTCTGCTCCAATATTCGCTTAGTTGCTTCGTGATTTCTAACTTCCAAAGTTAAGATTTGAGATAGAAGAGCGCGCTTGTGTTTTGTTGCTTCGTATATCTTTTGCTAATAGACAAAGATCTCTTTGTAGTTGCTAACAACGTTCTTTAATTGCTAAATCTTTATCGCCTAAGAGTTAAGCTTTCGCTAGTAGACTTTGTTTCTCTAATTGACTTAACTAGACTTATAGAGTTGTTCCTGCAATATAGAGTTCTTGGCTTTGAAGACATAGTTCTTCTTACGAAGTCTTTTGTTAATAGATAGATCAATACTATAGTCTTGACACAAAGCTAGGTCGCTATAACTAATGTTAGAGAAAAGTTCTAAGACTAAAGTGCAATCGTTTATACTATTTAAGATGTCTAGAATCCCAATATGTTGCTTTGAGTTGTTATAGTTATCAAAGATTAAAAGTGTGTTGAATAACGTCTAAGAGAATCGAATGTTGCTTGAAGTTTTAATACTAAGCTCTATACTATTGACTCTCGCTCGAGAACGCTTTATTTGTAGATCTTTCTCACATATAGATTATATTGGTAAGACTATATATCTCCGAGTTATTTTTATCTTATACATCTGCAACGTTGTTATTTTCGATCTCGGAATATTTTGAATAGTTACTTTAAGTTACAGGCTAAAGACGAGGGAAGTAACAAAGCTAGCGCGCGAATGCGCACAAATTGCTTTATTAATTATTACAAACTAATAATATAGTTAGTCAAGTCTAAAGCGATAATCTTGTAACTGTAGAATTTATAACTATAAAAGAGCGAAAGATTAGTTAATATATAAGACTCGATTTGTTAGATTTCTTAGTAAATACAAAGATAATATTAAGCTATATTATAAAGCAATTCTATCCTAATACATATTGTGCGATATATATATATATAGCGTTTAGTTTTTATCTTAGAGTCTTATATCTTAGACTGCAAAATAAATATCTATAGAATATTATTTCAAATTATATATAAATATCTTGACGTAAGAGTGTAATAACGTTCAAAAACAACCTGTCTTTATTTAGTTGCTTTGTTCGTTAATAGAATCTAGGATAATTTAATCCGCTTATATTGATTAATATTATGTATGTTCGCTCGACGCATTAAAAGCGTATTCTTGAAAAGTACAAGCAATATTCTAATTATTTGTGTAATATAATTGGCTAGAATTACTGCTTCAAATTAGACTACTTTTTATATTATAATTGAATTAATACTTCGATCGAAGTTTAAAAGAAACAGAAGACTTAAATATAACTATAATTAGTCTTCAAGTCTTCTTTGCAATAATTGTTATCTTCGAAGAACAATACTCTAATCTGTCGTAAGACATTTCTGCAAACAAGATTATATCCAATAATTAATATTCCGATATATTGTAGAAGAATTTTCTTAGCACCACTAGCAGTAGTTATATTTACTCGAATCTTACTTTGCAAAATTTGGTAGATTATAAGACACCTGCTATCGGTATCTAGGAGATATTCTTCTTATAGATCTCTTAAGATTAAGCAAATGTTAAGAATCTTACTGCGACGTTAATATGCTTCGATCAAGCACAACAATAGCAGTTGCTAGAAGATAAACCCTTTATTGTTGAAAGTAAAAGAACGGAATTCGAAGAGATCAAGACATTGTAAGGACTAAGGACGAGACTCTTAGACAATAACATAGCTAATTATTATATAGGCTCGAGAAGAACTCTAGATATTGGGACAAAGACTCTGTCCAACCAATAACTTGAACTAATATTGGCGATAGATAGATTAATTACATAAATTAATATCTCGCGACTTTGACTCTATATTTCGAGACGATAAGATCAACGTTAAAAACTTTGACAAAGCATATTAATTGTCAATGGAAGATCAAGATCCTTATCTCTCTATATTTCTCTCGATCGAACACGTCAAGCAATGCTACGAATTTTGGTAGCAAGCAAGTCAAGAGGAAGTGCGTTGTTAATAACGAAAAGCTTAGAAATTATTGAGCGTTAATTACTTTGTCGCTAGTTATACTTATCTTGTCTCTTAAGCGTCTACATTGTCTCTTCGATTGTGTTTTCCAATACTCTACTTCAAGACATATAGATGAAGTAAGCTATATTTCTCGTCTCTTCGCATAACTTTACAATATTGAAATTCTTAAGAAGATTTCTTTGCAATTTCATGTTGCTACATTCGGAATATAGAATATTCTAAGTCTTGTAATAATACAACATCTTTGCCTAAGCGTTTACTCTTAATCCTATAACAACTCTAGTAACTCGACCAAAAAAGAGCTAAAGACAATTAATAGAACAATAACTAGAAACAAATAATCTATTGTCCAATTCTCAAAAGCTCAAGATTGTTATAACAATCTTTGGTTGTTCTAGCTCTCTAGCTCTCTAAGTAATTGTCGCAGATCTAGTTTAAAGATTGATTGAAATTCTAATCGATGCGATTGATGTCTAGCTACTTCTTGTCCTTCAACACCCAAGAAAGTTTGAAAGAGATAAAAGGGGTGGGTGACTCGTAATTATTCCCATATTCGATATCCTATTCAACCCATGTGTCTTTGCAATCTGGCTCGAAAAAAATGCTTACTACGATAATATTCGTCTCGATGAAATGCTTGCCCTTTCTGGCTTCAGGTTTGGCGTCGACCTCTTTGGGTTTGATTATCCTGTTTGGGGCAAGGCGCTCTTTATTGGCCGACTCGTCGCTTTCTTTTCGACGACCAAGCTATAAGTATTGACTCTCTCTCGCTGTTTTTCCATTATTGTTCTATTCTTTCTTTTCAATATTTGGTCTCGCTCTTGCAATTTCGCCTTCTTTACTCTTCTTATTCGCCAGTCGTTCTAATCGATTGATTCGCTTCTATGTAAGGCATTTCTACTTGTCTTCTCTTTTTGCATAGTTTGTCTTACAATTGCACGTCTTTCTTCTAACTCTTGCTCCACACCCCAAGCTAATAATATTGTCGTGCTATCTTATTTGTTGTCTCCGTCTCTTTTGCGATCGATGTAGACGTATAATTTCGTTTAGCAAAGAGCTAAATCTTCCTCGATCGACTCTATCTATTTAGAGACGTTTTATCTCTGCCTCTCTTTGTCGCTCTTATTTTATCTCAACTTAGCTAACTTCTAAGCTTGTCGTAATATTAGTTCGAAGTGTTCGTCTTTAGTAAAGATCGACAAAGTCGAATTTGTTGTATCGAAGATTGCTGCAATACAATCCAATAAAAGAAATATTTTATTGCGACTAGTAGCAGTCTTCTCAAATCTATTTAATTGTGTCGATATAATCTTACATTTGCAATAATATAATAACGCAATCTTAAGAGAGCTAAGTGTAAAAATAAAGACGTTCTCGAGTTTTATAAAGAGAAACGAATTAATTAAGAAAATATATCAATATAATTGCAACAATCTTTTCTCGATTAATAGCGTTGTTGTCTAGACTACGCTAGAATAATCTATGTTTATGCGTTATGCGAGAATAGAGATCTATATATCTGCACTCTATAAATTTGTCTAAATTTCAAGACTTTATCTTTCTTATTACGCGACAACTGTAGATCGACTAATTTCCGACTCCTTTTATTTCTCAAGATTGTCGATCTTTCGATATAGCTTTTCCGACGATTTTTTCGTCTTGTTAATGCGCCTTGTTATTTGGCCGCTTCTCGATTTCCTAGCAGTAACCAAAAATAGAAGAGGCTTAGAAAACTGTAACTTTGATATAAGTTAAATTCTCGTATAACTCGCAACAAATTGAAGTAGAATCGTGTTGAAAACATAAAAAGAAAAAACTAAATTATTCGAGCATCTTGATGCACAACTAGCAACGAAGATTATTGAAACTCGAATAAGTAATCTAGGCTTGCAGGTTTCAAAGAAGAAATAATTAAATTGTATCAATCTATGTCTTCTGCAAGCGAAGCTGAAAATAGGCAAAACTATCTTGTCAATTATAGATAGCATCGAGGCAAGACTTTTATGCAATATAATATTAATATTGAATATCTCGCAATTAATTATCATCTTAGCTATTGACAATTGCTCGACTAGTAAAATAGAAGAATGTCGAACAAAATTAGAAGAAGCTCTTGAATAAAGTCTAGAATCCATCGTTTACTTAAATTGCCTTCCCCCTTATCTTTTTTCAAACAATTAGCTATTTTGATTCTCGTGAATATTGAGTAATAAATAACATCGAATTTTGGCAATCGCTATCTTCTTGAAGAAAAACATTCGTCTTCAAAGATCGACACATTCAAGAAACGAATATTCAAGCTTCGTTTGTTAGCGATAATACTATTTTCGCAAGACTCGATTATTGGGACAAAACTTTGCAAGTCTTCGACGTCGTGCAAGTCGTAAATATAACAACATCAAATAAAGTAGATCTCGCTACGCGACAAGTAGAGCGAGACATTGATATAGAGCAACTAGATTTCTTGCAAATGCGTCGCTAGTTTGCCAAGTTTAGATATTCGCGAGGACTTGCTCTTATTCGTGAATATAACGCACAAAAGAAATTGTTCGATTCTAGCAACTTAAGATTAGACGACTCTCAAGATAAGTAGCATAATTTTCTCTATCTAACTATTGTTGCTTATAACTTTTAGATAATCCCATTTTATTGAATAAGAACGACGACGATAATAGCGAGACTAACATTGGTTCAAGACTTATTGACGCTAAAGAAGATAGACATAATTGGCGGCAAATTGGCTTAACAATAGATTATACAAGCGATAACCTAAACGCTAAGCAATCGAATAAGAAGCGAGACGTGTCTAAAACCCAATCGACATCTATAGCGAGCTCGAAAGCTAGATAAGATTATTGAAACTCTCGCTCGATAATCTCATAACTAATAGATAATATCGACTTAGATGCTCCACTCTTCACGAGAAGATAATCGATTCTATCTTAGATTGCCCTTTACCTCGCGATATCCTTCTTTTATTGACACACGATAAACAAATCTTTGAGTCAAGCGATAAGCCCCGCGGCGATATGGAGTCTAATTACCTAGTTGATGAGGAAAAAGAACATGGGTACAAAGTTAGGGACAAAGAAGCTAAGTGGAAGAATAAAGAGGAATTCGATGACGATCGCGACAAGAGCAAGACGTCTTTGCTGCCTCCCATAAAGAAAAGATGCAGGTTTGCCGCTCGTGAGAGGCCTTCGTCGCAGCGGCAGATCAAACGTCGCCATTGTTCGCCATCGTATCGAGATGAAGCTGTCGATAATCAAGGTGGGTGTGAAATGTGCATTTCTTGTTCAAGAAGTGAATGGTCGTCTAATATTCTACAGGTACCCCAATTGTAGTCTAGGACCGGGACCAGAACGGCGATACCTAGAACGACGATGCTTCTCCTGCAAGGTGCAGTACAGACAATATCCTCCCCTACTCTCTCCGGTCCCCGAAAGAATCGCCAGCTCCTGTATCGCCACTGGTTTCGGGGCAGTCTCCACTCAGAGATGACGTCGCAAGACCAATGGCAGACCAGGCTACTTCGTCATGGATGTGGGGTCCAACGCTCCTTACAGCCATCGAGCCTATGATGG
>JAABUL010004781.1_pt1 | contig 17651 bp, 23 predicted proteins | sample 5559151 | NCBI WGS metagenome assembly JAABUL01 (sample SAMN10711876, study PRJNA513368) | rock metagenome | isolation source: Antarctica rocks | place: Antarctica: Victoria Land, Pudding Butte sud | reverse complement strand
GGGAGCGCGAAAGGCTCGCGGCCCACGCCACGCCTTGCTCCCTGCCACGGCGCCGTGGCAGGGAGCAAGGCGTGTTTTCGTTGCACTCAAACGGCCTTGCCGGAGGTCTGTCCCCCGGACCCCGACCGAGAGAGACCGCACGCCCCGCACACTGATTTCCCTCATGCCACCGCCTCCACTCCCCCGGGACGGGGGTGCGTTCGTACACATGGCAGGACACATGTGCTACGCTATGCACGGACATTACATAATGTTTGGGACACTTGCCTGTGGGGACGACCCGGGGGTAAGGAGTTTGAGAAAGGCAATCGCGATGGGTGCGGAGGGGAAGAGTGGGGAGCGTCGCCGCCCCGGCCGGCCGATGAAGGCAGCAGAGGAGCGGCGCGACGCGGTGATCGGGGTACGCGTCAACGCGGGCGAACGCGCGCTGCTCGCCGACCGGGCAGCGGCGGCGGGGCGGGACGTGGGGACGTACCTGCGGGAAGCCGGGCTGCGGCGTCGTGTCGTGGGCACCGTGCCGGCCGTCAACGTCGAGGCATGGCGCGCACTCGCCCGCACGACGAGCAATCTCAATCAACTGACGGCGCATCTGAATGCGGGCCACCTGCCCGATCCGACCGGTACGAAGCGGCTGGGAGAGACGCTGACGGCGCTCGCCGAGGCGGTGCGCGTGCTCCGGCTGGCGCTCCTCGGCGTGACGCCGGAGGCGGCGGAGGAGGCGGGATGATCCAGAAGGCGCAAATCGGGCGGGGCTTTCGCGGCGTCCTGAACTACGTCTTCGCCGAGAGTGCCGAGCGGGGGCACGAGCCGGCGCGCATTGTGGACACGAACATGGCGGGGCGCGACCCGCGCGCGCTGGCGGCGGAGTTCGGCGCGCTGCGCCAACGCAATCCCGACCTGACGCGGGCGGTCTACCACTGCTCCTTGCGCCTGCCGGCGGACGAGCATCTGGACGATGGGGGATGGGCGGGGTTCAGCCGCGACTACCTGGCGGCGATGGGGTTTGCGGATGTGCCGTACGTGGTGATCCAGCACGCGCCGGACCATGTCCATCTGATCGCCTCACGCATCCAGTGCGACGGGCGGACGGTGCCGGACGGCAACGAGCGGTGGCGGAGCAACGGGATCGTGTACGGGTTGGAGGAGCGGTACGGGCTGTCGCACGCCCGCGACCCGGAGCGGGAGCGCACGCCGCGGCCGCACCTGAGCCGCGATGAGGTGGCGATGGCGGAGCGGCGGGGCGAGCTGCCGCCGAAGCTCGTGCTCGCGGCGCGGATTGATGAAGCAATTATCCGCAGCGACGGGACGCGGGAAGGCTTCGATCAAGCGCTCGCTGCCCTTGGGGTGAGGGCGCATTGGAACGTGGCGAGCACGGGGCGGGTGCAGGGGGCGAGCTACGCCCTGCGCGACGACGTTGAGGGGACGCGGACCTTCTTCAAGGGCAGTCAAGTGGGCAAGGAGTATGGGTGGAGCCAACTGGCGCAGCGGTTGGCTGCGCGGCAGCAGGAGCAGGAACATGGACGAAGCGACGACGCAGGGACAAGGGAAAATGGCCGACTTGCAGCGGCAGGCCCGCGCGACGGTGCCCGCACCGACCGCGACGCCGATGGAGGAACACCCGCTTCCCGCAGCGAAGCGCCCCGCGCCGAAGCGGGCCGCGACGACGGCCACATCCGCGCCGAGCGGCAGTCCATCGGTGCAGGTGGTCGAGCCGACGCCGATCATCAAGGCGATCGAGCGACTGCATCAGACGATCGGCGACGAGATGGTGACGGTGACCCGCTTCACGCAGGTACAGGGGGAATACCTGACCGAACTGCAGCGGGCGCAGAACGCGCTGACGAGCGAGTGGTACAAGGTCGCCGCGCAGGTGCCACAGGTGGAGGGCGCGATGCAGCAGTTGGCGCAGGAGATTCGGCTGCGCCAGCGGGAGATGGAGCAGAGCGCGCGGCTCGTGCAGCGGGTGGCGGCGGTGGCCGTGGCGGTGATGACCATCGCCGTCGTGCTGACCGTGGGGGTGCTGATCGTGATCGCACGGCGGCACCTCTAGACCGGACGACTGAGGCGGTGCGGCGCCAACTCGCCGCCATGGGATGCGACCGCTACGCGATCGGGGTGCGCGACCCGGCGCGGGGGATGCTGACGCGGCAAGGGAGCGCGGACGAGATCGTGGCGGGAATCGGCTGGCTCAAGGCGATGAATGCCCAGGGTAATGACATCACCGTGCGCCCCGTGGGGAGTAGCGGGCTCGTGCTGGTGGGTGACCTGAGCGCGACGGCGCTCACGAAACTCAACCGGGACGGGCTGACGCCGGCGGCGGTGGCGGAGACGAGCGCGGGCAACTACCAGGCATGGGTCCGGGTGAGTGACGGGCCGCTGCTGCCGGACATCGCGACGGAAGCGGCGCGGGAAGTGGCGGCACGATACGGGGGCGATCTCAAGAGCGCGGACTGGCGACAGGATGGGCGATTGGCGGGCTTCACGAATCAGCAGCCAGAGCACACGCGGGCGGACGGGCAACAGCCCCACGTGCGCCTGCGGGAAGCGCGGGGCGGAGACGCACCCGCTGCTGCCGCAGACGTGTTGGTGAAGGCGCAGGAGCGCTTCGAGGAGCGCTTGCAGGAACCGCGATCCGTGCCCGGAGCTTCGCACCCACGCGAGCAAACCGGGGGCGGCGGACCTTCCTCCCGCGGCGCGGAGGATCAGGAGCGGGCGACACGGGATGACGGGCGCGGGGATCGGTGAGCGCGGAGCGGTCCGGCCGTGGCGGACGCGCCGTGGCTGCTCGCTCGCGGGCGCCCGGCTCATCGTCCGTGCGCTGCATCGCGGTGGGTGTCGAGCGATCCGCGTTCGTCTGTTCCTGCCGCGTGAGCGCGACGAGGGCGACGCCCGATGCGGCCGGTTGCCTGTCCCCTTCACCACTGATGGGCCCACGGAACAGGACGACCGCATCAAGATACGCCGGGCCAAACGCCGTGATAATCTCCGCCACGGCGGCGAGCGCGGTCGCTTCCGTGGTGAACTCCTCCATCAGATTGCCCGTGCGCGTGCTCCACAGCTCCCAGATTTCACCGTTCATCGTGTTTCCTCAATCTTCCTCCACCGGCACGACCCAGGCTATGCAGGCGAGGAGGGCGTCCGCATCGCCCAGACGGTATCGTGCCCCGCGCGACTCCCCGTGCGTTGCATCGCTTCCCAGCGCGATCAGTCGTGGGATCCCGGCATATCCACTCCCGTCGGCGCTTGCTCCCAGGTCTCGCCGATCGCCCGCGCGATCGTGCGGGAGAGCACCGTGCGCTGCTCCCCGTCCTCGCCGTCACGCATGAGCCCGTCGAGCGGCACGCCCGCATTGATCCGCAGAAGGCAGTAGCGCTTCCCGGTATCGGGGTGGATCATCGACACGGCACCTCCCGCCTCGAGGTTCAGCAACGTCGTGTTCATCGGTCACCCTCCTTGATTCCTCGCGCTGTTCCCCATTGCGCGGTTGGCGTGGCGGCCATTCGCAGCGACGCCGCAGGCAGATCACCTGCGGTAGTGCGCGCGTCCTTCCGCTCAACCGCCGACAAGGAATATTTTCGGTCGCTCCGCCAGCAAGCCCGGCGCCGCGCGCCTCTTCTCGCCGGTTGAAAGACGATCACCGAGGGTGCGGGGAACCTGCCGTTCGCGGGCCTACCGGAGTTCGCGGAGACGCGGGACGGGGCGAAGAGGGGATGGGCGAGCCGCGGGAGGTGACGCGGCGGTCAGGCGCCCCCGTGCGCCGGGGCGTGCAGCGCGCGCTCCGCGATGGCCTCATCACTGATGCACAACGACGGACAGTACCGACAGGCATCTCTCGACCTCATGGCTAGCCCGAAGGTGCAGCCCCGGCGCGAGCAGTGTCTTCGCGCCGCCAACCGCCACGGCCACGGAATCAGTTCCACACGCTGATGCCATCGAACCGCCGTCTGCATGACGATCTTTGGCAGGAATACCAGCTGGAATGCGACGTCCGCGAGGGGGAGGGCCTGCCATTCGTGAGGCTGCCAGAGTTCGCGGCGATGCGCGACTGGGCGGATCGGGTGGACGAGCCGCAGGATGTGGCGTGGCCCGCAGGTGCCGATGATGACAGCGAGGAGCAGTGTCGCCGGGCGATGTAAACTTGGAGTGCGGTGGGCGTCGAATACTCGAATACTCGAAGATTCGAATCCCGGCTTGGAAGGAGGCAATCCGATGGGCAATGACCGCAAACGGCTGCGTGAGTGGGTCCGCGCGCAAGCACCGCGATTCAGCAAGGAGGATGTCTTCGGCCCCGCCCTCTGGCGCCTGACGGGCGGCACTGTGGGCGGGCGGACGACGCTCGATGCGCTTGCTGAGGCGACCGGTTCCTCAGTACAGGATAGGCGGACTGTCGTGCTCCTCTACATCCTTGAGGGCTACCTGAGTGGCCACGACGACAAGATCGAGATCACCGAACACGGCGTGGTGTGGCTCATCACAGGCGGGTAGCATGCGAGGCGCGGGCGAGGCCAGATCGGACGTACTACGCGGGAATCGACCGGGGCGAGCGCAATCTCTCGGTGAAGCACCTCGCCTGAGCGACATATCCCCTAGCTCCTCCCTCCCTGCAAATTCAACCAGCGGGGAATACATGCGCGCGGATCGCCGCCGCGAAACGGGGGAGGGGTGTGATGAGTCTGTCCAAGTACGCGGCGAGGGTGAGGGGCGGATCCGTCCGCTGCGCGGCCTGCTCGCGGACGATCACCGCGAGGGTATCGGCGTGCGCGGGATAGAGTTCCATCAGGAAGGCGTCGGGGTGGAGGGCACGGACAGCGAAGGGGGCGAGGTCGGCGGGGCGGAAGTGGCGCAGGTTGAACGTCGCGATGGCCGCCCCCGCCCGCACGGCGGCGGCCGCGACATGTCGATCCTTCGGGTCGTTCGTCATCGTGGCGATGCGGGCTTCGTAGCCAACGATCGCGGCGCGGGGGAAGTGCCGTCGCATCGCCGCGAGCAGGGCGTCAATCTGCGTCGGGTCGCGCCCGAACTCCCCGATCAGCGCCCGTCGCGCCTCGCCGAGAATCGCCTCGGTCCAGCGCACGCGACACAGGCCGTGGGCATCGGCGTCGAGCAGGAGGTCGCGCACCAGCGCCTGCACGATCACGTTCGCGTCGAGCACGATCTGCGGGTAGGACACGCTCAGGGGCGGTCGTCGGAGAGCGGCGTGTAGTCGAGATCGTCCAGCCCCGCATCGATGGAGAGGCGGGTGATCTTACGGACCCCATCGCGTCGCGCCGCGCGGTCGCGCGCACGGTAGTCCTCGAGATCGCGCCGGGCGACAGACGTCGCGCCGCCCTCGCGCGTGAGGGGGATGCCCGCAGCGGCGAGGAGGCCCGCCACCGCGTCCACATCCGCCATCAGGAAGGCCGCCGCCTCTTGCATGGACAGGCGGTCACATGTGGCGGACCGTCGGCCATTGCGACCCGACGGAGTTGTTTCGGCTGGAGGTACAGGCGTCTGCTGCTTCGGCATCGGTCTCTTCTCCTTGCATAAAGTGTACACCCCGCCGCAATCGCCGGTGAAGAGCGGAGAAAAGGTGGCCGCACGGTTTCCCACATCGGTCGCGCAGGAACAGGGGATTCCCCGCCAGCGCTCATTGCCGGGTAAGAAACCTTATGCGACATTTATATAATTTGTGATATCGGTCCCATCGTCACGCGTTCCACGGTCCTCCGGGTAACCACTGTTGCGTGAATTGCCTCCTCGCAATGAGTGCGTGGGTCGGAGGCATAAGGAACGGGCCGAGCGCGGCGACCATCTCCGCGAGGGTGGCCGGTGCGCCCGCCGCCCCGCTGCGGCGGAGGAATGCCTGCCACTGGCGCTGCTTCGCCGGGTCCTCAGCGAACGCGGCGGTGAGTGCGGTCGGTGGATCGGCGGGCAGGGGCGTGCCCCGCCGCGCGAAGGTCGCGCCGATCGCCGCCGCGAGGGTGGCCCCATCGAAGGCGAAGTCGCGCGCGAGGATCCACGCGTCGAAGAAGTCCTTCATCCGGCTGTTGCCGATGCCGAGCGCGACCATCGCCTCCCACTTCTCCGCGACGACGGTCTCCCGGGGGTATGCGCGCAGGCGCGGCGCGGGGAACGGCAGGAGCGTAGGATAGTCCACCTCCGCAGCGGGCGGTGTGATCGCGTCGCCGAAGCCAACGTCGATCTGCACGTCGGTGTGGGCGCTGCCGAGGCGGGCGGGGATGCGGATGCGGACGCCGCCGTATTGCTCCTCGTCGCGGATCGTCGCCGCCGTGGCGGCATCGGGGACCAGTGTCAGCCCGTCGTCATCGACGGCGACGGCGCACACCTCCCGCATCATGGCGCCGACGGCATCTGGGTCGTTCGGGCCGAAGCCTTCGAGATCGATATCGCGCGTCGCGCGGTAGGATTGCACCGCCCAGATGGCGAAGAGCGACGCGCCCTTCAGGACGAAACGGTCGCGGTGCGGGGAAAGGGAGAGCCGGTACAAGAAGCGCTCGACGGCGAAGCGGTTGAGCAGGAAGTTGAAATCCTCGCCGCGCTCGCGTGCGCGCCGCAGGAGCCGGTCGCGCACCGACTGCGCCATGTTCGCGGTCACACCTGCACCGCCTCGAGATAGGGGCGCATCACATATGCGACGCGGTCCACCTGCGCCGCGCGCCAGAGCTCGTCGGCTGTCGCGCGCCTGCCGCGCCACGCATCGTTGAGGGCCTCGATCGCCACATCGAGGCCAATCTTGTGGCGGTACTTGAAGCAGTCCGCCACCGTCTTGGCGACGCTGTACACCTGCACGTCCTGGCCTTCGACGCGATGTTTCTCCACCCCCGTCGTGCGCGCGGTGCCGCCGAAGCGGACAATCCGGAGTGGCGGGTACGGGATCTTCGGCAGGCGGGCCTTCGGGTCGATTGCTATCCAGACCGCGCGCGGCGCCTGCGTTGTCAGATTGTGGAAGCGCAGCGCCGACAGGAGGCAGACGACGCCGGATGGCACGCGCAGGCACGCCTCGACGAGCGTGTGCATCGCGGTGATGTCCGCACCCTCCGCGCCGTCGGCGAGTGCGTAGATGCCCCGGGCGACGCGCGTGAGGACCCCGCGCGCGGTGAGCCGCTGGAGATAGGCGGGGGCGATCCCCTGCTCGCGCAGGGCGCGCGCGGTGACGATCCCCTCCCGCCGCGTCAGCGCGACGACTTCGTCGGTCCTTGTCGAGGGCATGCTGCCTCCATGTGTTATAAAGCGTCGGTACTTATCATTATCTACCGACATCTTATAACATATGACCCCCTCGAAAAGCGCAGTTGTGTATGCCTAATTCGGGCAGTGCCCGGGCAGACTCCCTTCCGCTTTACGCATCGACGGCGGTTCCCGATGAAGATGGATTGCTTTCATCCGGGCGCAGACAGCCGAAGATCTTGATGTTGCCATCAGCCGCAGCGGCCGTCTCGATGTCGTGCAGCGCCGCCCATCGTGCCGCCGTTGCATCGAGCACGGGATTGTGGCGTTCCCCGCCTGGGAGTTCGAGGAGCGTCCGCGCGAGTTCGTGCCCTGCCCCCCGCCGCCACGTGCGTCGCAGCAGCGAGATGAGGTGCGGGGCTTCGGCGGTGGTCGCCTCCTCGAGTTCCCGCATCGAGATGAGGTGATGCGGGTGGTCCGACGGATAGAGTGCGTGGCGCGTCGGATAGAATACGGACGGGGCGTTCACCGGGTGCTGGCCGATCAGGAGAGGAAAGGCATAGCGAGGCCACCACATCGGCTGCATCAGGAATTCGCCGAGCGTGACCACCACGTGGATCGTATCGGGGTTTCGCGGGAGCACCGCACGGGTGCGCGCATCCGCAAGCAGTTGCCGTTCTTTCCCCGGGAACTTCCTCAGCGGGGAGAGCACGTCGCGCTCGAGCAGGCCGGTGAAGGCGGCGATATCCCCGCGCTCATTGATCGGCAGGGTGGGCGTGACCTTCTTCACCTCCAGCAACAGGACAGAGCGGTTCCGCACCACCGCGAAGTCAGGACCGTGGGTGTCGCCTCGGGGGCCCCCCTTGAATGTGAGACTGCCCCACGCATGCACCTGCCGGTCGCCGAACTTCGCGCGTAGCAGTTGCCCGACGTAGTCCTCGACGGCATCGCCCATCGCCGCCGGCACCTGATTCTCGCGCCCCTTCCCATGGTGATCGACGAGATCCCAGTAGGCACCATCGGTGAAGCGCAGAGGCAGGAACTGAGGTATCGGGACGACATAGTGCTCAATCAGGAGGCCTCTTCGATCATGGCGAAGTGCGGTTCATGAACACAGCCGAAACACGCACAGACCCGTGCCGCGATCTCGTCCGCCGTCAGCAACCGGGCCGGTTCGACGATCCACCGCTTGCCGTGCATCCACTTCGGCTCGATTGGATTGAGCCACGGACTCTTGCTCGGCAGCGGGCAGACGATGATCCGCACCATTGTCTCCCCGCGCTTGACCGCCCGGTTGTGCTCCTTGATCCATCCCCACACCTGCTTGCTCAGATGCCAACTGGCGTTGTCCCACACCAGCAACAACGCCGTTTTCCCTTGTGCCGCCAACTGTTCGCTGCACCAATCGAGGAATTGCGTCGTCACCGCGCTGATCGGGCGACCGTCCACGAAGCGCAGCAGCATCCGTTCGCCGCGCTTTCCCTCGTCGTCCCACTGCCGCACCAGCAGTCCGTAGCAGGCCAACGCTTTCGGATCGGGATCGCGGCGTGCCACCGTCTGCTCGACCAAACGCAGCGGGGCGTCCTCCTCCGCCCAACTCGCCAGCCGTGGTCGGGCTACCCGACTCCACCAGACCTCGTCCTCGAAACCAAGCGTCCAGTCGGGATGGCGCATCGCCAAGCGGATCAGTCGGTCGCGTCGCTTTTTTTGCGGCGATATGCCGGATCGGGGCTGGTGATCCACTGCTTCGCCCGCTGCCAGCGCACGCCGAGTCGACGGAGCGTGACGCGGATCGTCTCGCCCGTGACCTGCTCATCGGTAATCCCTTCACTGGCACAAATCTCCGCCGCGAGGTCGAGCGTCCAGACGCTCGTCGGCTTGTCGAACCGACGCGGCGACTGGTGTAAGAGGGCGCGCAACCGTTCCGCCGCTGCCGCGTCGAAGGCGGCGGTGATCCGATGCGGACGGGACGATCCCTCCAAGAGGGCATCCAACCCGGACCGGTTGAAGGCATGGATGGCGTTGCGGACGGTCTGGGTGTTGCAGCCGAGGGCGCGGGCAATCGCGGGGACATGTTCCTGCCGTGCGGAAGCGAGGAGGATTTGGCAACGACGCAGGGTGAAGGCAGCGGGAGAGTGCAATCCCGCCGTCACGGTATCGCGTTCGCTGTCCGTCAGTGGACGGACGAAAAGGGGTGCTTGCATAGATGAGAGTATACCACATGCTCGACTACCTCTTCTGACCCAACAATAGTGCCCCGATTCCAGCGCCACGAGTGGGAACTTCCGCAGGGTGTTGAATGCGACAGGATTATCCGGCGCTTCCGCGTCGTTCGCGAACGGCGCCGCCGCGAGTGCCCGATGCTCCTCGACCGGGCGCGATATTAGGCGCAAGAACGTCTTCACCTTCTGCTTAGAGTAGTGCTGCGACATCGCCGGGTCCTTCCAGAGTGGTTCGAACGTATCGAGCCACACCGTCGGGCAGGAGAAACGCGGCGGCAACGCAGTCACCCGCATGAAGAGGTACCAGCCGATCCCAACGAACTCGGCGAAGGCCATGTCGAACGCGCTCTCGAAGGCGTGCGACAGGGTTGGCCCGAGATCGCGGTGGGAGGGGAGGGGAGCGTCGAAGATCGTCAGGTATCGCCGAACGCGCCTGAGCGTCTCGCCGAGGATGAACGGCGACTGCCAGCCCGCAAGCGCGAGGGGAAATCGCGTCGACTGCTCGATGTCGAGGGAGGCGGACGCTCGTCCGGAGAACGCAACATGCCGGTGCGCGTCGAGCGCGGCCCGCCGAACCGCGTCCTGCACCTCCGGCGATACGTGTTCGGGCGGCCAACTGCTAGATTGGCACACGACGAGCGCCTGACGGGCGGTGTACGCGAGGCCGGGGAGATCAATGCGGAAACCCGCGAGCGGACCGTGCCCGAGCACTCGATCGGTGCTCCCTGCATGGATGATCTCCGCGCTCTCCAGGTTGCAGGCGCAGAGCACTTCCTCAAGCGAGAAAGGAGAAAGGCGCGCCCGGATCGCCGACGTGTCCGTCAGCGGCCACTCCATCCCGGGCGGGGTGACATCGTTGAACTGGACGCTGCCAACATGATCGTGGTCGACATCCACGGGCTGGAATATGAGCTTGTAGCGAGGCTTCTTCGCCATTGTCTCGACCTTGATCGGTTACCGGGGCTGTGTCCTCCCGTCGCTCAGGAACGGCGACAGCAGCGAGGGTGGACGCGACGATCTACTGCCACGCGACCACCCTCCCGCATCGAAAGGCTCAGTTCTCCTTGCGCACACCCTTAAACGGCTTGCCGCCTTCCTTCTGGTCCGTGAATCGCCCGGTGTCCCCGTCGCGCTTCGTGAAATTGCCGGTCACTGGGTTCTTCACTTGGCTGCGATCCTTCACCGCGCCGATCCGGTAGTTTTTCCCCGTATTCTTCGCCATTCTGTCCCACCTCCTGCCCGGGCTCAAGATTTAGTGGCCTCATACTGACGGACCACCATATATACCCCTGGACACTCTACCTGATATTATGTTAAAATGCAAGTCGGATAGTCGCATGTTTAACGCTTTGCGGAGATGGAGGGCATTAATGGAACAGATCCGGCTCGGTGAGCGGCTCCGCCTCGCCCGCGAACACGCGCGCCTCTCGCAGACCGAGGCGGCGAAAGCCCTCGGCATCACCTCGGCGGCTCTTAGCCAGTACGAGGCAGGGAAGCGGCGGGTCGATGCGCTCACTCTGGATCGCTTGGGCAGGCGCTACGGCACACCGCTCGGCTTCTTCTTCGGGCAGGACGCGGCGCGCCCCGATTGGGAGGAGGCTCTGCGCGCGATGGCCACCCCCTTCTCCGCGGCGACGAAGGCGGGCATCGTCGATCTTGTCGCCCACTTGCGTGCACTCGAGGAACTCTACCGGTGCACTGACACGCCACTGCCGATGCCCCAGCATCCCCCCTTTGGACCGCTCCCTGAGGTGGCGTACCGCGACAAGGACGTGCTCGCCTACGCCGAGCAGGTGCGCCAGCACTATGCGCTCGGCACCGCGCCGCTCCCCGGGCTGCGCGAGTTTCTCGAGGGGCAGGGATACCTCGTCTTCACGATCCCCTTGGGGCAGGAGGTACCGACGATCTCGGGCCTCTACTTCGCGCACCCCGCGCTCGGCCCTGTGATCGCGATTAACGGCGACCAAGCGTACGGGCGGCGTTCCTTTACCATGGCGCACGAGTTCACGCACGCGCTCTTCCACTATGACCGACCGGCGGTGCTGTGCCGCACCCACGACCCGCGCCCGCTCGAGCAGTTCGCCGACCGCTTCGCCTCCTATTTCCTCATGCCCCGCCTCGCGCTGCACGAGCAGGTACGCCTGCGGGGGATGGAAACCGTCAATCGCCCGGAGGAGGTGGTGCATCTCGCCCGGTATTTCGACGTGAGCTACGGGGCGATGCTGCACTGCCTCCGTACCGAACGCCGACTCTCTGGATCGACCGATGCATTCATCGCAGTGAAGCCGATCGCCCTCGCCAAGGCCCTCGGCTACACCCCATCGCCCTACGAGTTCGGCGTACGCCCGCTACCGATCGAGGAGCGGTTCCCGCGTGTCTTCGTCGAACTCGCGCTGCGCGCTGCACGAGAGGATCGTCTCTCCCTCCGCCGGATCGCGGAGCTCCTCGGGATCAGCGACATTGAACTCGAGGAACGCCTGTACCTCGATGAGGAGGGAGGGGCAGAGGAGACGGAGGCGGAACTTGCGGCAGCGACCGCGTGAGCGAGGTGGTCCTCGATACGGTCGCTCTGCGGGGCATGGCCTTCGCCCACCCGGATGGAATCGACATCCTTCTCGCGGCCCTCGCCGTCGCCGCCGCGCGCTTCCCCGCCGAAGTCTACAACGCCGACGAGGACGCGCCGCTGCCGGACGCGGATGTGAGCGAATTGGCGCGCGGGCTGCGCTTCGCGCGGCGGCAGGTCGCGGCACAGCCTGCGGTGCAGGGGCGACGGTACGCGACGTGGCTCGCGAACACCGCGCAGATCGCCCATCATCTCGCGGTCGGAACACTCATCATCGACCCGCTCACGGTGGGCGAGTTGCCGCGGCGCGAGGAGGTGCGGCAACGCTTCGGGATCGGTGTCGGGGAATCGGCCGGCATCGTGCTCGCCGAGCGGTTCGGGGCCGTGGCGATCTTCCTCTCATCGGACGACCGCGCGTATCAGTCGGCGCAAGCACTCGGCATCCGGTCGCTCACGCTGCTCGACGTGCTCGAGATGTGGGCACAAACCCAACATCCGCTGCCCGCGGTATTCGACGGTCTCGTGGACGGGATGAAGTCGGCGAAGTTCGGGCTGAAACGTGACTTCGCCGCAGGGCTGAGGGTACGACTCACGGAAACACGCGAATAGGAAGATGGCGGATGCGCGACGAGGTGTACTATGTGGTCCGACAATGAGGCGAACATCGATCTTCTCCGCTTCGGTTACCTCGCAAAAGCGGTGACCGGTGTGGTGACGAACACGGAATTGCTGCCGATCACGGTCGGCATCTATGGCGATTGGGGCGGGGGAAGTCGAGCCTGATCCGCATAGTCCAAGCCGATCTCGCGACGAAACCCAACGTCATGACCCTCCAGTTCAATGGCTGGCTCTTCGAGGGATACGAAGACGCGAAGACGGCGCTGATGGGCACCATCCTCGACACGATCAAGGAGCGGACGGAGGCGGATCAGACGTTGTCGGAACGCGGTAAAGGCCTCCTCACGAAGCTCATGCGACGCGTCAACTGGCTGCAAGCGGCGCGTATGGCAGGCCGCTACCTCGGCCCTGCGGTTGCAGGGATGCCACACCTCTCGCTGATGAATGCGGGAACCGATATCATCAACTTCGTCCGGAAGGTCGCCGCCGGGGACGGCGGGATCGACATGGAGGAAGCGAAAAAGCTGCTCGCTGAGGCTCCTGAGGATGAGGTAGCAGTGCGACGCAACGTCCGCGAGTTCGGCGACGATTTCGCCGCACTGCTCGAAGAGTCGAAGATCGATATGCTCGTCGCCTTCATCGACGATCTGGATCGCTGCCTGCTGGACACGATCATCGAGACGCTCGAGGCGATCAAGCTCTTCCTCTTCGTGAAGGGGATCGCGTTCGTGATCGGTGCCGACGAACGGCTCATCCAGTACGCCGTCCGCCAACGCTTTCCCGAATTGCCGGGCACGGCAGTCGAGGTCGGGCGTGACTACCTCGAGAAGCTCATTCAGGTGCCGATCCGCATCCCTCCGCTCGGCGCGGCGGACATCGAGTCATACATAAATCTTACCGTGATTGCTAGTAGCCGTTCATCGGGTCCATAGCGGAGAATGGAGGTGCTTGAACCAGCCATCACCGGAGGGATGATCGATGAACGACGACGTGATTGTACCGATCTTTGTGGTGATTGACGATGTGATGTGCGCACTCGATCATCGCACGCACCCGCAAGCCGGAGCGAGCGACAGTGAGGTGTTGACCGTGGCGGTGGTGGCGGCCTGCCAGTTTGCGAACCATCAGGAGCGGGCGCTCGAAGTGATGCGTGGTCAGGGATACCTTTCTGGCTCCCTCAGCGTCTCACGCTTCAATCTTCGACTGCACGCCCTCGCCGACTGGTTGCCGCTGCTCTTGGATCTGCTGGGGGAGGTCTTTGCCACGGGGGAGGCGTTCGTGATCGACAGCATGCCGGTTCCCGTCTGCCGTCGGGCGCGGGCGTGGCGCTGCCGCAATGCTGCCCAGAGGGCGCCCGGCGGGGCGGAGTACTGCGGCTATTGCGCGGCGAAGAAGGAGAAGTTTTTCGGCTGGCGGCTGCATCTGATCGTCACGCCGACGGGCATCCCGGTCTCCTTCGATCTCTTGCCCGCGTCGCTGCACGACCTGACGCCGGTGCATGAGTTGATTGAGCGGGTGCCGGGGGGTGCGTGGGTGTACGGGGACAAGGGATACAACAGTGGCGATGACGAGGCGACGCTGGCAGGGGAGACGGGAGTGCGGCTGGTGCCGATCCGCAAGGCGAACATGGTACCCAACCCGATTGATGAGCGGGTAGGACTACGGACACACCGGAAGAAGATCGAAGGGGTGAACAGCCAACTGGAAGCGTGGGGAGTGCAGCGGTTACACGCCCGGACGAACGAGGGATTCATGCTCAAGATCTGGGCATCGCTGCTTGCCCTCCTCTGCATGAACGCCTGCTAGCAATCACGGTAAATCTTCTCTTCGCCCAGCGACAGCTGCCCCAGGATCAGTACGCGTCGGTCTGTCAGCAGATCGCGGGCTTTACCCCCGACAACGTCACCGACCGCGCATTCGATGTCGAGCGCGCCCGCGCGCTGCTCCCCGAGGGGAATATCCCCACCGATCTCGAGCACGACTTCGACCTGACGGCGCAGATCGTGCCCGTCCTCATGCCCGGGCTGAACGGCAACCCGCGGCGTGCGAAGCGGTTCCTCAATTCGCTCCTCCTCCGACTCTCAATGGGTGCCGATCGTGGCCTGAGGCTAGAGCGTCGTGTCCTCGCGAAGCTCATGATGCTGGAGTACATCCGCCCGGTGTTTTTCCGCGACCTCGCCGCCTACAAGCGGCCGAGGGGGGACGCCCGCACGCGCTCGCGGGCGCGGAACAGATGCTGCGGGCGCAAATGATGCAGCCGGCACCCGATGCCCCTGCACAAGATGGTGAGGGGGAGGTGCCGAGTGCGAACGGGAGGAAGGCAACGAGCCCGACCCAGCGCGAGGCGCGTGCCGCCGCGACAGCTCCCGATGCAACTGGAAAGGGCATGACCAATACCTCCTCCGTGTTCCGGCGCTCAGCCATGCTCACGCGAAACGCCCGGTTTGTCCGCACCGCACTTGGCCTCCATCCGGAGCGCGCGCGCGAGCACGAGCTTGCCCTGCTTGACACGCTACTCGATGAAACGCGCTATGTGGGAGAAATCGGACTCGACTATGTGACGGACGATGTGGATGATCGGGAGGCCCAACACAGGGTGTTTGTAACATTTCTCGATCGGTGTGCCTCCCGTGGCAACAAGGTGCTCACCGTCCACAGCCGTCGCGCTGCCGACGATGTGGTGGCGATGGTGGGGCGGTCATTTCCGGGAGCAGTGATCCTGCATTGGTTCTCGGGATCATTGAGAGCACTCAAGAGCGCGGTCGCGCAAGGCTGCTACTTCTCCGTGAATACAGCGATGGTCGTAAGCACATCTGGGATGCGACTCATTCGGGAGATGCCACAAGAACGGATTCTCACCGAGACCGATGGGCCGTTCATTATGGTTAGCGGTCGCCCGGCGCGACCGGCGGATATCGAGACGGTTGTCTCGGGATTGGCATCCCTATGGAGTCTTGATCCCGACGAGGCATCTGCAACTATTCTCGGAAACTTCCAGAGGGCGTTGATCGACCGTGAAGCGGCGGAGCGAGTAGCCCCCTTGCGTGGTGTCCGTACAGGTAGTAAAAGATGCACGGTAAGATTGGTTATCATGCATGTTGGGAGAGAAGGGGCAGAATACGGAGAATCTGATCCGGTCGTCTGCGTCATCACTGTCATCCACGTCGCCTTGCTGGTGGCGAGCGGCAATGGCCCTCGCGTCACACCGCTATCGTTGCACTGGGTGTACAATCAATAAGAAAGAATCTCACTATCGAGGGGAGCAGCCGATGGTCCGCACGTTGACCGAAAACGAAACGGATACCCTCATCGCCCGCCACATTGGGCCGCATCCTGCCAACCCCGGCATCGACGAGTATTGGCTCACGAAGCTGGGGGTGTCCGTGTGGGCAGTCGTCGGGAGCCTGGAAGCGAATGGCGGGGACCCGGATGCGGTGGCGCGACTCTATCATCTCAGTCGGGAGGAGATGGAGGCGGCTCTCGCGTTCTATGCGCGCCATCGCGCCGTGATCGACAACCGCCTCGCCCAGAACGCCGCCGATTGATGGCCTCCTTTTACCTCGATGAAGATGTGACTGAAAACCTTGCCGCCCCACTCCACGGGCGCGGGCATTCCGTGACGACCACCACTGCGGCGGGATGGAAGGGTACGCGCGATCACGACCAGCTCTGGTTCGCGGCGCACAACGAATGGATCCTGATTACCGTGAACCGCCGGGACTTCGAGAGCCTGCACGGGGCGTGGCTCTTGTGGGATGTTCCCAAGTCGCACGCGGGGAACATCCTCCTGCATCAGCCGTCGGAAGGTGCACTCGCGGAGATGGCGCGGGAGATCGCTGGCCTCGCGACCGATCCCGACGCCTTCTTCGCAGCGCGATCCGACCCGACGGTCGATCCGCGCGGGACGACGGTGAATCGTCTCTTCCGCCGCTGGCGCGATGGGCGATGGGACTGTGTCGCGTAGGTGTGTCAGTCGCGGTGGAGGAGTATGTCATGACGGAATCCGCCTTGATCGCCGCAGACTCGCCTGCGGATACGATGGTAGTCCTCGCTCGCGCGATCGTAACGGATGAGCAGATCGTCGCGCTGTGGCTGCACGGCCGCCCCGCCGAGACACAGCGCGCCTATCGCCGCGAGGGTGACCGTTTCCGCGCATGCGTCGCCAAGCCGCTCGCCGCAGTAACCCTCGGAGATGTCCAAGCCTTTGCCGATACGCTCGTCGACCTCGCGTCGTCCAGCCAGGGGCGCGCCCTCGGCGCGGTGAAGTCACTGCTTGCCTTCGGCCATCGCCTCGGCTATCTCCCCTTCGACGTCGGCCGCGCGGTGCGCGTCCCGGCGCGTCGGGATTCCCTCGCCCAACGGATCCTCTCCGAGGCCGAGGTGCACCGGCTGCTCGCCCTCGAGTCCGACCCGCGCAACCGTGTCCTCCTGCGCTTTCTCTATGCCTCCGGTGTCCGCGTGAGCGAGGCGGTGGGCGTGTGCTGGTGGGATATGACACAACGCGATGAGGGCGGGCAGGTGACGGTGCACGGCAAGGGGGGCAGGACCCGCCACATCCTGCTGCCGCCGCCCATCTGGCGCGAGCTGATCGCGCTCCGGGGCGACGCGGGGGCTGCGGCGCCGCTCTTCCGCTCCCAGCGCGGCGGCCACCTCCACCCGTCGCAGGTCCTGCGCATCGTCAAGGCGGCGGCGCGGCGTGTGGGCCTCTCCGGCGCGCAGTCGCCGCACTGGCTTCGCCACGCGCACGCGAGCCACGCCCTCGATCGCGGGGCGCCGATCCACCTCGTCCAGGCCACCCTCGGCCACTCCTCCGTCGCCACTACCGGCCGCTACACCCATGCCCGCCCCACCGACTCCTCCGCCCGCTATCTCGCCCTGTAGATGACGCTATCCAAAGGGATATGTCCTCGTGTGCCTCGTTCGCCTTTTGTCGGTAGTTTGTTGTTAGCGGGCATAAGCTCGACTTTCCCCAATCAAGCGACGTAACAGAGCGTCTCGGTGAAGCGTTCGATGAGGACGCGGGGGATTTGTACCATCTCCGCGTCCTCACCGGAGATGCAAAAAGTCTCATGCGCCCAGAT